>JAABUJ010000348.1_pt1 | contig 96187 bp, 120 predicted proteins | sample 5559131 | NCBI WGS metagenome assembly JAABUJ01 (sample SAMN10711875, study PRJNA513366) | rock metagenome | isolation source: Antarctica rocks | place: Antarctica: Victoria Land, Mt New Zealand nord | collected 2016-01-07
CGGCACCGACGAGCGGAAGTCCGACAACCGGATGCGGTTGATGATGGAGTCCTTCTTGCTGCCCGCCACGCGCACCTGCACACCGCGCGGCCGCCCGCCCCATCACGGCTCCGGACGCACGTCACGCAACAGTGTGCCTCTCGCCCGGTCGCAAGTCGCTTCCCTGTTGTGAGCTGAACAAAGTTGGCATGGCGCATAGGCGATGATCATGCACCCCTGCACTGTAGTGTATGGAGTGTGCAGCATGCCATCATTCCTGGCGGTCTAAAGCACCGGCCAGTCAGGTGGTGCAGGCTCCCGGCGTGCGTGTTGGAGCGGGAGGGTGCACATGCGCCACGCCGCGCTGCGGCGAGCCACGGGCGTGCGCGCGTGTGCGCACCGGCGCGGCCTCCTCGAAGTTGACGCTCAGCGGCTTGCGGCAGGCCGGGCAGAGCGCTCGCTCGGCGCAGCTGGCGGTGTAGTCGGTCACGCACGCGCGGCAGAACACGTGCCCGCAGTCCGCGCCCACCGCGTCCTGGCCGCGCCCCCATGCGTCAGCCCTAACCCTAACCTATGCACCGACCGCTCAGGCCCCGCACCACGGGCGACGGCCTTCCAGGCAGCGGGCGGCCCCGCCTGCGTCATGTGACACCGCGCTTGCTGCTGCCGGGGCCACGCCTCCGCCCGCGACCAGGACAGGACAGCTGGCTCATACATGCCCGCCAGACGGTTCCAGGATACGAGTGGCCTGGCCTGACAGGCAGCGCGCCCGAGACACACGGACTGAGCGGCCCACGCCGCACTGTGCAGCAGGGCTCGCGGTCGCACCTCGGACGGGTCGTGGCAGATGGCGCAGACGCCGCGGCTGCCGCCGCCAGCGCCCTGCGCGCGCGCCGCGCCGGCCTCGCTGCCGGTCGCCACGCCGCCGTTCTCCGCGGTCGTCGAGTGCTTCACCAGGTACGGGTGGTCCACGGCCTGTGCAGTTAGATGGGGTTAGGGTACGGTAGGTTAGGGCAAAGAGACCAACTCATGCGAGCAGAGGAGGCATTGTGGTATTATGGCGACATATCTTGCAAACTGCGGGCAGCAAAAGGGCCAGCAGCCCGCCAAGACCCGAGCGGCGGGGCTGGGCCGCCCAGGGAGCGCGCGCAGCGCGGCTGTATGCTTTGCTCCACATCACCCAGGCGCCGCGCCGGCGGAGTTGGGGTCAGGGAGGAATAGCGGCGGGCGGTCGGGCGGGCGCGCCTGGCGCAGGCGAATCAGCAGCTCGAACACGTGCGCGTAGTTGTTCAGCACGGTGCCGGCCTCGATGTACGTGCCGAACTGCGCCTGGCTCTGCGTGTACAGCGCCTCATAGAAGTCCATCTCCGACGCGTCGAAGCGGTCCTTGCGCAGCGTCACCGTCCTGCGCGCGCAGCGCGCGCGTCGCGCGCAGCGAGGGCGTGCGGGGGGGGATAGGGAGTGGGAGAGCGGAAAGGCGAGAGCATGTCGGTGAGGTTGTGAAACGGCGAGCTGCAACCGCTGAGCAGCTGCGGCCGGGGCGGCTCGCGGCGGCGCGGCGGCGGGCGCGGGCCCTGGATGTCAGGCGCTCGTATGCCCTGCAATGCCACCCTGTGCAACCCGCCCTGTGCAAGACTTCCCTGTGCAAGACCCACCCTGTCCAGGCCCTGGGACGGGCACGTCGCCACGGCGGCGGCCATGGGCCCTGGATGTCAGGCCCTCCTGCACGCCGGCTATGCAGCCCCCGCGCCGCATGGGCCCCGGGGCCGGGCGCGCACCGCGGCGGCAGCGCCAGCACGTCCGCGCACTGCAGCTTGGTGCGCCGCAGCAGGATCTTGTCCATGATCTCGTGCTTCAGCAGCGCCATGGCCGTGCGGCCCTTGCCCACGTAGCCAAACTTCTTGATCGGGTTGGCCACAAACTTGTTCCACCAGCAGAAGTGGTGCAGCGGCGAGTGCCTGCGCGCGGCCGCGCGCATCTCTATTCAATCGCCTAGCGCCAGCATGTTGTTGCTGGGTACAACTGAGTGTGCCGCAGGGTGGGGCTAGGGGCCCGCTCCGCCTATGTGCACGGCAAGGCGTGAGGCTGAGGCACTGGCCAGATGCCGCAGGGCCTTGCCACACGTGAGCGCTTATCAAGTGGCGCGCCGGCGTTGTGACGCCCTGCATACATGCCCTGCACATGGCTTGTTGCCATGAGCAGGGTTGCCGCGTTGGCAGGGACCGCCTCTTCAAAGGTATGTCTTCTTCTGCGACTGCAGCCCGTTTGCACTGCTCTTTGCAGTCCTGCGCGGATGCGGCGGCAGCCCCAGGCGGGCCAGGACAGGCGGGGCGGCCGCACTTGCAGTGGTCGCAGGAGCGCCGCTCGCGCTTGAACGGGTGGTCCAGCGAGGCGCAGTCGCAGGGCTTGCCGGCGGCGTGCTTGGAGCGGCCGCTGCGGCAGAAGTAGAAGGCGTAGGGGTAGATGCGCAGGAAGCGGATGAGCGAGTACAGCTCGCCCACGCGGTTCTGCGGGTGCAGGGTTAGGGTAAGGCCAGGTTGAGATTAAGGGCCTCAGCGCGCGCACGGTCAGGCAGCGCACGCGGCGTGCCGGCCGGAGCGCAGCGCAGGCACCCCGGCCGAGCATCGTCCGCGCTGCGTCATGCGCGCCGCTTGCGCACGCCGCGCTCAACGCGCTCCGCCTCGACAGGCCGGCCCCGCCCGCAACCGCACATCCATCGGTGAATCAGTCAACAGGCTGCCTCGCCCGTGCTCCCACGCTAGTAGCCACTACTACTACTTAGTGGATATTGAGTGAGTAGATACATCGGCGCGCGCGGGGCCGCGCCTGCAGCGGCGTGCCCGACAGCGCCCACTTGTAGCGCGAGTCCAGCGCGAACACGGCGCGCGCGGTCGAGCAGCGCCGGTCCTTGATGCTGTGCGCCTCATCCAGCACCACGCGCCGCCACTTGACCTGCCACCGCCGCCGCGGTCAGCCTGGCTCGCGGTCAGGCATGCGCCGCTCCCTGCAGTCTGCCGAAATCTGCCCCACTGGTGGGTATCCGCTCGCGTAGTGTCAGGGCAGCTCCGATTACACAGCAAGATCCCGCTCTTCTGTCGGTGCACGCTTGTCAGCGACAGCCCTCATACCAACAGCGAGCGCTCTCAGAGTCGACGCACGCCATACAGCTGGCCGCACAAGAAAGAAAGCACCCGCGCTCATTAAAACAGGGCGCGTGCGGCGGGCCGCCGCGGGCCGCCGGCGCGCCTTGTGCAGCACGGAGATGGCGGGGCCGTCGGGGCTGCGCGCGGCCTTCTCGCGCTCCGCGCGCTCGGCGGCCGTGATCATGGCGGCGGCCTCCGTGTCCGCGCACGCGCGCCCGTTGCCGGACATGACTGCCCGCCGCGGCGTAGCCAAGTCAGCGCGCCGTCCATGCGGCGGCATGCGCAAAGCAGCGCGCCCTTCAAGCAAATTTGCAACTTGACACAAGGCATCCGCAGTCCCCACACGCACCGTGCTCCAGCTACGCCGGACAGTGATAAGAGACACGGGGTATTTTCATGATCGGAGCCGCACTGTGCATGAACTGACGCGGCCGACATCCGCCAGAGGCTCACGATACATAAGCTGCTCTCAAGGTCACTGCTGCAGCTCTTGCGGCTGTTAACAGCCTGAGCCTCGGCAACCCCAGAGGTCCGGGCGGACCAGCAGTGCCACATCAGCACACGATGGGCAGGCAGAGCTGAGGCGCACGGTGCCAGCCGCCGCCGCGGCCGCCGAAGAGGCCCCCGCCCGCAGCGGCCTCGTCCTCCTCCTCCTCGCTGCCGTCGCCCGCCTCAAAGTCGGAGTCGTCGGCGTCGCTGCTCGAGGCGATGAAGTCCGCGTCGGCCGCCTGCGCGCCACCCGCCCCCGAGTCAGCTCTCCATTATTATTCTTGAGGCAGGGTTGAGCACTGCCAACACCCATTATAGATACGCTGGTGAGCTGCAGACACCGCACATACAATGGCTTTCATACGGTCCTTGCAAGCTGTGCTTGCGCGCGCCGACATGGTGACCAGATACCTCGCCCTGACAGGCGCGACGCGCCTTGCCCTTGCCCTTGGCCGCGGCCCTGCCCTTGCCATTGCCCTTGCCCTTCGCCGCGGCCTTGCCCTTGCCGCCCGCGGCCTTCCCCGAGCCGGCGCCCGCCTTGCCCTTGCCGGCGCCCGCCTTGGCGCCCTTGCCGGCGGGCTTGCCTGCGCCGGACGCGCCTGCAGCGAGCCTGGCGCGCTTGGCGCCGCGGCCCTTGCCGCCGCCCTTCTCCTCCTGCGCCGGCACTCCCACCACACTCTCAAGCTTGCCAGTGCACGCATGGCAGGCCACAGGCACAGCTCCACGGGCGGCATGCCGGCTCTGCGAGGCCGCTTCCCGGCACGCCGCGCCGTGCTCACCGGGCGCCCGCCGCCGACACCCCCGCCTGCGGTCGCGAGGCGCAGACTGGGGAGCGAGGCCGCGCCTTGCCGCCGCCGGCGTTGCCCTTCCGCTTCGCGCCGCGCCCGCGCGGCCCGCCCAGCCCCGCGCCCATCGCGCGCAGCACGCCGCGCACGGCCGCGCCGATGCCCAGCTCGTCTGCCTTACCAACCTTAGCGGCCTTGCCCGCGCCCTCGTCGCTGCTGCCGCCCTCCGAGCCGGGCGACGCCGCCGACTCGGACCCCGACGCGGCGGCGGCGGCGGCGGCCGCGGCTGCCTGCTTCTCGTCGCCGCGCGGGCGCTTCTTCTGCTGCTTGGCCTGCCCGGCGGTCTGCTTCGCGTGCGGGCCGCAGAAGTACCTGGCGCGCGCGCGCGCCGCGTTGCTGAGCGTTTTGGGTTTTGCAAGGTCTTTTTTTGCAAGGTATTGCAGCCACAGCCTCGGGGAAACCCGAGCGACGTGCTGCGGCTCCAGCGGAGGCTGCAGGCAGTCTGGCCCCTGCAGACCTGAAGAGCGCCTTGAGCCTCGGGAGGGGCGACAGGCTGCGGCCCAGCGGAGGCTGCAGGCCGTCCGCCCCCCCGGACACTTGAACTGCGACCTGAACGGGGCTGGCGTCAGGTCGAGCCGGGCCAGGGCGGGCGCGCGCACCGCAGGTGTACCTTCAGGCGCGCCGGCTCGAACTTCTTGCCGCAGTAGCCGCACGGCACCTTGCCGGGCTGCATGAAGCGCCGGAACTCGTTCTCCAACACGCTGTAGGTGGTCAGCACGACGTCGGCGCCCGCCAGCGCGGCCGGGTCCGCCGTGCGCTTGGGGCCGTGGTAGATGACCACCTGTGCGCGCGCGAGCTTGGGCGGGGTTAGGGGCAGGGTCGGGTAGGGTTTGGGCAAGTAGAGACTAGAGCCAGGGTAGGCAACCCCCTGCGCGCACTCGCACGATCACTGCTGAGCACACTCTGCTGGACCTGCACTCTGCTGGACCTGCACACTGCGTCCGTCAGATGAGGGTGTAAATAGTTGTATCATGAAGACTGGCACCTACATCTACAAACCAGTGCAGACTAGGCTCACGTCCCCTCCCGAGGTGCCACCACGACATTCAGGCCATACCTGGACGGCCGCGCTGTGTGCCGGCCGAGAGGCGGCGGATCAGCACGTCGGGGAGGCGCGCACACCTTCAGCGTGTTGGGCGCGACAAAGCGCTCAATCTCCTGGCCCCACTGGATCACGGCCACGAGCGGGCAGATGACGAGCGTCGCGCGGCCGTACTCGCCGCGCCGCGCATCCCCCGCCACCGCCCCGGGCGCGCGCGAGGGCCCCGCTTCGCAGCACTCCGCCGCCGCCGCGCAGGGCGCGCCCGCCCCGTATGGGCCCGTGCCCGCTGACGGCCCGGCCGCCGCCGCTGCGCTGCCGGACGGCCCTGCACGGGGCATGTACCGCTGGTCGCAAGGCTGGCAGTTACCCTTTCTTCCAGATGTCACCTCCACCACATCTGCGGCACTTTCAGAAGCTTGGCTCCTTGCGCAGGCCGGCGGCGCAGCAGAACGACCGCGCAGCAGGTGCCCGGATGCCGCTTGCGGACCCAGGGCCCCAGACCATGGCTGAGGGAGCACGGGTGCGCAGCAGGACAGAGCTCGTGGGTGGCACCTGCGCACGACGGCCCGTCCGCAATCACGGCACTGCCGTGGCACGCAGCGCCGCAGTCGTTGGCCCCTGGCGCGCCCGCGCCCGCGCCGTCGCAGCCGCTGCAAGCGGCGGGCGCGGCGGCGGCCTGAGACGGGGACGCAGGCGCATCCGCTGCTGCGCCTGATGCCTGGTCGGGCTGCGGAGCGTGCGAACCCCGCGGCGGCGCGCCCGGCAGCGCCAGGCGCGGCCGCGCAGGGCCGGCGGCGCCCGCGCGCACCGGCGCCGCGCCGCCGCCGGCGACCGGCGGCAGGCGCGCCATGTCGTCGGTGCGGTGCGTGACGATGACGGAGATCGCCTGCGGCACGGCCGCTCACGGCTCAGCGCCCAGCGTGCAACGCCAGAGGCTTGACGGCTGCCACGAGCCTGTTTAGACTTTGACAGCATGGCACCCTGATGCATGCACACATGCACGGCACGCATCCCGTTCCCACGCCCAGCGCGCCCTCTCCCGACCTCAGCAGCACCTTGCGCCTTATGCCTTGTGCCATGGCGGCCCCAGCGCGGTGCCTGCGAGGGAGCGGCCACCCAAGGGCGCACCTGAATGGTCTTCCCCATGCCCATCTCGTCCGCCAGGATCCTGCGCCCAGCCGGCCACACGTGTGAGTAACCACGGCCCATGCCTCCCAAGACCTGCAGGTGTAACACACCAGTGACATGTCTGCGGAGCGCTCACGTGAGCGGGTGCTTGCACCAGCGCACGCAATCCGCACGCGGACGCGCCGCCGCTCCGCTGGCCGCCTCCTCATTGCAAAACCCCTGTGCAGGCGGCGCCGGCAGGCGCAGCGCCGGCGCACCCGCCGCGCACATCGGAGCGCTCCTGCTTGATCGCCCACGCCAGGAACTCCTTCTGGTAGGGCAGCAGCGGCATGAGAAGCTCCATGGGCGCCTCCATCTGCGGCATCACCTGCGCGCGCCGCCGCGGGGCTGCCCGCTCACATCCGCGGGGCTGCTCGCTCACAGGTTGCTCGGTGCGCAGGCCGAGGGCGGCGGCCGGCCGCTCAGGGGCGCCACCGCAGACGTCGCGCAGCTCGGCCGCGTTCGTGGTGCGCTGCGCTGATGCGTCAAGCCAATGCGTCAAGATGTGCCGTGCGGAGCCGCAAAGCTGGGCCGTGCCCTGACAGGGGAGGCGTACACAGGCGATGGCACCATACGGACCTGCATCATGCACGACCTGCCAAAACACCCACCAGGACCCCTGACCTGAAGATCTGGGCGGCGCACGGGCTTGATGAGCGGGTCGTCCAGCGGCTCTAGCGCCTCGTCCTCGGAATCGTACGGGCCCCACACGTTGCCGGGCGACGACAGGTTGCCGGCCGCGCCCGGCGACGTCAGGTTGCCGGCCGCGCCGGGCGAGCCGAGCGACGCGGCCGCGGCGGCGACCGCGGCCGCGGCCTGCCGCCCGCCGCCGCGCCCTGCCGCACCCCAGAGCGCGCCGCGCCGTCGAGGCCCAGGCACTTCACTGGGTGGTGCACGTGGGGCGGCTGCAGAAGCAGCCTTTGCACTTTCACACAGACGCCACCGCGCAGCTCCATGAACGCCGCTCGCAAGGCTCCACAAGGACGCGGGTCGATGGGGCATGGGGCGCGCCCGCGCCGCGACCGCCGCCGCGCCGCCGCCCGCCGCCCCGAGCCGCCCGGCTCCTCGGCGCCCTGGGCGCCCTGGGCGGTGCGAGCGCGGCCTCCTGCTCGCTGGCGCTCTGCGCCGCAGGCCCCACCTGACGCGCAGGCAGCAGCACGGCGCGCTCGGGCAAGCGCCTCCCGCCCCCGACGGCACGAGCGCGCGGCGGACGCCAGCCCCGGCTTGGCTCCGCCAGGCATGCTGGGCGGCACCGTGACTGCCTGTATATTTAGATGCTGCAGTATCAGTGCATCAGAGGCAGGAGGCAAGCAAGGTCTGCCGTGCGCGCGGCGCGGCCCGCACCTCTTCAGAGGCGGCGCGCGGCGCGGCCGCCGCGCCGGCCTCGCCCACAGGCAGCCCGTCCTCGCTGGAGCTGTCCTCGTCCTCCTCGTCCGCCTCGTCCTCCTCGTCGGCGCTGCCCGCGGCAAAGTCGCTGTCCGAGCTGCCGCCCGAGGCAGAGCTCAGCACGATCGGCGCGCCCGGCGCCAGGCCGTCCAGCGCCGCCGCCGCGCTGCCGGCCGCGGCGCGGCGCCGGCTGCGCGCAGGCGCGGCGGCGCCGCGGCCGGCGGCGCGGCCGCGCGGCGCAGCCGCGGCCGGCCGTGCTGCGGGCCGCGGCGCGGGCAGGGGGAAGATGCTGGCGGGCGCGGCGGCGGCGGCGGCCGGGGCGGCGTCTGTGAGACGGCCGCTGCGCCGCGGCGCTATCAGGCCGTCCGCCTCCGGCGCATCGCCTGCCATGGCCGCTCCGGCCACTCCGGCCCCCGGCGCAGGCCTGCGCGTGTGCGGCGCGGGCGCGTCCGACCCGTCGGCGTGCGCGCTGGCGCCTGCGGGCTGCGCGGCAGCGAGCGTGGGCTTTGCAGCGGCTTCACGCTTGCTCGCCGGGGCTGCTGAGCGCGCTCTGGTCGCACGCATCGTGTCGGGGCCCTGCACGCGAACGAGAGGAGTAGGTCCCGCACTTTATATGTAGAAGTAATCAGAGGGCAGCGCGCACAGCGCATGATGGATGCAGCTTCACTCCCTGGTTGGATGCGCGCAGCGCACTACCCTTGCAAGGCCAGTACAGGGCCGTGTACTCGCAGGCAGAAGTGCGCTGCAAAAGCAGGCAAGTTGAAGCAGTCGTGTGATGCGTTGCACAAGTACGCCGCGCTGCTGCATGCAGTCAGCATTGCTCTGTCAAAGCTGCAGGGCTCTGGGGGTACTGTCCGCCCAGGCCCGTTGCTCGATCAAGCCACATCAAGGAACACTAGAGCGCTGCGTACCCGAGTCAGTCTGCCACCGCGCTACCGACAGCGCAGTCCATCATAGCGGTAGAACTTAGTGCACCGCTGAAGACGGGAGACTGTTGTGCGGCACAACTTGTGCCTAAGCGCCTCTCAAAAGCCACAATGCTTTTGGCCTTAAGGGTCCAGCTGGCCCTCATGATGACTGCAGCAGCTGCAACAGCTCTGTGCAGCGCGCAGCGCTAGCTCTTGTTACTTTCAGGGGGCCTGTGGTGTCGTGCACGCTGCATCGTGCACCGCTTAGACTACCCTTGTAGTTGCGCAGTTGGCCTCCTGATTAGAGCATGTGGAAGCGCTCAGAGCTTTTGCAGACAGTGTCAAGGCAAGGAACACTGGTGGGAATAGACAAGCTCACGCACAGCCTTTGTCGCCCGTGGCGACAAAGCCACGGGCAGCACGCCCAAAGAGCAGCTCAAGGTCAGCTAGTGCGTGATGCCACGCATCGCGCAGCCCAGCAAGCGCCATGCGCCTGTGCTATCAGTTCACTCAAGAAAATGCAAACTGTAACCTACACTTTATCTACAGCCTGCACCTAGCTACAGAACGAGCCCTGACCCGAGCGGGCCGCAGGCCGTCCTTGCCCGCGCAACGCAACGGCGTATGTTCGACTGCCCACACCTGCCCAGAAAGTAGAAAAGAAGGGGCGCGGCCGCCGACTGACACTGCCGAACAATCTGTGCAGCGCCAGGGCGGACCACAAGCCCCCGCACTGGTACCGCCACACCTCTGTCGCCGGAGTCTGCGGGCGGCCCCACAAGCCCCGCCCCGCGCCTGGGGTCCCTGCCCAGAGCAGTTTGCGCGAGCGACACGGCGCTGATCCCACACAGCCGCAGGCGCAGGCTCGCCAGCTGGTCGCTGCCTGGCGGCCCTCTCCGGTGCAGAGCGGAGTAGCTGCCGCGCTACTCAAATGCAATTGTACTGCGCTTGCACTGCACAGCAGCCTGCAGCCCGCGCGGCTGCCGCCCGCCGCCGCGGTCAGATCTCGCTGGCCGTGCCGTCGTCCACGTCGGCGCCGTACAGCTCCTCCCAGGGGCACACAAACGCGCCGCAGCTCTGCAGGTCTGCGCACGGCTGCACGCGGCCCGCCGCGACGAGCGGCGGCAGCGCCTGCTGCCACCGCACCACCTGCGCCGGCGCCCGCGGCGCCGTCAGACTCCGGCGCTGGACAGATAGGGTTAGTGGTGTGGTATAGGGTTAGTGATGTAGTGCAGGGTTAGGATAGTGTAGGGCTGGGCCAGACAGCTACCACGCATGCGGCTGAGATGCTGCATGCACCACATGAGGACAGCGCGCATCCTGCTTCCGACAGGCGCCGCTGGCCTGATAGCCGAGCACACCCGGGCTCCCCTGGCGCGTGCGCCTGCATGGCATGCGCGCCCTGGCGGTGCCCGGCGCGCGGCGCGAGCGGGGCGCGCCTCCTCCACGCGCCGCCGGCAGATGTGCTGCGCGGCGAGGCCCGTGCCCACGGCGGGCGCGAGGCCATATCGCGCGCACTGGTCCACGTCGTCGCAGTTGCACTCGCAGCCGCCGTGCCGTGCCCATGTTACATTGCCCAGGCGGAACGGCGTGTCGGGCGGCGAGTCAAACACGAGCCACCTGCGCCGCCGGCAACCGCGTCTTGCACACGCGGCACGCTCAATGAACCCGCAGCACTCTGCGCTGCGACGTACGGCAGCAACGCATGGCATGTCTGCTCTGACACAGATGTTGTGGTGCATCCGGTTGTTCCGCCGATGCTGGGCCTGCAAGCGGCCGCATGCGGGGCGGCCCCCATGCTACCATGCAGGATCTGGCGGTAGCCGCGCCACACCCGGCGAGCGCTGCGGTGACGCGGCGCTCGCTCGCGCGCGGCGCCGCCGCGGCGCGGTATTATACCTACCCTACCCTAACCCAGGCCGGCCCGGTGCGCGCATGGGACCGGCCTGGGCGCGCGCGGCGCGCCTGCTGCGCTCGGCCGCGACGGTGAGGTTGGAGTGCACGCGCGACAGGAGGTGGTCGATCTTGACGTCGTCGCCGTGCAGCTGCCATGCAGTAGGGTTAGGGTAGGGTAGGTGCGCGCCTGCTGCGCTCGGCCGCGACGGTTAGGTTGGAATACACGAGCGACAGGAAGTGGTCGATCTTGACGTCCTCGCCGTCCAGCTGCCACGTGGTCGTGTGCATCTCGTCCACCGGGTGCGCGCTGCGCGCGACCAGCAGGTCGGCCAGCCGCGCCATGCGCTCCGCCTGCGCCGCGCCGATGACGTACGCATGCGTGCCCCACGGCAGCAGCTCCGGCGCGGCTGCGCGCGCGGTTTCCCTCGCTCATCAGCGCCCGGCCGCCGTCACGCTTGTGACACGTTCCTGACGTCCTCCTGCAGTGTCACTGCTTTGACAGCGCTGTCGGCGTCCACATTGTGCGCTTCTCGTTGCCTGGTGCAAAGCGCAATCCAGCCCGCAACAATGAAGTCAGCCCAACCTGTAGCCATATGGTGCAGCCCAACGAGCGCGCCACAGCCTGTGCCCGTGCAGCTCTGACATGCAAGGCTTGCCCCGCTTGCGACGGCGTGGCCGCCTGCGCCCGCGCGTCGGCCTTGCGCGACCCTGGGCAGCACCTTGCACCGTGTAGCTGCCGGTGTCAAAGTGGCGCGGGATCTGGCCGACCACCACATAGTCAAAGCCGAGCGGCACGCTCGCCCAGTACTGCGGGAAGAGCGACAGGAAGTCGTCGTGCAGGACAAAGTCGTCCCTGCGCGCAGGCCGGTCTGCTGAAGTGACCACACCTAGCATGCAGGCGTGTACTGCACACACGCCACCAGCCTGCAATGCACACATTCCTTGCGCACTAGGCGCTGGAGACAGCGAGCAGGGATGTGCAGGGCTGATTGCATGCGTGGGCGCACGAATACCGCCACCACACCCTGTCTAGCACCAGAATCGTCTTGCAGACCGGCACGCCTTGCACCCTGTGGCGAGCACGCATCTGTAAGGGCGCGCTGTGCAGGGGCGCAGCCAACCACCGACAAGTGGCATCCTGTATGCACCAGAGAGTCCTGCAGACCGGTGCAGCTCGCAGCCCTGTGGCGAGCGCGTATTTGCTCGGGCATGCTGCGCAGGGGCGCACTCGAACACCCATGCTGCGCCCTGCTTGGCCCGCGCGATGGCCTGCCAGACGTTGCGGTGCGCGAGCGTGAGGCCGAACTGGCAGTCGGTCGCCGCGCCCGCCGGCAGGCACTCCGCGTACTTGTCGGGCGGCCCCGCCTGCGCGCGTGCGCACGCTCTGCAGTCATGCACGCGCCCCCCGATGCCCCCCGACGCCCACGCGCGCACTGCGGGCTGCGGTCGCACGCATCTGCGCGCGCAAGCGCGAGGCCGCGAACAGCGCATAGGGCGTCACCGGATGAGACACGTGACATATTGTTGCCGAGGCATGAGCACGGAGGGGTCGGCAGGGGCAGACACCCCAGCCGGCAGGCATCCCTGGTGGCAGTGACAGCACGTGTGCGGGGTCCCTCCCTGCACCTGGAGTTCACAGCGGGTTGCTGCATACATGGGTGTGTGGACGCCGTGAGGAGCGCGCATGCGCTTGGCGCGCATGTGCGCTGGAGGCGGCAGCGGCTGCGACAGCGTGCACACAGGCGCCGCTCGCCGCGCGTGAGCCGCGCGCGGGCCGCGCCTGTGGCTGTTATGCGGGAGCCGCGCCTGCATGCTACAGATGCGGGAGCGACGCCTGCGTGCTGTTGATGCCGTGCACAACCTCCACCTCCAGCCCCATGGCCTGAGCACAAGCTATTGGGCTATAGCCTACCCTAACCCTACCCCGCCCGCCGTGCACGGGCCGCGCCTGCGTGCTGTTGATGCCGTGCACGACCTCCACCTCCAGCCCCATGGCCTGAGCACAAGCTATTGGGCTATAGCCTACCCTAACCCTACCCCGCCCGCCGCGCACGGGCCGCGCCTGCGTGCTGTTGATGCCGTGCACGACCTCCACCTCCAGGCCCAGGCCGCGCAGCTGCGCGAGCGAGAAGTCCGCCTTGGCCTCGTCGCCGGGCAGCGTGATGAGGTACGCCTTCCAGGGCACTTGCGGGTGCTGCCCGCACACGCGCGCGCGGTGGCAGAAGCTGTCCCAGGCCTGCGCGCGCGCGGCCGCGGCGCGTCAGAATATTTTCTGATTCATAAGACGCGCGGCGCTCCAATCCTTTTTCATGCCGCCTCACGACACCACTTCCCTGTGGACGAAGCAGAGTTGAGCATGTCGGCTTGAGTCAAGCTGCTGCCGGCCCCTGGCAGCCGCCGAGCGCAGGCAGCACTGCCGCGCGGCCCTGGAGTCAATGGCGAGCCGCTGGGCCGGACAGGCGGGCGGATGCGCACCTGCAGCAGCGGCGAGCGCGCGGTCATGAACTCCCGGCTGGCGCGCCGCCGCACGGACATCCGCCCGCTCGTCGTAGTTGAGGCGTACATGTGCGGCTGGCCGGCCGCCATCGCCGCAGCGGCCACCAGCAGGGCCACCACGGCGGCCCAATGCAGCGACGCCGAGCGCAGCATGCTGAGAGGCGGCACGCTTCACGCGCTGCGCCGGACTCCCCTAATTTTGCGCTTCTGCTCGTGCTCCAGAGCCTTGTGCCACTCCCTCCGCGCTCGTGCGTGCAAGCGCCTCAACAGCTGTGCTCCCTCAGCAGCATGGCGCTGCAGCCGCCTCCGCAGCCAGCGTGTCGGGATGCGCGCGCGCTCAGCTTGGCGCAACGCTGCTCCCTCTCCTGTGCACCGTGCTTCGCTCCTGCGCCGGGTGGCAGTCCCTGTCGTGACTGTCCCTCCCATGCGCGCGGCAAGGTGCCGGAGGAAGCAAGGCTCTATGCGTCCACAAGCTGCCGACAGGCAGGAAAGCAGACTGCGCGCCAGTCCCCAAGGCCGGGCACCTCATTCCTCATGTATGCAGAGGGCTCCACAAGAGGGGCAAGACGCGGAACACACCTCTACCCGCTGTGAGGGCACAAAGCAGCGCCAACAGAAGCAGCGGCTAGCCTCCCTGAGCGCGCTGTGGGGCACGCAGATGCCGCCGCGCTTGCGCTCTGCCGGTACAAGAGGCAGACGCGCGCGCCTTGCTTCTTGCCCTCCTCTGGCAGGGCTTGCACGGTACTAGAGGCAAGAACTATAAAGAAGGCGTCGCTGGTCTGTCTGGAGAGTCCTAGCTTGCTTTGCGCAGCGAGCAGAGCGTTCGTACAGCAGGATCTTAGGAGGGTTTCGAGTCTCAAGCGTGCTCCCTCACTGAGTCAGAGCAACCGGACGCAACCAACACAAGCATCGCCAGACGCGCATGACATGCGGCACCGCTTGCTGGCCGCGCCACCGGCGGCGCGCCCGCAGGTGTTGCTCAGGTGTGGTTGCTGGAAAATGCGGGTCGAGCGCTTGCTGCCGTACAAGGACACGCCTGGAGGCCCTGGGTCACTTCAACGACGTTATCCAATGCTTGCCACATTCGCGCGCAGGCTCAAGGCGGTTCCGTCGCGACGGTGTGCGCGCGGGCAGCAACGTGTCCGGCGACCAGGTGAGGCGCACATGCGGCGGCCGCCGCCGGTGCGGCACGGCAGCCAAACCTAGCACACCGGCAGACAGCGCGCCTGCTCCGCAGGCGGCGCGGCGTGGTGCAGCCTTCCGGAGGAGGCGCGCAAGCGCATCGCCAGCCAGCCGCTCAACGACCCGGAGCTGCTGGTCGGGTGGGCGGTGCTGGAGCTGCCCAAGCGCACGCTCGTCGGTGTGGTCGAGGAGGCGCGCCGCCGCGCCGCCTCCCTCTCCGCTTTGGCCGGCGCCCACAGGTGGCGCGCGCGGGGTCGTGCACAAGCGTGCAGTGGCTGCCCTCGTGCTGGCCCCCTTGCCACAGCCTGCGGGGCAGAGACGCAGGCGCGCGCCGGGACAGAGGCGCCAGGGGCGCGCGCGGCAGGTCGTGTACGTCGGCGAGGGCGCCGCGCCGCTGCTGCGCGTGGTCGGCGCGGCGGCCGGTGACGCGCGCGGCGCGGCCGCGCGCGAGGAGCACCTGGTGCCGTTCGTGCGCGAGATCGTGCCGCAGCTGGACGCAGGCGCGCGGACAGCGCTGCTGCGGCCGCCGCCCGGGCTGCTGGAGCTGGGCCGGCGGCGCCGGCTGCTCGCGCACCTGCGCCCGCTGCTGCTGGTGCGGCGCCGGGCCGCGCGCCCGCCCTGCGGCGGCGGCGCAGCGCCCGCGCACGTCTTCTGACGGTTCCCGGCTGCTGCTGGGACAGCGGCGGGCGTCCGGTTCATCGGTGCAAGCGCGGCCGGCTGCTGCGGTGCACCCGCGGCGCAGGCCGCCGGCCGTCCCGCACGCTCTCCCGCTGGCAGCGTGCTTGCTTCCCCCTCTTCATGTGCTCATGGGACTCGACATCCTGTCCTGCCCCTCCACGCCGCGCCTGCCGCGCCTCCCCGCGCAGGAGTATGCGCCGCCGCCGAGGCGGCCCGGCGCGGCGCCGTACATGCCGACGGGACGCGCGCTGGCGGCGGCGGGCCGCGCGGACCTGGTGCGCGAGGTGCAGGCGGCGGGCGGTTTCCTGGAGGTCGCGCAGCAGCTCGGCCTGCGCGCGCGCCGCCGGCCCAAGGGCTTCTGGGACAGCCAGGAGAGCCTGGAGCAGGCGCGCGCCCATGGTAGGGCAGGGCAGGGCCTCTGGGACGGCCTGGCGGAGCCTGGAGCGGGCGCGTGCTCTTGCGCGCGGGGCGCGCGCCCTGCCAGCCGCCGCAGGGCGCTGGCAGGAGTGGCAGGACTGGAGTGAGTGTTATATAGGTGCTCCTGGGGGTGCTCGCGCGCCCACGTGGCCCGGTCTGCGACGGGGTCCGCCGGCCGCTGCGAGCCAGGCTGGGCCGGAGCGCGCGGCCCGCCAAGCAGCCGAACCTGGCTGTCTGCGGCAGCGCCCCTGTTTCCGCCCCTTCCAGACGCACTCCTCCGGCAGCACTGTGACCTCTGTGCGCGTTCGGCAAGCGGCTGCGCAGCGTTGCCGATGCATGGGGTCGGCGCGCAGGAGCTCGCGACGTTTGTGTCGGCGAGCTGGGCCGAGTTCCGCGACGACGAGTCGGGCGACCCCTACTACTACAACCAGGTGCTGCTCGACACGGCCCCGCATGTGGCTAGTTTTGCAAGATTTTACATGGACTGGGAAGACCTGTGCTGGTACTAGTCCGGACACGAGGCTGCCCTTGAGCGCCCGGTGGGCCTGAGAGTTTATTGCTTCATGACGCGCGTCGAGGAAGTGTGATGAGCGAGGACGAGAGGGCGAGACGCACGTACTGCCTTGGCACGCATGCGCATGCAGGACGGGCAGGGGGCCGGGCGCCTGAGCGCCGCGCGCGCGCCCGCAGGTGACCGGGCGCATCATCTGGGAGCCGCCCACGCCGCTGCAGCGCGTGCCGCTGGCGGACGCCGGCGGCGGCGGCGGCGGCGACTGGCTCCTGCTGGAGCACGAGGACGACCGCGTCATGCCGAGCTGCCGCGCGCTGATGGCCGCCGGGCGCTACGACCTGCACCATGCCGTCACGTACTGGGGCGGCTACCGCGCGGCGCGCGCCCCGCCCGCGCCGCGCCGACTCGCATCGTCCGCGCAGCCGCTGCCATTACTTCAATGCATGGTAATATGTGGCGCAAACTCAGAAACGTGCTTCCTTTCCTTTCTGTCAGAGTGCATATGGGGTGTCAGTGAGGCTGGACCCAGAAGACGGCCGCGTCGTGCTCGGGCGGCCAGCAGCAGCAATTGAGGAGCTGGCAGGTTCCACCAAGACCCTGCGGGTTTTCTAAAACCGCGCTCGCGCCGCGCAGGTCGCAGAGCTGCTGGAGCGCCCGCCCGCGTGGCCGCGACCGCTGCTGGGCCGCGGCGAGCCGCGTGCGCTCAACGCCGAGCTGCGGCGCCTCTCCCGCGCGCTGCGTCTCGGCCGCCGGCGCGGCGCGCTTGCGATGCCGAGCGCGGGCGACCTGGCGGCCGCCGGCCACGCCGACGTCATGGCCGCGGTCGTGGCCGCGGGCGGGTACGGCGCGGCTGCGGCGCGCGCCGGGCTCGCCACGCAGCGCCGCGCGTACAGGCGGGCTCCCGTGCACGTCCTGCTCCCGCGTGTGCTGCACCCCTGGCTCCATGCCCGCTCAGCGAATGCTGTCTGCACTCGCCGCTAACCTGTAGCGCGTGGTGTCAACTTCATGCATCGCCTGCCAGCTGTGCGCTGCAGAGGCGGGCCACAGGAGGGGACTTGGGATGTAGCGTCGAGCACCAGGAGGAGGCTCGTGGCTGCGGCTTTGCTGCGGAAGCATGGCCCGGAACAGGCAAAGTTGGCTGATACACGGCTGTACTTGTGATTTATAATGATTCCTGTTTTTCTTGGCGCAAGCTCCGCATGGACCTCCACAGCAGAGCCTGAGCTGGAGGCGGCGGGCGCATGCGTGCAGGCTGCTGCCGCGCAGACACGCAACACTGGGTGCGACGTTGGGTGCCAGCTGACCCGCTCGCGCGGCAGCGCCAGGCACTGGGACGACGCGGGCCGTGCCGCGGACGCGCTGCGCGAACACATCGCTTCCGCGCAGACAGGCAGCGCAGGGTGCGGTGCCGGGGCGCCAGCTAACCCCGTCACGCGGCGGGGTCAGGCACTGGGACGACGCGGGCCTGGCCGCGGACGCGCTGCGCGAGCACATTGCGCAGCACGGGCTGCAGCGCCTGCCCAGCGACATTGAGCTGGTGCGCGCGGGCCGGCACGACCTGCGCTACGCCATCCGGCGGCACGGGGCGGGCGCCCTGGCGGCCCTGCTGGGCCTGCCGCAGCGACGCCGCGGGCGGCCCCGGCGCGACGCCGAGGTCGGGCGCGCGCAGCCCGCCGGGGCGAGCGCAGGGGGCTAGGTACTGGTGCGGGGGTGTTTTTTGTCGTGTGTGTGAGCCTGCTTGTCTGTGCCTGTTCTTGTAAATGTTGTGTAACCGTACTTCAGATTTCTAGTCCATACTCTCAGACAAACCTGTGGCGCCTGTAGCCGCTGACGGACGGACCGCTGTTGCCTTTCTACTGTAGCATTTGCTGTTGCATGCGGGAGCATGCGCATGCTCCTGAGTTGACGAGATCCAACTATGTGGCTCAGAGGCCGTCTTGCCCCGAGCGAGCTCAGTGCTGAGCGTGTGCTGCTGGCACCTTGGCACTAAGAAGGTGTAAGTTATGCTCGTGAGATCACCGGATTATACAGAGTCGACAGCGGAACGGAGTCCGATCGGAGCAGAGGCGAGTGGTCGAGCAGACTAACGGACTGGGACCTGCGCAGTGACCCCGAAGCGCACACACAGCGATCCAATGCTGCTCTTTAGCAAGCTGCAGGCTGGCGGCCTGTGCCTAGGCGCTGCCTGCGCCTACGGCGCACTTAATCCGGGGCCTTGGTGGCTGCGAGCTGGTGCCGTATGCGCGCTTGCAGAGGTCGCCTTTGCCTTCTACCAGTCCTGGAGGTGCGTGCCGGCCGAGCGCGCATAGCCTCCGCATGCATGCGCTGTGCGCAGCGCGCCATTGCCCGCACTGTCACAGACAGTGTCCCCTGACTCGTGCCGAGCACTCTAGACCCCCAAGTGAGCCAGGAGAGGTGCACACCTGGAACGCAGCTGTGCTCGCCAGTGCAAACGCACTTTTGCAGGTACACGGTGCTCAACGCGCCGGTGGCGCCCGGCGCGGCGGCGGTGCCGGCGGCGGATATCGTCCCCCTGCAGCGCCGCCTGCTGGACCTGGCCGACGCGGGCCTGACCGCGGAGGACTACTTTAGCGGCTGGTTCCGCGGCGCGCCCTATGAGGCAATCCGCCGCGGCAACGTGCAGGACTTTGTCGCCTATGGCTTCCACGCGCGGCCCTGGGCGGACATCACGCCGCAGGTGCCCGCCCTGCAGCTGCGCGTCGACAGCGGGGCAACCTGCGGTGACTTTCTGCTGCCATGACACTTGCAGGCTGCTGTACTATGGACCGCATATACACTGGCCTGATGCGTCTCTTCGCGCCATCAGCCCAGCCCAGCCCGCCGCTTGCTGCCATGACTGCTTGCTTTGCGCTCACGTGTCAAAGAGAGCACGCAGCGGAGAAGTGCTCGCACTAGCACGGCCGACGGCGCCGGTGCGCTGCGCGGCAGGAGCGCGTCGCGCTCGGCGCGTACATCGACGCGGTCGAGGAGCGGCACGGCGCCGCCTTCCCGCCGGGCCGCACGGCCGGCCTGCGCTTCATGGCGCACCTGTGGGAGCCGCTGCCGGCGCTGTGGAAGCCGCTGGCGGTGCACGCGGGCGCGGAGGCGATGCGCGCGGTCACGTGCGCCGCGCTGCGCGCGCTGGGCTTCCGCGCGTCGCGCTGCCAGGTGCGCGGGGGCCGGGCCGCGCTGGCCGCGAGTGTGTGGGCCGAGGGCGCCGCTGCGCGCGCCCTGACCTGCTGCCGGTCGTGCAGGGGCTGCTGGCCGCGCGGAGTTGCGTGTGCTGTGCACAGCGGGCAAGTTGCAGCGAGTGCACATACAGCTGACGAGTTTCTCTTTAAGTTCTCTCTGGGCGCTGCGCATGTAAAAGTACGCTGGCAAACGGCAATACAGTTGCCTGTGTGTATTGTCATGTGCCAAAACGCCCTAGGCTGGGTGCTGGGCTGGTGGTACTGCCACAACACTGATGTGGCGTCCGGTGTAGAAGCAGCGGTAAGACTGACCTGTGCACGCAAGTTGTTGTCAGCATCCAGGGGGGGGGGGGGGGGTGAGCGCCTTACTGATAGCTTATGTGCTGACAGCTTTGCTGCTGGTCAGGGGTACCGGTATTGGGTCCGGATGCCAGCGCGGGCGCACGCGCGCGCGCCCAAGCATGCGCGCACGCCTGCCGGCGTGCACATGCGCGCCCTGGCGGGCTGTGCGGCAGCCGCCAACGCGGCAAGCGCCGCCGGCGACGTGCCGCTGCTCTTCCTCCACGGCGTCGGCCTGGGGCTGGCACGCAGCGCGCGCGCTGCCCTGCGTGTTCCCTGTGCCGCAGGGAGCCACCGTCAGCGCGCCTCAGGCCGCGCCAAGCAGGCCGTCTGGTCAATCTGCCGCACGGCGGATGGGCAAGACCATCTGCGAGGCCCCCCCCCCTCACTGCACGTCAGCTCAGGAGAGTCTGCGCGGGCGCCGATGCGTCGTGCACCATGCCGGGTGAGAGAGGGCACGATGCACACTAAGGCGCTGCGGACCCACGCACTGCAGATGCCCTAAGCGCGGCCTGGCAACCCTGTTCCAGGGCGCGCATTCCAGCGCGCCCGCTGCTGCTACTGAAGGGCGCGGCATGCCGCCGTGGCCCTGCCTGTGCGCACGGCAGGCGCCGCGGTGTGCGCGCGCTCCGTCACAGCGCCGCCCTGCAGGGTCTCACAGACCAGGAAAACCCCAGTAAAAGCTTATTTTATTCCGAGTTCATTTGGGAGTATCCTGCGCCCATCCCCGCCGGCAGACGCCGTACCTTCACTTCCTGGTGGAGATGGCGCGCGCGTTCCCGTCGCGCCCGCTGGTGCTGCTGGAGGCGCCGCACGTCAGCGTGGGCCTGTCCACGGACGCGGTGGGCGCCGAGGCGGTCGCGGGCGCGGCCGCGGCGGCGCTGGCCGCGGCCGGCTGGCGCCGCGCGGCCGTGGTCGGCCACAGCTACGGCACGTTCGTGTGCAGCCACCTGCTGCGCCTGCACCGCCCGCTCGTCCAGTCCATGGCGCGCGCGCGCATGCCCTTCAAAATGTCCCCTTGAAAGGGTCTCTCCCTGTGCCCATGTTCCAAGTCGGCTGTGGTCTGTTGGGTTGCGGCAGAAGTGGCTGTGGCCCTGGCAGCACAGTGACAACCCGCTCTGCCTCGGCCACGTGCTTGTGTGCAGCATCCGCCGCGCTGCACGTGTGCACGTTTATCTAGATGTTATCTCCCTTTTTGCACGCCCTAGATCTATATGCGCAAACAAGCGTCGCAGCTGTGTGCAAGTGTAGTGCATTGCGTGTCCCTTCAGCTCAGGGCCCGCCTACGAAGAGCACGACGCGCAGGGCAGCCCGTCGGGCCGCGGCCGCGGCAGCATGCACCGGCCCTCCTGCGCTCTCACCGAATCTGCGCTGACCCCCTGACGTGTTCACGCCGCGGCGCAGGTGCTGATCGACCCGGTCGCGATGCTGACGTGCCACCCGCAGCTGCTGGCCAACTTCGTGTACAAGCGCCCGGCGCCCGGCGCGCTGGGCAGCCTGCTGGGCGCGGTCGACTCGGCGCGCTTCCTCTTCTCGCGCGACCCGGTCATTGCGGCCGCGTTCTGCCGGCGCTTTGTGTGGCACCGCGAGTGCCTGTGGCCGCAAGACCTGCCGCCGGCCGCGCTGCTGGTGCTGGCCGCGCGCGACGACCTCGTGCCCTCCGCGCTCGTGCTGGCGCGCGCCCCAGCAAATACCTAGGGTAGGGTACGGTAGGGTCACGCCTCCTGTGGCCGCAGAGCCACAGCAGGCTGGCCGCCGCCGCATAGCTCATGCTGGCCGCGCGCGACGACCTCATGCCCTCCGCGCTCGTGCTGGCGCGGCCCCTAGTGAGTAGTGAGGGTAGGGTTGTATCCCTCCCGTGAGGGCATAGCAGCTGGCGAGGTCCAGCACTGTGTGCGCGTGCGATGCGGCCTCGCTTCATCTGCGCTCGTGCTGGCGCGGCATCCAGGTGGCATCCTTTTGAGGGCATAGGCCATATTGCTGTCTACCCCACAGGCGTTTTCCAAGGCTACAGCAGTGCACGAGGCCTGGGCAACGCGTGGGGCCTCGGAGCGCGGCCTGCTGCACATTTTGCTGCTGGTGTGCTGGCAGGCACCTGTTACCATGACACAAGCTCTGGCTAGCTGCCCGCCGGTGAGCGGAAATATCAGGCATCAGGAGCGCGCCCGTCAAGCGTATACCCTGAGACAAGCGGCGGCATGCGCAGGTCAGCCCGCGGTGCCTAAAGCAGTCCGCGTGCATGACTATCATGTATCCCGACGCAACCGGGAGCGGCGGGCGCGCGCAGGCGCACCTGGCGGCGCTGAGCCACCCGGCGCGCGTGAACACGAGCGCGGCCGGCCACGGCGCGTTCCTGCTCGACGGCGCCTGGCGCGCGCGCATCCTCACCGACATGCGCCTGACCCTCGACGAGGGCGCGGCCGCCGCAGCGACGGCCGCCGCCGAGGGTACGACCGCCGTGCATGTGAACGGCGGCGCGGCGACGGCCGCCGCGGCCGCCGTGCACGTGAACGGTGGCGCGGCGACGGCCGCCGCGGCCGCCGTGCACGTGAACGGCGGCAGCTCAGCAGCCGAATCTGGCTGCATGTGACTTGTAGGGGTGGATTGCTTTCATCGGCACCTGTCGAGCATTGTGTCAAATGATACGTGCATGCAGCAATGCTAGGATTGTTCGCTGATGCGTATTGAGCTCGCACTAACGTGTCATTGCTCCCATGAGTTTGTGCTCTTGCGCGGCTGAGGTCATTGTGCCATGATGCGAGCCTTGCCCAGCAGCAGAGACTCTTTCGTATCCTGCTTGTCGGACCAGAGCAGTGAGGCTGCTGTTGGAAGCAGTGCCTGTGTTGCATGGTGGGGCGCCTGCTTGTCTGTATCTGTGCACTTCCTTTGCCGCGCACTGGCTTGTCACTCGGATAGGCAGCCTGATGGTGTCTGCTTCTGCTTCATTGGCAGGCATGCAGCTTGCCCTCACTGTGTTTGTTGTTTCAGCATCGATGCAATTGGACTGTGTGTGTTCGCTGGTATGTTTGACAGCTCTGCCTTGCCTCAATAGCAACGCATGACGATTTGAGTGTAAAATTGCATAGGGCTGCGCCCTACTTGCGCGCCCATAACAGTGCCCCAGCCAAGGCTTATGGCACAACAAGCAGCTGTCAATGTAAAGATGGCAACATGCGGTCACAGTAAGCAGCCTCTGCACCAGCCATGGGCCAGAGAATGCCATGGTCAAGACCTGCTAGGTCCTTACAATTCGGAATTGGACACAGGATGCGGTAGACTGTACTTTTTCCGCTTGCTGGTTTATTGACAGTAGATGAGCAGACTTTCCACGTGCCTCGTCTTGCTTTTTCTGCCAATGCTCGTGCGCGCTTTCGCATCTTTTCCGGGTGTGCGTTCGCCGTCCTTGAGCAGAGTCTCACAGGTATCTGGCCTGATCTGTTTCTATGAATGGTTCACGTATTGCCTTGGCTGTCGTGAAAATCTTACTGCGCACCTCCAATCCCAAAAGCGGGCTGGCGCAGGCTGCGCGCCCCCCGCAGCGCGTGTGCTCGTCGTCGCCTGCGAGCCGGCAGCGCGTGGTCAGCATGGCCTCCGCTGAACAGGCAAATTCGGACGCTGCAATATATCTCACATGTTTGTATATTGCGCACCTTGCCACAACGCGCTGGTACAATAACAGGTGGGGTGTCACTCGCAGGCAAAGAATGTGATCGGCGGGTCGCTGGAGCCAGCAGGCCCCAACTGCGGCTTCTACCGGGATGGGTACTGCTTCGCTGGCCCCGACGACGGCGGCGTGCACGCTGTGTGCGCTGAGGTGACGTCCCTGTTTTAGGCCGCGGGGAGCCAACATACAGGCGGCGTCCTCAGTGCTGGCGCACTGAACTACATAGTAGTATGTTAGACTGACAAAGCTGTGTCGCAGGTGACTGAGGAATTTTTGGGACTCATGAAGCGGTGGCGCAGGTGACGGAGGAGTTCCTGGAGTTCACCAAGGCGCACGGCAATGACCTGAGCACGCCGCGCCCGCCGAGCTTCCCGGGCCTGAAGCCTGGGGACCGCTGGTGCCTGTGCGTCTCCAGGTACCCACACATCCTGAACGCACGGCGAACTCACCTATTTGGGTCACCTGTTTGTGACAAAGCGAGGCAGCCGTTGCACACACATGTTGGTGAGCTAGGCACGCAAGTCACGACTGATAGCCTTAATTCGTGTGGCAACACACGCAAGGCTGCTTGGGCGGAGCGGCTGGCTGCGCAGCACGTGCGTGAAACCGCTTGCGGCCCAGGTGGAAGGAGGCTGCGGACGCCGGCAAGGCGCCGCCGGTGGTCCTGGCCGCCACGCACGAGCGCGCTCTGCAGACAGTCTCGCTGGACGTGCTGAAGCAGCACGCGGCTGGCGAGTGAAGGCAGCAAGCATTGGCGTGCTTGCTGCGAGCAGCGGCGTGAACATGGCGCATGCAACCTCTTGCCACGCATAGCTTAAAGAGCGTGATGTTGAACAAATATGATAGTATGCTGGGGACCGAACTGCGCGCACAATGAAGAACTCTGGTATGCTTTACATTGTGGTGCTACTCGATAGTGCTGGGGCCATGCTACCCCAGAGTGCTGAGGCTATAGATAATGTTTTGTTTTGATCGCAACAATTTTTTTGATATTGCAGATAATCAACAACTAGTGCTCATCCTGGACTACCCAAGCTAGCCATGCTCCTTTGCAGCATCTCATCCATGCTGTGATACATGTTTCCCCGCATGGCATGACGCACGCGCTGTAAACTCAGGCATCACATGCCTCTTTTTGCCCTTCGTGCACATGCAACTAAGTGCACCATGCACCTAAGTGCACCATTGATGTGCCAAAACATGCCTATCATGGCACTAGCTTGGCAACTCTCGCCTTATAGGTGTTCTCAGGACCTAGGAGGTTCAAAACCCACAGCATCTCAAGGACCCAGGAGTTCTGGCAAGACCCACAGCAGAAGACTGGGTGCATTATTTAAGATGACAAGGAATACTGCATGATGTATCAAATGCCAGTGGGTGCGACACACAAACTTCAGAATCCGCCGCCGCCGCCACCAAAGTCGCCGCCGCCACCAAAGTCACCGCCGCCGCCACCACCGCCGCCAAAGTCGCCGCCACCGCCATAATCGCCGCCGCCGCCAAAATTCCCGCCCCCACCTGCGGCATCGGTGGCGGCAGGTGAGCTGAGCTGCGTCCAAGAAAGTCGCCTGCTTGATGCTGGCAACGTGGCACCGGCGCACCGAAGCAAGAGCGACCACGACAATGCGCTCAGCAAATCAATAAGGTTTGAGGAGCTGGCGCGCCCGTTGTACTGGCAAGAAGACAAGAGGCACTGGCACGCAACAGCACCGCCCAGCTGCCTCCACATTGCCCAGCCCTCTTCCGAGCACTGCGTGATGGCTCAGCCGCACAACTGTTCACCACGCATGGACGTCAGCCTGCAAACGTCTCTATCCTCAGCACTATGTGCAATCCGTCTGCCACCTCACCCTCGGCCCAAGCACCTGACAGTACCGATGCTATGGGCGAGTCCCAGACCCATACAAGTTTGCGCTCCCGCATGCCTGGTGTGCGCACCTCCGTAGTCCATCGCGCCGCCGGCACCCCCGCCGCCGCCGCCCCCGTCGTAATAGTTGTTGACGACTTCAGTGCCGCCGCCGCCGTAGCCCATGCCGCCCATGCCGCCCATGCCGCCCATGCCGCCCATGCCTCCCATGCCGCCCATGCCGCCCATGCCGCCAAAGCCTGCAGAACATGACCACCTTCCTTGTTACCACCAGGATGTCTGCCACCTGTCAGCTCCCACATGATCAGGCCGCCTCCAAAGCCCGCAGAGCCGCAGCTGTGGAACGGCAACGCAGTCCCCCCTACCGCAGCGGCGCACAGCCCGGACACAGAGGGCCCCGCGGCGCACCGCCGCCGCTGTGGCCCATCATCTCGCCCAGCGCCAGACCGCCCAGCAGGCCGCCGCCCGCGCCGAGCGCTGCGCCCGTGCCGGCGCCCATGCCCGGCCGGCCCGCCCCGTACTGCGCGGGCGGGACGCCGCCGCCTGCACGCCCGCACAACCCCATTCGCGTCCTGATCGCCATCGCCACACGGAAGGCAAGCTCTCAACTGCAAGCTGTCGGCCACGCTGCCGCAGGGCGCACCCCAAGCTCCCCACACCCTGGATACCAAAAGCAAGTGCTCGTCCTAAGCGGCGCCCACTCGAGCTTTCAGCACTGCAGAGCCAGAGTCTAGTCAACCACCTTAGCACTTTTGCAGCTCAGAGGCTTCTAGCCTGTGTTGCATCCTGTGTGCTTTCTGATGCCTGCACATTTTTGCTGCCAAGGACACCATGTCACACCTCACGAGCGCTCCAACAGTCCATTTGCCTGTAAAGCTAATTCGCTTTGCCCTGGGCGCACCGTATGCTCCTTGCGGATAGCCTCCATACCCTGCGCAACCACACCGTCAGCAGTTGGCCGTCCGTCTGAAAACCTGCATCAGAGCGTCGCCCACAAACTCCTAGCCAACCAGCAACCAGAGTCGCAGCACAGGGCAGATTTCATAAGTACTTGTCACGCAGGAGCCTTCCAGGCGACCGGAAGCGCAAGATCCGCACCTGGCCGACCATAGCCCTGCTGCCCATACCCCTGCTGCCCGTACTGCGGCCTGCCGCCCAGGCCAAAGCCGCCCATGCCGCCGCCCATGCCGCCCATAGGCCCGCCCATGCCCCCCATGGTAGGGGGCCTCCCGAAACACGCTCCCATCTGTGCGCAACAGCAACGCTTGAAGGTTAGGTTCAACACCATGTGTAGCCCACACACGCCCAACCAGCAGTGGCGTCACACCCACGCGCTTGAGGCTGTATGTGTGCAGGCCAACACAGTCAGCATCACAAAGACGGCCTTCAAGCTCAGAGCTGCTGACACAGTTCAAAACAGCGTCAGCTGGCACCCCCGGCAACACGCAGGGCACCACCCACAGCCACACGCACTTGCACGCTCAGGCCTGCGCAAGCTCGGCGCTTTGACAGCAAAAGCTTTGCTGGTTCAACACGCAGTCTGTCAGCCAAAACAGCACGCTTGAGCGTCTACGGCAACGCCACGGAGCCAGGCACAGCCTCTTTCACTTAGAACCCTGCAGCCACTCTGAAGCCGGGCGCCCGAGTGCGCCAGCGGCGGAAGCTGGCCACGCAGCGCACCCAGCTACAGTTCAGTCAAGTCTCTCCCCAGAACAAGAGGCGAGCGCGGCTCTCACCTCTACCAACTTGACGCCGGCTTCAGCGCTGTGCTAGCAACCTGCGTCCCGGAGGCAGCAAGCAGCGTGACGCTGGTCCAAGCCTCACGAGCAGGAGCGATAGGCCGGATTACATCAACAAAGAGAAGGCGCGCCACACGGCAGGACACTGGCAGCGCGGGCGAGGTGGCAGCGCACAAAGGTGCTGAACAAATGCGAAACTGGCGCGCAGCGCACCTGCGCTTCCTGCGCAGCAAGCGAAGTCGGAAAGATGCAGACGGGGTCCTGTGCGCAGTGCAAGCGCCTACAGAGTGTGAGAATGTACTCCACACCGCCGACTTCACACAGCACGCACTTGAGACAGCAGGCCTGACGAGCGTGTGCTATCCTTCCCTGAATGGCAAGGCGGAGCTCAGACTTGGTTGAGTTCCTTGCAAGCACACGCGGGGCTAGTTAGGGCCAACAACCCTAGCAGAGTTACAAAGTGATATCATCAATGTGAAGAAGTGGGCGCTGCGGCTTACAATTCCGTGCACATGTTGAAAGGTGTGCTGAGGTCGTAGGTACATTAGGAGTCACACTGCCACAGGAAGGCGCGCTCGTTGGCACTGGCAGCCCTTTTTTTTGTCAAGCCGCTACTGCTCTCCGAATGCATGAAGCATGCAGGCTTGAAATTATGCGCGTCTCACATCAGCAGGTGGAGCATTTCCTGATACACTGTCTAGTGGACAGCAAGTCCGCACTGCACCATCAAGGTCTAAGCATTCTCCGCAGGTAGTGGGTCACGCAACAAGCCGTATCAGGTAAACTGTGATTTAGACCTTGCATGTCTGCTTTGTGTTGCTTGTGAGCCGTTCAACGGGCTGCCAGCTGAGCTGCTGCGCCGTGCTGTGCTTCATATAGGCTTAGCCTTCATTGCAACAAAGGAGCCTGACTTCACAGCTTGTTTTGAAAAAGCTTGTCAGGAAGCCGCAGGAGCAGACCAGCATGCATGTGCAGCATACCACGATGAGCCCGCCCGTGCCTGGGCTGCGGCATGAAAGCTGTTGACATCATGCCTCGAAGTGCTCCCACAAATGCTATTGGCGCAGCTTTGATCATGGCGCTGATCAAAGCTGCCCCTAGGGCGGCAGCAACCAGGCCGGAGCTGGGGGAAGAAGGTCGAGCAAAGGGGCCGACATCCACAGTGAATGCAGCACTCTCTTGGAGGTGCATGCACAGAGGGCGGCGGCCTAGCCGACAGCAGCAATGGACGCTAGCCACAGCGCGCCAGCTGAGGTCGCAGCCCTGCTGGCCGCGCACCCAGCGGCCGAGGCCTGCATCGATGCGGACGCGGGCTACTGCTGGGTGTTCCACCGGGCCAAGCTCACACTGTGGCGCTTCCTTGACGGTGCGTGCAGAATATGCAACGCAGCGTGCTTGATCGATCAAGCGCGCACACGGTGCGAACGCCTTGAAACGCAAGTTGTAACGCGTGTCCACACGCAGGTGTTAAAGCCCAAGTGCACGCCCGCCAGCTCCCGTACGCCTCTTCCGGGCGTCACCTGGTGGCAGTTGTCGCCAATGACCAGGCAAGTATGTTGGCGCCGCCCCGAGCCACTTTTGTGGTATCGCTGTCACACTTGCACCTTATCAAACCAGATCAAACCAGACCTACTGCTGTGCCACGTACTGTCCACAACTCAGTGACAGGCCACTGCTCGAGTAGAGCATCATACATAAGACCAGATCGACACGTGCGCATCACTGCAGGCCAAAGCGGGGGGGCCGACCGTGGTGCTCAGCACGGAGGACGGCAACGTGGCGGTGTGGCGCGACTTTGGCGCGCCGGGCGTGGAGGGCGGCGCCGACGCCGTCACGGAGCGCGTGTCGGGCGCGGTGACCGCGCTCGCCGCCGCGCCGGCGCCCGGCGGCGGCTTTGTTGCCGCGGTGGCCACCGCGGAGCACGGCGTGCGCCTGCTGCGCGGCACGGTCGGCGCGGGCGGCGCGCTGTCGGTGGCGGCGAGCGAGCTGGGCGCCGCCGCGGGCCCGACGTCGCCCGCGCAGGCGCGCCCGCGGCTGCGCTCCCGGCGGCAAGCAGCCTGCGAGCCTACACAACGATACTTTTCTTAAGACGACACGCCTGCGGCTGCGCTCCCGGCAGCAGGCACCCTGCGAGCACGACGGCTGTGCGGCCCAGGCCGGCACCCCGCACGCGGCTGCTCGCGTTCAAAGCGCACCGCCATCCACAGCAGCCCCGAGCGCAGGAAGCTTTCCTGCAGCCCACTTGCAAGCGCGCCACGCAGTCCGGGGCGCAGGCGGGAAGCTTCGGCCGGTGGCTGGGCTGGAGCGGCGGCGGCGGCGGCGGCGGCGGCGGCGAGCAGCAGGCCGCGGGCGCGGCGGCGGTGGCGCTGCGGCTGCTGCCCGGCAGCGGCGGAGCGCCCGCGCGCCTGCTGGCGCTGACGCGCGCAGGCCTGGAGTGCTGGCAGGCGCGCTCGCCTGTTTTGGCGCTCATGCGCTGCACGGCCCCAAAAGCCGGCAGGCGCGCCGCTGCACTGTTTCAGCGGACGTACCCAATGTTGCAGGCCTGTGCACAGCGCCCAGAGCTGCACCTGGGCAGGAAGGGGCTATCCTGCGGCAGACCTCCCCCACAGGAGGGGACGGGAGCATGGGCGCCGACGGCGCTGCGCGGCGCCCGGCGTCACGCCGCAGCTCATCAACGCCCAGCTCCGGAGCAGGGCGGTCTGTGTTTAACACAGGCCGGCAGCGGGCAGCGCGTCAGCGGATGCCGTGGCGCGCGCAGGTGCCCGTCGGAGCGGGCGCGCCGGAGCGGCTGCTGTGGACGGCCGGAAGCCCTGTTCAGGGTTCCGACCGCCCGCTGGACCTCGCACTCGCGCGCTCGCCGCGCGGCGCGTCGCTGATGGCCGCCGTCATGTCCGCCGACGACGCCGGCCAGGTGCCCCCGCGCGCCCGGCCGCGTCGCGTGCGTGAGGCGCCTGCCGTGGCAGCGCCAGTCACGGCCTGGGCAACCGCAGCCCGTGACCGGCGCCAGCGCATCTGACGCCCTTCCTGCTCGCAACGCTGGGGCCACCTGCGTCATCGAGCACGGCGCAGCAGCCCCCACTGACGCGCGCATGCATGCAGCCGGCCGCGCATGCGCTGAAAGCGCCAGGCAGTCGCAGCCGGCCATGCGGCGCAGCGGGCACGCGCGCCTGGGCGGCTGGCGAGGCTGCAGCAGCGCCCGGCGCGCTCAGGCCCGCCCCAGCTGCTGGCATGGCTGACGGGGCGCCGCGCGCGAGCAGCTCGCCGTGCACGCGCTGGACGTCCCTGGCGCGCGCGGCGCGCCGCCGACCTGGCGCGACCTCGGGCGCGTCGCCGGACGGCAGGCGGAGCCGGGGCTGCGCCTGGCGCCCGCGGCCGGCCTGGCGGCGGGCCTGCTCTGGCGGCCGCGCGCCGCGCTGCACCGCTGGGCGCCCGGCGAAGGTGGGGCCCCCGCACAACGCAGTGCTGCGCTTTGCCTGCGCCGGCTTGCACAGTGGAGGGCGGGTCACCTCGTGCGATGGGCTAGCAGTTGAAGCTCGAATGCCAAAAGTGTCTGCGAGGTGTCTCGGAAAGTCCTCTTGGCATCGAGCAGCATACCTGCCCCGTGGCCACTGAACGCCGCCTCGCGCGCGTCGCCGCTCGGCCGGATCAGGCGCGCGCCAGCAGCGAGTGCGGCGCCGGTCAGCGTCTGCTGCCGGGCGCGCAGCGGCGGTCAGGCTGCGCGACAGCTGCTGCAGCGTCGCGGCCGCGCCCGACGGCGCGTTCTGGGCGGTGCTGGGCATCGACGGCGGGGTGTCCAGCATTGCGCTCCACCCGCCGGCCGACCTCGGCGGCAGGGCGCCTGCTTCTGACGGTTCGCTGGCCTGGAGAGCCTATGCATGTTGCTTGTCTGTTTGCAGTACAGAGCCTGCGCCACCCGAAATGAAGCAGCATGGAAGCTTGAAGCATGCTGAGTGAGACGCCATGGCGCTGATGCTGAAAAACATATTGTAACTGTAATAACCGCGCGTTGCAACGGCGGTGCTGGTCGCCGCGCCGGCTCACATGGCTGGCGACCGCCGGGTAGCTGCTGCCGCCGAGGGCGGCTGCTGGGACACAGTACTCAGGAAGCGCCGGCAAAGTGGGATTAAGTTCAAACCGCTATCTTAGGTACAAATACTTAGGGGTGCACACGCCGCCTGCAGGGGACGCGCAGCTGCCAGCTCAGGTTGTCGCGCGCGGCGGCCCGCCAGCCGCCACGCTCGCGCCCGCCGACGGCGACCCGCCGGCAGCGGCCGCGGCCTTCCGACTGCTAGATGCGGCGCTGTCACGCGGCGGCGGCGGCGGCGGCGTCGGCGGCGGGGACCTGGTCGGGCGCCTGCGCGACGCGGGCGCGCTGCGCGGCGGCGGCGCCGCCAACCTGGTGGCGCAGTATAGCACCAGGCGCGCCCGTGTGACGCGCGGCGGCGCAGCGGCTCGGCCAGCAGCCTGTCCCAGGGCTGGGCGATGCGCAGCGCCTCCGCGCTCAGACCTGCTACGCCTCAAAGCTAAGCCTGTCCAGCGCTCTGCCGCACGGCTGTCACATTGTGGAAACGTTAATTATCGGGACACGCGCCTCGCGCGGCAGGCTGGCGGACACGCTGCCGAAGCACTGGGGCGGCGGCGGCGGCGGCGGCGCGGCCGGCGGCGCCGGCGACGTCGCGGCTGCGCTCGCGGACAAGCTGGGCCGGCACGGCGCGCTGCTGCGCGCGCTGGGCGCCGACGGCCTCGCTGCGCTTGACCCCGTCGCCACGAGGTGACGGGCGGCCGAGCTGCCCGTGTCATGCTGCTTCGGCTTGCTCCTGGCGACCTCAGTGCATTGAAATACTGTGCGTATGTGTCGTCCAAAGCATTCATCGGTATGCTGGGCAGCAGGCTGCCAGCCTGGCTGATCAGCCCAGCGGGGGCGCGCCGTCGGCACCGGGCGCCGCCCCACGGAAAGCCTGCCTCGCTTGCAGGGTGCTGATGGAGGACGGCGATCGCCTAGGGTGCCGATCCTAGGGTGCTGAATCTAGGGTGTTGAAGGAGAACGGCGAGCGCCCAGGGTGCTGATCCTAGGGTGCTGAACCCAGGGTGCTGATGGAGAACGGCGAGCGCATGGCGGCCGTGGCGGCGGTGCGCAGCGCGGAAAACCGACTGCTGGGCGTGCGCGGGCACGACGCCGGCGCAGCGCCGGCGCCGCTGCAGCGCGCGATCGGCGACGCCGGCCGCCGCTGCATGCCCAAGGCGCGCCAGGCCGTGGCAGAGCTCCACGTGCGACGCGGGGCTCGTAGCCGGAAGCGTTGCAGGCCGCGCGCGCGGAGGCGCCACGGCCGCCACCTGGGCTGTGCGCGCGGCGACGCGGGGCGCCGCTGCGTGCGCCGTACTCGTGGTCGCCGCAACAGCTGCCCGACGCCGACGTGGCCTCTCTCGCCATGTGGACAGCTGTTCGGCAGGCGGCAGTGTGCTGTGAGCCTGCCAGCAGACGTTCATTGGGCGGCGCGGCCGCGCGCAGGTGGCCGCCGAGGTGACCAGCCGCAGCGAGTGGGAGGTGTTCTACGCGGCGCCCTCGCACTCGGCGCCCGCATTCCTCGCCGCCGTGGACGCGCTGGCGGCGCCGCCGCGCGGCGAGGCGGCCGGCGGCGGCGCGGGCGGCGCGCGCCCCGGCACCGGCGACCCCGACCAGGGCGCCGCGGCCGCGCTGGAGCAGCTCGCCGAGCTCGCGCGCGCCGTCCAGGCAAACTCCCACTTGTGCCCTAGAACCTGAACCCTAGCATGCCAGCCTGGCTGAACAGCCCGGCGCAGAGCGCGGCTGCATGCGCGCCAGCCGCCCCTGTTGGCGGCAACGCGCTGGTAATGGCACTTGCGAGCGTTTATTCCTGAGGCTGCCCGCCGAGCGCGCCGCTGTCGCGCGCGGCCCGCGGCGCGCCCCACCCACGCGCGCGCCGCGCGCGCAGGGCGCGTTTGCGGCCGCGCAGCAGCAGCGCGCCGCGCAGGCGGCCGAATTCCCGGCGGCCGCCGGGCGCGCGTTGCGCGGTTGCGCAGAGCCCGAGTGGCTTGCGGACGCGCCCGCGCGCGGGGCGCTGCGCGCGCTGTGCCGCGCCCTGATCAGGCGCGGGGCGGGGCCGCGGCGGCGCTGTTTGGAAGTCTTGCTCCTCATGGCGACGTGCGGGGTGCTGCTGGCGCGGTGCTGAGCGCTGCTGTCAGGCGTGCACGAGAGTCGCTGTGGTACCAGCGGGCCTGTCCGCGCTCCCGCATGCTGCGCTCCTGCGCCTGCCCGCGCACTGCGTGCACCCGCGGTGTCCGAGCTGCCCGCGTCCCTCAGGGCCTCTGTCCTCACTGGCCCGCTAACCCGCCGCACACCAGACACGCTCAGCGAGGTGTGCTCTTCCTGTATATGTTTTTGCTGACCCGCTGCGCGCGACGGCGACAGGCTGGCACCCGCGCTGGGCGCGGAGGCGCCCGAGCGCGCGCCGGGCGCGGCGGCGCTGCTGCTCGAGCTCGCGGAGCGGCTGCTGAACGCGTGCGCGGCCGCGGTGGCGGGCGCGGGCGCGGCCGCGGCGGCCGGCGCGCAGGCCGCCTACGAGGCCGACCGCGGCGAGGTGCTGCAGGCTGTGCTGGAGCAGGCGCTGCGCTTCCGCGAGCAGGGCGCGCCGCAGACCCTCTAGGTTTCTTTATAGATTTAAAGGTTGGGATGGTGGAGCAGGCGCTGCGCTTCCGCGAGCAGGGCGCGCCCGCAGCCCCTCATGGCTTTCATGTGGAGCGATCGCCTGTAGAGCAACAGGGGAGTCCCTGTGCATGAGGCCGACACCCTTGTGTGCACTCGTGACTATGGCCCTGAGACCGTTGTGTGTGCACGCGCCGCAGGCGACCGCACGACTCATATATATTTGCTAGTTCATGCGGGACGATACACTCCATCACGCTATAGTTCATGAGCGGACCTTAAGACCCCATGGCTGCAGTGCAGGGTGTTGCAGATGACAGCCGCGACGACCTAATAAGCTCACGGCCATGCGCCTGCCCCGCAGGCGAGCCCATGGGGCCCGCGCTGGCCGGCAAGCTGGAAGCGCTGGCGGACGCGCACGGCGCGCATGCGCAGCTGTTCGACCTGTGCGAGGCGCAGGGCGACTGGCAGCGCCTGCTCGACCACATGGCCGCGTCCGCCGCAGGTGAGCTCGAGTGCCAATGGCAAGCTTCCAAGCTAGATCATTTCTCTCAGTTGGAGTGTCACCAATCTCTGAAGAGCTGCTATCAGAGGTGGTGCGGAGTAATGGTGCTGGGGCCAACTCTCACATCGCAGTGTCACATCAGAGGTCGCAGTGGTGGCCAGCGCAGATGGATGTGCGACAAGGGCGCGGGCGCGCGGGCTGCGCGGCCAGCGCTCGCTTGCTGTTGGGGCGCCGCCGCGCGCCTGCTTAGCGCGCCTGCGCAGCGCCTGCTGAGCCCTGCCCTACCCTAAGCGCACCGCCTGCCGCGCAGCGCGCTCATGGACATGCGGTGCACCCTTGCGCTGATGCTGACTGTCAAGATGAGGATCACCCTACACTAACCCTAACCATACCCTATCTCGGCGGCGCGCGCCAGGCGGCGGGCAGGGCCTGTACGGCGAGCAGCCGCTGGCCGAGTACGTATTCTGGCGCCTGCGCGCCGACGGGCGCGCCGCCGACCTGCTGAGCCTGCCGGACGAGTTCGGGGAGGGCCTGCTGCGCTGGCTGGCGCGCCAGGTCCGGCCCCGCGCCTCGCGGACCCCAGAGCATGTTTTAGACTGGGGAGAGGGGGCCCACTGATGCGGCCGGTGATTCGGGTCGTGACCCTCGACCTCCCTGACCTCCCAGCCTGCTGGACGACCTCTGGGCGGGCGTGCCACAGTGGCCTGCAAGCCAGACTCTGCCCTGCACCCTCCCGGTCACTGAGCCTGCCATACATCTAAACACCTCGCCCCACGCAAGGTGCCGACCCTGCTTCCCGCACCTTGACCCCCCCCTGGATCCGCGCGCCCCGCGCAGGGCGACGATCGCGATACGCTGCGCCTGCGCTGGCCTTCGCTACCAGCGACTCAGAGCCTGTGGCTCCTGCGCAGGGTGACGACCGCGACACGCTGCGCCTGCGCTGGCTGCACGAGCTGCGCCTGGCCCGGCCCGGCGCCGCGGCGGCCACGCTCGACCGCGCGGCCGCGGCCGGCGCGTCCACCTGCGCGTCGGCCGCGCGCGCGGCCTGCCTGGCCAAGCTCGCCGCGCGCGCGTCCGCGCCCGGCGGCCTGGCGCCCATGCCGCCGCAGGCGCGCAAGGCCCCGGCCTGACAACTCTGGCCTGCAAAGCTGCGCACCCAGCGCCGCTGCAGGTGTAGGATAGGGTGAGGGGTTATGGCTAGGGTTTTAAGGTATGATTACCCTACCCTGACCCATCTGCGGCGCAGCGCAGGTGGCGGCGCACGTGCGGCGCCAGAACGCGCGGCTGGCGCTGCTGGCGGTGCAGGACGCGCTGGGGCGTGGCGCCGCGCAGCCGCTGCCGCCGGCCGGCCTCGTCGCCGCAGGTGCGCATGCTGTGCCCCAGGAGGAGGTTTGGGGACATCGTCATTGCGTGGCCAAACCTGAGTGACTGCACTGCGTCCTGCACAGGTGCCTGTGCGGGGAGCATGCGGCTGGCGGTTGCCTCAGCGCCTGCACCAGCGTGCCTGCATGTAAGTCCTGGCTTGGGTCGTGGGGGCCGAACGCGACGGGTGCTGGAACTCAGGCTGTGCAGTGACAGAGCAGCTGTGCCGCGCCGCGCCAGCGCTTGAAGCGCCGGACGGGGGCGGCGTGGTCCTGGCATTTGACGTGCTGGCCGCGGCGGGGCGCGCCTTCTGCAAGGACCACAGGCGCGCTGCCCGGCCGCGGTGCTTGGGCTGCGCCCGGGTGGAAGGTCGCCGGATGGGCGAAAGCATACAGGCGGCATGGGTGCATGCGCTTGCGCGCACAGCCTCATAGCCTGGTCACTACTTCACTAAACATAAGTGCCCACGGCAGACAGCGCGCGCGCGAGCAGCGAGCAACCCGCCTTTGCGCAGGCCGTCGGGTGTGCTCAGCGCAGGACGCCTAGGTGACAGCCTGCGCGCGGCAGAGACATGGTGGTGGCGGCCTGGCGCGCGGCCGTGGCCGCGAGCGACTGGGGCGCGCTGTCGGCGCAGCGCATGCGGCTGCCGGACGCGGCGTTCGCGGCGCTGCTGGCGGGCACGCCGCTCGCGCGCGCGGCGCGGCGCTGCTACAGCGCGCGCGCGGACGAGCGCGCGCTCTGCGCAGACGGCAGGCGCGCCGCGCGTCAGCGCAACCCCAGGGCAGCGACCGGGCCTTCAGTGTCGTGCAGGGTGTGCTCAGGGGCGCGCGCGCTCTGTGCACAGACCTGCTGTGCTTGTTACAAATGTCAATCACGATGCAGACAAACCGGCGACGAGGGCGGCACTGTGTGCAGATGCTGGGCCGCGGCACCCGCTGCCCCGGGCGGGTCTGCATCGTTCCCGGTCCTGCGAGTGACGCGCTCAGCGCCGGTCTGTGTTCGAACGGGCGCACCGACCTCTGGGCGCACCGGCAGCTTGGTATTATGGGAGACAAGCATTGTCTGGCCTGCACTTCTAGCATTAGCCTTGTGTGGTTGCATGACCCAGTCCTGCCCCGCATACAATGCACCTTCAGGGACTACCAACATGCGCATCACCTCGCTCCATGAACGATGTGCCTAACAGGGCTCACTGACAGTGCTCATCCCCTAGGGATGCCTATGCTAGGCCTATGTAGGCATGCCGGACAAGTTTGGGTCGGGTGCATAGAGCCCATGCATGGAGCCCATGAACTGCAGGGCATGCAGCCCTGGCATTGCAATCTAACACCTGGTCGCCTTTGTGGCCCAGCTTTGAGGACGCTTACCCGCCTGAAGAGGCGGAGGCAGCTCTGGCGAGCAGCGCCGCGGACCTGGCGCCGACCGTCGCGGCAGACATGCAGAGCGCCTTTTTGCTGGGTGAGGCGGCCCTGTCAGTCATGAGTGTGCCTTTATGGACACAATTGTGATGTATTGTAAATACATCTGTGTTCCCTACCTATTGGTGCATGCTTATGGGTTCAGCCCTAACAGTCAAATGTTGCTCTGTGGCTTGTTCAACGACTGTAGAACCTGAAGCAATCCAAGGCTTTGCTGCGCACTGCACTCAGGCAGCAGTGTGCAACGGCACGCAGGCAAAGCTGGGGAGGTGGCAGGACCTGATATGTATGAGGACGAGGATGTGCAGCTGTCTGACAGCTCATATTACAACGATGATGTCATGTTTGAAGAGTAATGCGGTGTAATGTCCTTGCTCAACCTGTGTGTGCTGAGCTCAAACTGTCTGTATCGAGTCTGACACCTCTGACACCAGCCATGATCCGGACACGCTTAATTTGGGTGCACATACATCCATCACATCAATGTCTGCCTGAACCTGCCGCCCCTGACCACCACCAACGGCACGCCCCATGATGATACACCCAACATCCTAATGCCCTACTCCTAGCCATCAGCACAGTCGGAACTCAGCACTGTACGCGCTTAGCTGGTCGCCTTGTTCTTGGCGTCCTGGGCGGTGCCCTGCGCCTTGCTGCCCAGCTCGTTGGCCTTGTCGCCAGCCTGGTTGTACTGCGCACACGCACACACACCACCAGTCAACTCACTGACGCAGCACACCTAGACAAAACCTTGCGTTCGGCGTCACACACTATCACAGGAGACACCGTGGCACATTCGCTACAACCTGCCAGCAATACTGCAAACAGCGACGAGCGTGTGCGCAAAATGACGTACACCACATACACATTCAGGTCCTGATACGGATCCCCCTCCTCCATGTTTCACACAAACCCTAGCTAATCACGGTGCAGCTATGCGCAAAAAATGAGCTGGGTGCATTCGCACCGTGTCCTTGGCTGCGCCCTTGGCCTCGTCGGCCTTCTTGCCCAGGGTGTCAGTCATGCTGCCGGCGTGGTCCTGCGTCTTGCCAGGTTGCTGCCATGGTCCTTGGCCTGCTCGGTCTGCACAGCCAAACAATGTGTGAACAACGCTTCAGCACCTGCAGGTCGCACTGCTCTCTCACACCAAATGCTTGCAGACAGCCAACAAGCAAGTCCAGCCGCACCGTAATCAGAACCCTTACTTGAGATCAACAGGCATACTGCCAGGCAGGCGCCGCACCGTGCCCGCCACAGTGTCCTTGGCCTGGTTGTAGACGTCGCCAGCCTTGTCCTGGACGGCGCCGGCGGCGTCCTTGGCCTGCGCGCAAACACTTGCGTCAGCGCTGCCGACAACATAGCCAGCACTCCACAAGTACCATCCATTCAGTACGCTGCCTTGCGCACAGCTTTGGCTCCCCTGATGCATTGGATTGGCACAAAGGATCCGTGCACCACTTGTACATTTCCGGTGATCAGCCAACCCCAGGGTCCAAAAAGGAGCAGGGCGCCAAGCCAGGCGCAAGTGACAGCCAAAGGCTGTGCCAGGCAGTCTGAGGACGCGTCGCATGCTGATTTCGCACCTGGTCGATGAGCGACTTCTCACCAGTCATGGTTGCTAAGAGGTTGGTTGAAAGGAGTGAGTAGAGGAGGCGAATAGCTGAGAGTTGTCTGAGTGAGTTGAGATTTGTGAGGGGACACCAGTGCAGACTGGTGTAGGGGCTGCCATGAGGGAACAAGAAGGAGTCCAAGGAGTCTTGGCATTAAATGCACTCATTGGCTGCTCAGCTAGCAGGCCGGAGCAGCCCCCAGCAATAAGCAAATATTAGCTGGTAAGCTGCAGCCATATATCCGCTGCTGGCCCCAGCGCCATATGTCACAGGCGCCGCAACAGGCCACGGATACGCTGTTCATTGGGAACCTGGACTCACGCGTGACGCGTCGGCTTGTGTATGAGCTCTGCTGCCAGGTATGCAGCCTCGTCACGCTGCACGTGTCTATGGTGGCAACATCTCGCAGTGCCAGAGGCACTGCCTCACTGTGATCTGCATACTAATCGCGCACTGCCAGCGCTGCCGCGCATGCCACCCCGTACTGGCGCGCAGGCTGGGCCGGTGACGCGCGTGTCGTTGCCAGAAGAGGCGCCCGGCCTGCATAAAGGCTATGCCTTCTGTCAGTATGAGGACCTGGTGAGCGCGCCCTGGTCTGAGCCTTATATGAACACGACCTCTGAGTCTCACATAAGCACGTGTCCAAAATACTGAAGGACGTGCCCAGCGCCCCAACGCCGCCGGTGCTGGCGGCAGGAGTCCGCCGTGTACGCCAAGCAGCTCTTCGAGAACCGCATTAACCTGTTCGGCCGCCTGGTGCGCGTGAAATATAGCGAGCAGGGCAACTGCAACTCCTGAGGGGCAGGGGGAGCGCCGAGCGGGACCGCACGGCGCGGGGCTACCCCCTGGACGCGGCGGGGCGAGGCGCGGCGGGCGGGGGCGCCGCCCATGGCCGCGCTGTGCATCAGCATGCACCAGCCGTGGGCGAGCCTACTCGTGCACGGCATCAAGCGCGTCGAGGGCCGCGGGTGGCCGACCGAGCATCGCGGCACGCTCTGGGTGTACGCCACTGCTCAGACGCCTGAGCCCGATGTGGTCGCGGTGCGCTGCCCAGCTCGCCAGTGCATTCTCACACTCTTTGCTCAACGTATGGAACGTGCACTGTCCCACCTGTCCTGGATCCATCCCGCCGCGTGTCCGCGTCGCTCTATGACAGCGCATTAGCAGACCCGACGCAGAAGCGTACATGGACGCGCCTGCTTGGACAGGGTCACCCTCAGCAAGAAGGGGGACTGCAGGCTAGGGTGCGAGGGTCCACAATAGGTTCATCAGAGGCCGGCGTGCGAGGCGCCGGCCGATGCATGTACCACACGCTGCACGCAGGAGCTGGAGGCGTTCTACCGCTCCGTGCACGCGCTGGCGGGCGTGGATGCCGTCGCCCTGCCGCGCCACTACCCGACCAGCGCACTGCTGGGCGCCGTCACGCTGGTCGACTGCCTGCCCGTGCGCCGCCGGCCCGCCCGGCGCGCGCGGGCAGCCACACTCTTGGAAAGTGCTGCTGGGTGTGCGCGACATGCGAGGTCCAAGGGCAGAGCCCTGTCTGTTCGCGGGTAGCGCCGCAGATGCACGACTCATGCTGTGCTCGCCGCACTGGCCCAGATACTAGTGCTAGCGTCGTGCTCAGAAAGCCCTGCAAGCCCCTATGCGATGGAGCGCTGCAAGCCCCTATGCAAACCCTGTTGCCCTGCCTGACCGCCCGCGCCGCGCGCCAGGCAGACGCCCTGCTCGCCTGGCCGGGCCTACCGGCGGCAGTGCGGGAGGAGGTGCAGTCGCCGTTCTGCTTCCTGTGCGGCAGCCCGCGACGGCTGCTGGCGCCGCAGCAGATGCGCGGCCACCCCAAGCTCTGGCCGCTGCCGACCAAGCTAGCGGCGCAGCTGTCGCCTGGCCTGCGCCCGCCCGCGTCCGAGGTGCGCGGCCTGGTCGGCCTGCGGAAACGACCCGGCAAAGCGGCGGGCCGGAGGCTGCAGGCCGTGCGCCTGGACACAGCACCGCGGAGCATGGCCTGCAGCTGCTCTGGGCGATAAGGGCGGGAGCCTGGTCAGCACAGTGTCCAAAGAGGCGTCTTGCACCAGGCCTGCCAGGCTGCCGGCGCCCTGGCCTGGCCCGCTGCGCCGCCACTTGCCAGCCTGCAGCGCGCGCGCGGCCGAGCGCTGCCGGGGCGCGCAGGCGGCGCCCGTGAGCTGGGCGGAGCTGCTGGCGGCCCGCGCCGCCTGGGCCGCGCGCCAGGAGGCTGAGGTGGCGCCCCAGCCCCCCCGGCGCGCCACACAATGCATGCGTTGCAGCCCATGAACTGCCGGGTGTGCTGGTGGCCCTGCAGCCTGCGAGGTGATGCGAGGAGGGTCCCGAGCGACCGTCTTCCGGCCTGGCCCTCTCTCCCAACAACTTGCTCGTCTCGAGGCGTGGACGCGCTGGTCATGGACCGCTGCAGGACGCTTGCATACGATGACGCATGGGTCCTGGGCGCCGCTCGCCAGGCTGCCTGCCTATCGTAATGGTCAGCGCACTGCTTTTTTACTTACGAGCAGTCTGCTGCAGTGCCAGCTCCATGGACCCTACCAAGGCCGGTGAGGGTTGCGGTGCAGGAGAAGGCGGCGCGGAGGCGCGTCCCGGCCGCGGGGCGGGCGGCGGGTGCGCCCGCGGGCGGCAAGGCGCGCGCGCGGTCGCCGCCGCGCGCGGCCGCGCCAGAGTCGCGGGAGGACGCGCAGCGCCGCCCGCGCGCGCTCGCCAAGTGGCTGCGCCAGGCCGATGCGCTGTGGGCGCGGCAGGCCACCGGCGAGGTGCGGGGGGCTCACTGCGCCATGCTGTATAGGGTACAGGCATAGGGCTGCTGCGCCATGCTGCAGGGTGTCGTGCGGGGCCTGGCACGGTGGCATGACTTGGTGGAGGCCCTGTCGCGGGCCAGGTGCTGTGCTTGAGGAGGGCGCCACGCGGCCCCAGGTGCCGGCAGTCCAGGCCGTGCATGGAGCTCTGGAGATCAGCTCCATCTTGATTCATGAAGTCTAGGAGGTCTCATCACAGAGAACATCAGCGGGCGCAGCCGGGAGCGCGCTCGGCAGAAGCTGTGCATCGGGGCGCCGGCAGGCGTTGGACGAGCAGGCGCGCGAAAAACTCACACGGGCCGACCAGAAGCGGTCAGAGCTGGCCGAGCTGGAGCAGCACCTGTGTCGCAGCGGACGAGTGTAGGTTAGGGTGGCTGTTGCACATGCGTCTGTGCAGAGCAGCGCCACCCGGTCCCGGGACGGACGTGCCCGCATGTCCGTCGGCAGCGCCGTGCACGCGCTCATGAGTGGCAGTGACGGGGGCTGGAGCAGCGAGCGAGCGCCCGCTCTGAGTCTATGCAGGAACATGAAACGACAGTGTGTGGAGGGCAGTGCAGGCAGGGTGACGCATGCAGAGTAGGAGCGCGTCATGCTGGTTTCAGCGATGTTCGCAACTGTCACGCGCCAAGCGCACAGATGCAGCACGCCACGGCAGAGCTTACAGCCTGCTGACCTGTCCGTAAAGTGTGCTAAGCAATCTCTCAGGTCTGCTCAAGAAGTAAACTCACACCAGCAGGCTTTCAGAAGTGTCACATAGCTATTGGAGCGGACGGGTGCACGGGGGTGCTGACAGCACCCTCGCTTGCAAAGCAGCTGCCCAAGCGGGAGCGCCTGCAGCAGGCGCACAGTTTTCGGCTGGCTGGCCTGTATTCCCTCAGCACCTCGACAGCCAATGGCGGACTCGCCCGTGTGGCCTCAACTCCTCGGCAAGCAGACTGACAACCCATCCAGTGGCTGACCGCCGCCCATGTCCCCCCAGCTACCTGCCAGCGCACGGGCGCGTCAGCGCGGCGGCCGCGCGCTCACGCGTCCGCGGCCGGCGCGTAGCCCTCCAGCCGGTCGGCCAGGTAGGCCTCGATGTCCTCGCCGCGCCAGCGGTCGACGCGCGCGGACTCGCTCTCGCCGCCTGGACCGCCGTGCAGGCGCAGCCGCGGCAGCGCGCCCAGCCGGTGCGACAGCGCCAGGCCGGCAATGCCGTTCGCGCGCCCGCGCACAAACTTCTCCACCGCCGGGAACTCCCTGCGCCCATGCGGCTCAAGATACAGCACCTCACGAGGGTACAGACTTGATTGTTAGGACCGACCGACTGAGCTGCCTTGGCGGCCGGCGGCGCCCCAGGCCTCGCCGGGAGTGCGGGCGGGCCAGCACGCCGGGGTCGCCGTCTGCGGCAGGTAGTGGCTGTGCAGAGCGGTGGTGCGCGCATGGCAGGCCACCCGGGTCCGTGGCTGGTCCACGACTGCCCCCAAGGGCGGCGCGCCCGCTGGTAAATCTCTACAGCAGAGCCTGACCCGCTGCCAGACGCGCAGCTCAGAGGGTGGCCCGCGGTGGCGCGCCGGGACGCGCGGTTTCTGGAGCCCACCGCCAGCGGGCAGAGGTGTCGGGTGTGTCGGGCGCGCCCGCAGCAGGTGCCTCGGGTGTCTGCTGGCACGAGACCCCAGGGGACAGTACTGGAGGTGGGCGTGCGGCTGGCTGCGGGGGGCGCGCTCGCAGCAGGTTCCCCGAGAGTCTGCTAGAGCGAGACCCCGGAGGATGGCACCAAGCATGGGCGTGCGGCCGGCTGCGGGGCGCGCGCCTGAGGCGGTGCTTGCACACCTCCAGCGTGGCCTGCGGGTAGCGCCGCGCGGCCGCCGCCTGCTCGCCCGGCGTGCAGCAGCCCAGGCAGTCGTCCACCAGCTCTGCGCCTGCGCGCCAGGGCGGCGCAGCTCCCTGATGCGCGCCTCGCCACCCCTCCCGGCACTGACCAAGGCTGTAATTAACTGCAGTGTTGCAGTGCACTGACTTCAGCGGTCTCAGTCAAGCACCCGCCCTGTCTGCAGCCTCGGCACGCGGATTCCAGGTGTTGCCCGGCACTGATCATGATCACCAGTTCAGCAGTGGGGAGTGCATCGGCAGGCCGCGAGGCCAACCTGCCTCGCCCACCCCCTGGGCGAGCTGATCACATGTGCTGCACAGCGGCAACGCAAACCTGCGCGCACAGATCGCGCGTCAGCCAGGCCCGGCTCTGAGCTGCGAGCACCAGCTGAGGTGCTGGTCCTTAATACACACCCGAGCTCCCTGCACGCGGCGGTGCTGTTCGCTGCAGCGTCACACTCTGCGGCAGGCGCGGCGCAGAGGCCGAGGAAGAGCGCCAACACCAGGGCGCGTATAACTGCCATCCAGCATGCAGCGCAAGCTCGCTGTGGCATCTGTCACGCTCGTCGTACGTGTGGAAAAGCGAGCAAAACCAAAAAAATACGGGGCATATAAAGGGTTACCAGCAGAGTGATGGTCCGTCCAAAGTGCGGCTCACAGTTGGCTGGCCCGCTCGAGTCTGCGGCAGCTGCAGAGGAGCCCGACACAGCTGCTGAGCTCTCGCTTTTTGCCCACTCGCCGAACGGGCGCCCGAGTTCAAACAATCTCTGTGTCTCCGTAGACGTTGCTCAAGGGCGTACTCGGCCCAGGAACTGCTTCCTTGCCGGGGTTTGTTTCGAGCTGCCTGCAGCCGTCCGGTCGCCCATATGTGCCTGCCGCACGCTAACCGGGGATGCGGCCGTGGGCGTCGGGCACGCGAGTGACGCTGTCCGTTCTGCCTGCTCAGGTGCCTGCCGGCCCTTCTTCCCGCCAATTCGCCTGTGTGTGGACTTTCTGAAAAAGTGCAACGGGGCTACTGGAGTAAAAGCGAGAATGCTGTCCCTGGCAGGCGCGCTTCCGCCGCGCCGCCGCGGCCGCCCGCCGCGCCCGCCCCGGAGGCGAGCGCCGCCAGATGGTGGAGGTGGCAGCCGTGGCAATGGACGCGCGCGCGCACGGCATTGGGCGCCTGGGCGCGCCGGAGCACGGGGCAGACGCCCTGCGGCTGCCGCAGTGGGACACTGGTCCGCGCCTGAGCCAGCTGCGCGGCGTGGGCGGCGGCGCGCGCGCCGATCTCGGCGGCCAGGGCGCGCCGCCGGCGCCGGGTAAGGCACAGCCCAGCGCCGCGCAGCCGGGCGGCGCGCGGCAGCCGGATGCAGACGGCGCGTGCGCCGCGCCCGCGGCCGCCGCGTCCGACGGCGCGCCGGCGGGCGAACCGGCCGGCGTGCCCGTCTTCGTCATGCTGCCCCTGGACACGGTGCGCCCCCTGCAGCAGGCCCTGTGCCGGGTTTTACCGGAGGCCGTGCACAGCAGCTCAACGATGGCCTGTGGGCACTGCGCTCGGGTGTACCGCTCATTGCCTGCCCCCGGGTGCGCTGCGCGCGCCCCCGGGCCCCCCGCGCCTCAGTGGGGTCTCTGCTGCAGCGGTGGCCCTGCTTCAGCGCCGGTCCGGCCGCAGCGCGGTGGGTCCGCGGCCGCTCCCATCGTCACCCACGCCCATCGCGCCCCCCCACCACAACTGCGCCCTGGCAGTGACCCGCCCCCCGGGGTGCTCAGCACGGGGCCCGCGCACGCGCGCAGGTGAATGCGGACGGCGCGTTCCACCTGGGGCAGCTGCGTGGGGCAGGCCTGCGACCTGCCGTAACCCTATTTGGTCCCCGCGCGCAGGTGAATGTGGACGGCGTGTTCCGCTACGCGTCCTCGTGCTGGTTCGCCTCCGCGCTCGCGCAGCTGGCCGGCGCCGGCGTGCACGGCGTGGCCGTCGACGTCTGGGTGCGCCCGGCGCCGCCCGCCCGCCCAGACCCAGCACCGCCGCTCCCGGCTCCGCCGCCGGAGGCCTGATAACGTCCAGGCCGCGCGCGGCACGCAGCCGCGCGGCACTGCTCGCCCGCCGTCGATGCGCTTGCGCTGCAGCCGGCGGCCCTCCTGTGCCGGGCCGGCCCTGCGAGTGCGTGCCTTCGGCTCACGCGGCGCGGCGCGCGGCGCAGTGGGGCGCCGTCGAGCGGCACCCGCGCCGCTACGACTGGAGCGGCTACCGGCAACTGTTCGACGCGGTGCGGCGCGCCGGGCTGCGGCTGCAGGTCGTGCTGAGCTTCCACGCGTGCGGCGGCAACGTGGGCGACTCCGCGCAGATCCCGCTCCCGCGCTGGGTGCTCAAGGCGCGCCGCCTTGCGCGCTCGGGCGGCCGCAGAGTGTCGGGCGCTGTGGCGCGCTGCGTGCAGAGCGGCAGCGCACGGCGCCCTCGAGCGCATTGGCTCGTGTTGGCCTAGGACGCCTGCCGCCGCAGCGGGGGTGGGCTTCCTTTCTCCAACTACGCATGGGCTGCTAGGAGAGGCGGGCGTGCAGCTCTGCAGGCCCTGCCCCGGCCCCGCTCCATGCACAGGCTGCCAGCTCGCACACCGTCGAGCTGGTGCCAGCTTCTCAGAGCGACCGACCCGCGTGGACCCGCGCCCTCCGCAGGGCTTTGCACAACCCTGACCCTGGCCCCGCGCGCGCGCAGGCCGGCGAGGCGGACCCAGACCTGTTCTTCACGGACCGGCCGCGCGCGGGCGCGCGCGGGCAGCGCAACCGCGAGTACGTGTCGCTGTTCGCGGACGACGCGCCGCGCGCGCTGTCCGGCCGCTCGCCGCTCGAGTGCTACGGCGACCTCATGCGCGCGTTCCGCGACGCGTTCCAGGCCGAGCTGGGCGGGCTGGTGGAGGAGGTGGTGGTCGGCGCGGGCCCGTGCGGCGAGCTGCGCTTCCCGAGCTACCCGGAGGCCAACGGCTGGCGCTTCCCGGGGGTGCGCCGCGCCGCCCGCGGCCCCGCAGCGCCGCGCCCCGCGCGGAGTGGCGCAGCAACAGACAAATCGGCGCGTGTTGTGCTCATTTCGCGCCCCGCAGCCGCGCTGCAAGCGTACGTGTGGAGCGGCATACGCTCTGGCAGCGGCGCGGGTGAGTGCAGGCTGCGCACAGGCGCCGGCTGACGCGCGCGCGTGCTCGTTACCCTAACCCTTTCGCGCGCGCGCGCAGGTGGGCGAGTTCCAGTGCTACGACCGGCGCGCGCTGGCGTCGCTGGCGCAGGCCGCGCAGGAGGCCGGGCGCCCGGAGTGGGGCTACTCGGGCCCGCACGACTGCGGCACCTACAACAGCACGCCCGAGGCGCGCGCCCCGGCGCCCCAGCCGATCACAGCGTCACGGGCACAGCGCCGGCGTGCTCCTGCCGTGCTCACAGTGCGGCGGGCGGGGGTGTACGCACACCCGGTGCGCTGCGTGGGCCGCTCGCGCTCCTTGGTGCGGTGGCGCGCAGCAGCGGCATGCGCGCCCCGCCCTCCTTGCAGCGCTTGCGAGGCGGAGCGCCGCGCGCGACGCCGGCCGTGGCTGCGCCTGCTGAGCCCATACCCTAACCCACAAACCCTATGCAGGAGGCGCCCTTCTTCCGCGGCTGGGGCGGCAGCTGGGACACGCCGTACGGGCGCTTCTTCCTCGGCTGGTACTCGCGCGCGCTGCTGGACCACGGCGAGCGGCTCGTCGCGCTGGCGACGTCGGTGTTCACGGCGGCCGCGCCGGCGCGCTGCACGCTGTCCAACCACGCCGCGCCAGAGCGCAGCATCGCCGGCGCCGGGCCCGCGTACGGCATCCCGGGCCTGCTGCCCGCCGGCGGCGGCGAGACCGACCCGGCCGCCAGCGCGGGCCCCAGCATCCCGACCGGCTCGGACCGGTCCAGCGGCGGGGGCGCGCCCGAGCGCGCGCGCGGCGGGCCCGCGGAGGCGGCGCCGGGCGGCGGCGCGGGGGAGCGCGGCGCAGGCGGCGCGCGCGGCGGCGAGGGGCCCGCAGGGTTTGCCGCGGCGGGCCCAGGATCGCGCGCCATCAGCCGCTCGCCGTCGGGCCTGAGCGCGATGTCCACGTCGACGTCCGCCTCGACGCTCGACGCCGGCTCTGAGGTGCGCGTGTTTATAATCTGTCAGCATCAAGACCTGACGCGCACGCCTCTGCAGCCTGGGCAGCACGCTGCAGGGTCCGCCCGTGAGCCGGGTAGTGCGGGTCGCTCGGGCGGCGCCGGCAGACAGGTGCAGGGCCCTGAGCTCAGAGGTCTTGGGGCCGCAGGGGCTGGCGGCCGGCGGGGCGCGTGCGCTGGGCGCGGGCTTCGGCGCGCCGCGCGGCGAGCTGCGGCGGCCGGGCAAGAGCGTGTCGCTGGCGTCGCTGACGAGCGACGAGGGCGACGGCTTCGCGCCGCCCGCCGCGCGGTCCGAGGACGGCGAGCGCTGGCGCGCCCCGCGCGGCCGCCTGGGCGCGGGGCTGGTGGGCTGGATGTGGGGACACGGCAGCGGGGCAAACTGGCCGACCCCACGTTTGGATATATCACAGGGGTGGCGCACATCGATGTGGGGCTGGCGGGGCGGGCGCGGGGCCGCAGGCCAGCGCTCGGGCGGGCAGATGGCGCCAGGTCAAAGCGCGGGACACAGAGAGCACGCGCAGGAGCGCTGTCCTTGTTGGAACGGCACGCAGCTCTGGTCGTGCTTAGCGACACGTCTGTCGCGTAGAGCTGTGCTTATGACGGGTGACATGCACGCAGGACGATTGACAATGCATCCATAAAAAGTAATTGTCGCAGCAGCTGCCTGCATGCGGCGCGGACGCTGGTGCTAAGGCCCGTTTGTGCCACGCGACCATGTGGGGCAAAAGGCTGGACCCACAGAGACCGCCGCGCGCGCGCAGGCGCGCGCGCTCGCCCGAACGGCCGGCCGGCGGCGCGGTGGAGGTCAGCCTCAAGGTCGCCGGCATCCACTGGTACTTCCGCAGCCGCTCGCACGCGGCCGAGCTGACCGCCGGCTACTACAACGCGGACGGTCGCGACGGCTACAATGCGGCGGTGGAGATGTGCGCGCGGCACGGCGCGGCGCTCACGCTGACGTGCGTGGAGATGTGCGACGCGCAGCACCCGCCGCACGCGCTCTGCGGGCCCGAGGGCCTGCTGCGCCAGGCGCGCCGCCCGCGCCCGGACGCCCCCGCGGCGCTCCGTGCCGTCCACTGTTGCACCGTTCATTGGCGGCGCGGCGTCGCGAAAGGCAGCCGACCTGCGTGCCGCCAGTGTGCACGTGACTTCAGGCGGCACACAGGAGCAGTCCCCGGGCTGGCGCCCTTTGCGTGGGGCTGTGGTCACACTGCGGCCTGGAAAGCGGGGGAGCCTGGCTTGCACCCTTGGGAGTGGTGGGCATGCGTCGCGTTACAGGCAGCCCTGCTTGACCCTTTCTGCAAGACACAGGCGGTGCTTGGATTCAGGGCGCGCGCCTGACCCAATTTCGCGCGGGGCAGGTCCGGGAGGCGGCGGTTTCGGCGGGCGTGCGGCTGGGCGGCGAGAACGCGCTGCCCTGCTTCTCGCCCGCGCACGCGGACGCGGCCGCGCTCGACCGCATCGTCTACAACACGCGTGCCTGGCTGCCGCCGCTGCAGGCGCGCCGCCGGCCGCCCCGCCCCGCCTCAAGCCCGCCTCCGTCCAGCGCTGGATTGATTGGGGGAAGATGACATCAGCCAGCTGCACTTGCACCCCGCCGCTTTACACCCCAGCGCGCGCAGAGCACGCTTACTTTCCTAGGTTTATAATCCCTATGAACCCTTGAAACCCCAATTTTGCCTGAGCAGCGGCTGCCGGGGCGGCGCAGGAGGACGCGGCGCTCAAGGCGGCGCTGTACCAGGCGCCGGCGGCGCGCAGCCTCGCCTCCAGCGCGTCCACCTCGTCCGAGTCGCTGGCCGCCGCCGACGCGGGCGCCGGCCGCGATGCCAGGTGCGCGGCCCGTCTCCCCCAGCGCTCTCTGCGCGTGTGCGGGCCGCATCATCCTGCTTGAAAGACACGCACGGCTGGTCCCGAAGCATGCACCGTGTGCGTCGTTGTCGCAGCGGCACGCCCCGGTGCACGCGGAACACGCTATTGGCTGCACCCTGCTCCGTGCCGGCGCGCCCGGAGGCGTGAGCAGGCGAGCGGCGGAGGTCACAGGCTCTGCCTTGAGACGCGACCCTGTGCTGCGCAGGGGCCGCGGCGCGGCGCCGGCGCTGCCGCAGGCGGTGCTGCCGCGCATGCGCGGCTTCACATTCCTGCGCCTGACGCCCGAAATGCTGTCGCCGCCGTACGCGGCCACCTGGGCGCGCTTCGTGGCGCGCATGCGCGGCGACGGCGACGGCGCGGGCGGCAGCGGCGGCGCGGGCGGCGGCGCCGCGCCGCCCACCGGCCTGGATGCCGGGCCCGGGCCCGCCGGCGGTGGCGGCGCGCCGCTGCCGACCGCGCGCAGCCGCTCGGCGCCCGACGGCGGCCTCGGCAGCGTCATGGACGCCGCGGCGCGCCTGCACGGGGCCGCCGCGCGCTCGTACAGCGGCTCGGGCGTGTTTGTGGCCAACGCGGCGGGCGAGATGGTGCCCGTGGAGGCGCTGCAGGCTGGCGGCGGGCGCGCCGCGCCGCCGCCCGCCGACCCCACCAGCTTCCACGCTGGCTGAGCAGGGCGGCGCTGCCGCGCCGGGCGGCGTGCGCCTGGCCGGGCGGCGTGCGCCTGGCCGGGCGAATGTTTTTCCCGGGCTGCGGCCGTGTGCGGGGTGGCTACAGGCGCGTGTGTGTGAGTGTGTGTGTGTGTGGTTTTTTTCACGTTACCGCTCTCTAGCGGAGGTGCAGCGGGCGAGCTGGCGCCGCGGTGGGTGCGCAAGGCTCGGAGCGGGCCCGCCTGCTGCCCCCGAACGACTGCGCCGGGGTCGAACGGGACGATCGCCACGTGGGTTGACCTCCCTTGGTACCATCAAGCGCCGCGGTCGCCGCGCCCACGGCGAGCTCTAGGCAAGCATGGTCTGTGGTGTAAGCGCCGTGACGCGGCTGTTTGGTGTACCTGGAAGTGTGAGCGCAGCCGCGCAGTGCGCGCCAGGCACCCAGCCGGGCCTGCCTCGTTCGTGTGAAGCGTCTGGTGCCCGGGCGCCCTGGTGCAACCCAGCCCGGCGCACGGGGCCGCTGCCATATTCTGCTGCAGCGGCCACCAGGCGCCCGCACTTGGGGCCCGTTTCAGGCCTGCTGCTGCAAGTGTGCTCACAGTGCGTGTCTGCGGCAGCAGCAGGTGCATTGTTAGGTCAACATCAGGCGCGCATGGGCATGCGGCGCTTGTAGCCTACAAGTTGCAGGCTGTGGCATGGTGTAGCACTATTGGTAGGGGGCAGTGAGAAGGACGTGGGTGAGGACGTGGGGCTGAAGAGGAGCCTGCGCAAGAACTGCATGACGCTTGTTCAGGCAGTCGCGGTCTGCTGCTGGCGCTCGGGCGTTCAGTGCACCTCATCCGGCGGCGCATGGGGCCTGTCATGGCACTGCTGCCCTGTTGTTATATGCGCACAGCACCGCATGGTTAAGCTCTGGTTGCTAACTGTGTTTCGCCGCGACCCTTTGGTCTCGCAAGCCAGTGTCGCGGGTGCCATGCAGGTCAACACACCCATGAATGGCATGGGGTCATGCTGGTGTCTTGTCCTGCGTCCCAGGCCGAGGCTCAGTTCATGTCCTCAGCCGGGCTGGCGTTGTGGGGCATCCGTTGCTGGGCATTTGTCTTCGCTCTGTAGCACATAGAGCACCTGTCACATAGGGGAGCCTGCGTTGCTGGTATTTGTGGCACGTCTCTTCACCGGTGGTGCGACCGTCGCACTGCAGCGAGGCCCTCAGAAGCGACCAGCGCCATGTGTGCGGCCTGGCGCCTGTAAAGTCCTGTGCATGCTGACAAACCAGGCACCTGTCCATGTCAGCGCGGTCATGGCCTGGAAGTGGCGGTGCACCTACTTACAGCTGTGCAGCAGTGTACCATTGCAACAGCAAGCTTTGCCTCTCCTTAAACCCTTTCATCAAAGGCCTTGTTATGGCCTGCCATAAGGACCCAATGCTTGCCAGCCACTGCAGCGTCTTCCATTCACGCTTTCTCTGCCTTTCTTTGCCTTCATCTTCCTCCAGCTTATCAGCTACCTCGTATCACTCAAAACTCAGTCACCATGACCGGCGAGAAGAGCTACGTTGACCAGGTGAGTGCAGAAGTGAAGCGAGGATCTGCTGAACCAGCTGATTGCCGTGCCTGCTTGCGCTGCCTGCCTGCACAAGCAACTGAGTGCAACACCAGCCGCGCTGACCTCTTGGCTGGTGGTGACAGGCCAAGGACGCGGTGAACCAGGCCACTGGCAAGGCGCAGGAGGTCTACCAGCAGACCAAGGACACCGTCCTGGGTCAGGTGCGCCCTGGCGCGGCGCTGAGCTGCTCCCGTCGGTGCGTGCTAGAAAAGAACGTGCTAGAGGAGTTGCTGGGTAGGCGCCTGCTTCCCGAAAGCGGCGGCTCGCCCCGTGTCTGATAGCTTCTGTGGTCGTTGACTCCTCTGTGTGACGTGCCGGCCGCTTGCCGTCGCAACGAGCCGATCCTGCGTGCATGTCTGCATTGGCCAACTCGCATCACGTGCAGCCTGAATCTGCTGAAGCTACGGGATCCTTTGTCAAAGCTGATCCGATCCTGCCGTGAGTGTGTGCCGTATGGGCCTTTAGTTGGTGTCTTGCCATCCTTTTCACCACGGCCTTTCTGCTGGAGGTGCTGGTTTTGCAGCCAACTGGTTTGACTGTGTAGGAGGCAGACTCTTGATAGAGTGTGATGTGCTTTGCGCAGACCGAGCAGGCGAAGAACACCGCCGGCGACTACGCTCAGACGGTGCGCGCTAGGCTGCTGTTGCTTTGTGCTCTACTATTTGTCCGTTGTCTGTCTTAACGTAGTTGCGCGCTATGTATGTGCACTGCTTGTTTGCTGTATATTCACCTTGATGTAGACAGCTTGCAGGACAGCAGCTCGTGTCAAGTTCTGATGCAGTGTTGCTTGGGGCAGGCCAAGGAGAAGACCAGCGACCTGGCGGGGACTGCCCAGGACAAGGCACACAGCGCGGCTGGCACTGCCCAGGCATGCCTTCCTTTTTTTTGGTTTTACTTTGGTGTGCACCATCTGTTCTGTGTGCACCTTGTGACCTGTGATGGAATAAGTTGGTATGCACCACCTGTTTTTTGTGCACCATCTGACCTGTGATGAAAGTATTAATCGTTGTGGGAGTTGTAACCTGTAAGGATCTTGTGCGAAAGTGTTCCTGTTGCGCTTGCAGGACAAGGCAGGCGAGGCTCACGGTGCAGCTAAGGACACCTACAACCAGGCGGGCTCCAAGGCCTCGGAGCTGGGCAGCAAGGCGCAGGTAAGAAGAGCCTTTGCTGTTGGGCTGTGGCTTTTTGTGCACCATCCGACTTGTGATAAAAGTAGTGATCGATTTGGGAGTAAGCTGTGGAGAATTTGTGCGAAAGTGTTTTATTGCGCTTGCAGGACAAGGCAGGCGAGGCTCAGGGTGCGGCGAAGGACACCTACAACCAGGCCGGCTCCAAGGCCTCGGAGCTGGGCAGCAAGGCGCAGGTAAGAGCCTCTGCTGTTAGACTGGAGCTTTTTTGTGTAGTGATGGTGTTTTTGAATTGTGTTATGTGCAAAGGCTTTAAGAACTGAAATTGTGATGACTTTAACAGGTATTGGGACTTGGGCTGCATACCGTTATTACGGTGTCTTTATGTTGTTTTTTTTGTGACCCTGCATTTGAAGAATATGTCGCGCACGGTGTTCACGTGCAGTGTGCGTACAGGGCGCGGCCACTGACGCCAAGAACAAGGCGACCTCGTGATGCGGTCGTACGCATTATACCCCCGTATTAGGCTAGGGTGCTGGGAGTATGGCACAGCGCAGATAGCTGTCAGCGTGTGAGCCATTACCCGTGCACAGTATTCTTGCAGCGGTGCATCCTGGTGGCAGGGTGTATGACAGGTGTGCATGCACGAACGGTTGTTCGTAATGACTTGCAGTGGGCTAGAGCCTTACATGTGATACCTGTGTGCTGCTGTGGAAGTCCGTCAAGTGTACTGCACGGGAATGGCAACTGTTCTCAGGCATCTGAAAATGGATTTGTGGGAGGCTGCGTGCAGCCCGAGCGTGTCTAGTTAGGGAGCTGCAAAGTAGGTGCATGGTATCATGTCTTGTGAGCACTGTCAATGTGATCGTCATCATCATATATTTTTGCAGACAGAAAAGGCATGCACGAAACATCAGGCCTCATGTGAGGCATGACTGGTTCAATCTTTCTACACTGCACGCCCGATGTTTCTACACTGCCCGGCCAATGTTTTACACTGCATGTGCATGCTGGCGCTGCTGTACCGCCAGCGCAAAGCTGTAGATGTTTGCGCTGGCGCCTGTCATGCGTCTGCTCGATTAAACCATGCCTACAGCGTGGATGACAGCTTCCACCATGCTGGCCACCATGCTGGCCAGTGCCAAGCCTGCGGCAGCTCAAAACGCCTCTGTGGCACCACAGGCAGCGCTGCTCCAATCCTGGCCACCTGCCCAGCACTAGTGCACATTCTCTGGTGCTGCCTCTGGCCCCTCCCCATGCTGCTGCGAGATGCGTTCCAGCAGGTGCTCTGGCTGGTGAAGGTGACCAGCTGCCGCGTGCGCTTGACGCTGCAGTCAGCACGTCTGGAGCCATCAACAAGCACGGCTTTCTGCCGCATCCAGCACAGGTGCCGCGGCGCTGCTGCTCGCAGGCCCCGGCGCGCGCTTTAGCCAGCTCCTCAGGGTCTGCTGCGAGGCAAGGCTGCGGCGCGCGCGGCCCCCGGCCTCTGCGCTCAGCGCCGCGGCGCTGCCAGGCCCCGGGCCGCACTCCGGCCCCGGCGCCTCGGCCGCCTCGTCGGGCGCGGCGCCCGCGGGCGCCGGCGCGCCCTCGGCACGTGCGGCGCGGCGCCGGGCTGCGCGGCCGGCGGCGGGCGACCGCGGCGCCTTGGATCGCCTGCGCATGCCGCGCTCCAGGCTCGGTCCACAGCATGCAAGCATGCAAGGGAGTGCCACGCCACAATGCAACAGAGCAGAGATGTATGCCCACATCCACGCACTGGCGGAGCCCTACAACCACAAGAACACACAGAGGACACAACATGCCACTGCAATACACTCCCCCACGCTCCTTTGCTTGCAATGTGCATGCGGTGCTGTTCACACAGGCCGCTGCCCTGCGGGACAACCCCGTGTGCGCCATGTGCCCGCCAGCTGCTCCGCCAGGCGTGGAGCGGCGCCGGGGCGGCGTGCGCGCCGGGCAGGCTTGAACACCGCGCCGGAACCGTGCCGCTCCGCCCAGGCCCGCAGGCGCGCGCTGGGCGGCACGCGCGGCAGCGCGCGCGTCATCAGGTCCGACGGCCGCGGGAGTGCCGCCCAGGTGAACGCGCTCCCGCCGACCTGCGCGCGCCCAGCATGCGGCGCTCGCTGCTGGTTACAGACGACTGCCGCTGGCGCTGCGCACTCCTGCCCGCCGACGCGCTCGCCCGGCCGCCGCTTGCAGCTCGCTGCCGACCACCCGCCCATTCGCAGCAAACAAGCTACAAGACATCACGCAAGCGGCATGCGCGCACAGCTCATCCCCATGCTAGCAGCCTGGCGCCCCCGTTGCAGGGGCCCTGCTGGGCGCATGGCATAACAGCCACGGCCCTTCCTGCATGCTCCTCAGCTTGGGCCAGACGGGGAGCGCCTGCTCAAACCGCCATGCACGCCCCCACTGGCTGCACCGCAAGCAGCCCCCAGGCCACGCGGGACAGATGTACCCATGGCACCCAGAGCCCTCCCCTGCATTCCGCCCGCCCTGCCAGGCAGGGAGCGCCCTGGCGCTCCACCCGCAGCCGGCCTGTCGGTGCCGGTCGACCGGAGCTCCCCAGCCCCAACGGCGCATCCAGGATCACAGGGCGGGCCGACCAGTTCCAGGTCATGCTCGCCATGTGCATGTCCATGCACATGCAGTGCAGCCACGGCCCTCGACATGCCGGCCTGCGCTCCGAGCTGAGGCCTGTCGGCGCAGAAGCCGCACGCGTCGCTGGCTGCCGGCTCCAGGCTGAGCAGGACAGGCATGGGGCAGCCGGGCCTGATGCTACAGCGCCCATGGCCCCGCAGCGCGGGCCGAGCGCGCGGCCCCGCCCGCGGCGCCGCACCGGCTACGGCGCGCGCAGCGCCGCGCCGGCGACTAGCGCCGCGACTGGGCGCCACTGGCCAGGATAGGGTCCCTATACCCTATACCCGCACCGGCTGCGGGGCGCGCAGCGCCGCGCCGGCGACCAGCGCCGCGTCCAGGCGCCACAGGCCCAGGCTGCCGCGCATGGGCCGCAGCGGCGCGCGCAGCAGGCGCGGGCTCTCGCACAGCCACGCGTACGGCAGCTCCACCTCCTCCCGGATCGAGGCCGGCGCAAACGCCTCCACCTGCTCCGCCTGGGACCATACGAGGCCGGGCGGGGTCAGCAGGCCGGCGCGGCGCTTGCAGAGCAGGCCACGCGACCGGCGACCCGCCGGTCGCCGCCCCCGTGCAGCCTGGAGCAGGAGCCCTGTGCGGGGCCGAGCGGACAGGGCACGGAACAGTGTGGCGACACAGTGCCTGTGTCGGCTCACCAAGGCGTGCCGCCACGCTCGCGCCCGAGGGACGAGGGGCGACGCACCGTGAGGCAGTCCACCACGTCCACGCACCCCAGCAGCGCCGACGGGGTGTAGGTCTCAGGGAAGACGGGGACCTGCACGCGCGTGCTCGGTGGCGCCGCCAGCCTCGAGCGGCCGCTCTGTCCCGCAGCACCGCAGCGCACCTACCTTGCCCTCCAGCGCAAACAGCTTCCTGTACACGTCCTCAGTCACCTGCGGCACATAAACTACGGTGTGTGCCACAGCGCACTATTGCGTCCTGCGATTCACACCACACACCAGGTCGTTGCAGGCTTGCAGTAAATCTACGCTCGTACGCTTAGTTTACTTCGGCAGCAAGTGAGCCAGCGAGCGTACGCGGACTCCCGGCGCTCGCTCACCTGGATGGTCGCTGCAGCGGGCTTCTTGGCCGTGCTGTGTATCCACAGGCGGCCGCGGTAGTGCGTGTTCCATCCCCGCCCCTCGAACCGCTTAATGCCATAGCACAAGAGTGAAGCCTGTGGCTCGTGCACGCTCAGGCACCGCTCACCTTCTGCCATGAGGCTCGGCTCTGAGCGTGTAGTGGAGGCGGCCTGGACACGAAGCGTGCCCCCCCCTGTGCGCCTTGTCACGGTTCGGCGAGTTGCACGGCACAGCCAAGCGAGATACGAGCCCCCTACCACTATATGTTACAAGTCTTCTGGTGTTACAAATAGTGGTGGACAGACCTGTAGGCAGACAAGGAAAGCACACGCTGCGCAGAAACCCCACAGAGGGACATCGCCATGCATGCAGGCATGAGGCAGCACAACCATACAATCTGCCTTCCCTTCAACACTGTAGACAACTCAGGCGCTAGTCCTCGTCGTCGCTCAGCACGATCCGCCCGCGCCGCGCGCCGGGCGTGCGCCGCGCGCCGAGCTCCTCCTCCTCGTCCTCGGCATCCACCTGCGCAGGCGCGCAGGGCACGTGTGGGTAAACACATGCAGCGCCTGCGGCAGGCAGGCACGCCAGCCTGAGTCTCCTGCGCGAGGGACAAGTGCGGGGGGCCTGCCGCCGCGCTTGCACCTCGGCAGGGCCCTCTCGCTGGCAGACGGGCATCGGCAACCAGGCCGCCGCTGCCGGGGTCATGCGCTTGCACGCGCCGCAGCCGCTCCGGGCGACGCGCTGCAAAGGTAGGCGTGCGCCCAAAACAGGTCGCTCTACACCCCCAGGCCGCCCGCCACCAATGCGGATGACCCGCAGTCGCCCCAATAAACAGCTCCGCCAGCACCACAGGAGCACAGCGGCCCAGCCTGTTCGTGCTGCGCCCAGTGAGGCCACTGCTGCGTTTGCCTCGCATCCAGCGCACGGCACGGCCCTGCATGCGGCCTCGCTCGCACGTCTTGACTCAACGACTCTTACAACTATTGATGCCAACGGCCCCTCACGCATGGGGGCCGGGCGCGCGCCTCCAGGCCGCCGCCGCCGTCGTCGCTGTCGTCCTCCAGCGCGGCCGCGCGCCGCTTGGATGCCGGCGGCGCCGCGGCGGGCGGCGGGCGCTCGCGCTTCGCGCTGGCCAGCCGTCGCTCCGCTTCCGCGTCATCCTACACGGACCACAGCCGCTGGGAGAGAGCACTCGGGACCAAGACCTGTCGCTGTAACCAGCTGAAGAGCTACGTGAAGTGGTGCACTACTTGGTGGCGCCTGCCAACACCCTGCGTCCTGGCTTGCGCAGCAGGCCCCTGCCTCTCGCGGGCGGCGCCGCGGGCGGCGCGCGGGCCCTGATGCGCGCCCGCGCGTGCGGGCGCTGCAGTCGCCCTGCGCTGCCCGTTCTCGCTCAGCGGGCCCCTCGCTGTCGCCGGGCGGCGCGCAGGCGCGGGCGCGCCTGCGCGCGCGGGCGGTGCAGCTCGGCGCGGAAGCGCTCGCTGGCGGGCGCGCCGCCCAGGTCGTCCTCATCCGGCTCCTCGTCCAGCGCCTCCAGGTAGCGCTCGCTCAGCGCGGCGGCGCCGCCGCGCGCGCCGCCGGCGCCGCGCGCGCCCTCCCAGCGCGCCGGACCGGCGTAGCTCCGCATCTCGCGCGTCTGCGGCGCCGGCGCGCAGCTCAGCTGGCGCATGCGATGCAGACGAGGCGCATCATGCGTCTCTGATCATCACGTATAAGAACCAGCTTGAGGTATATGCGGCGCTCCGAAAGCGTAATTGTGCCGCACTAATGTCCCAGCTGATAAGCCCAACATGCGAACAGCAGGATAGCATCTCCTCCACCCCCGTTGCTGCACCTGACATGCTGAGATCAGCGCAAGCCGTCGCTGCACGAAAGCTTGCCGACGTGGCATACCGGGCCAAAGACTCTGTCAACAGCAGCACGCGCGAATGCGCTCCGCGCACATGAAACGCGCTCTGCGCGCGCCGGGGGGCGCGGCGCGCCTGCTTGCGTTCCAGCGTCTCGCGCTCGCGGATGCGCGCCTCCTCCTCGCGCTCGCGCTCGGCCTTGGCGCGCGCGGGGTCGTCCATGGTGGCTACCTGGCGCACCTGCGCGCCCGCGCGCCCAGTGCTGTAGGTCAGCATGACCCTAACCCTACCCTACCCAGCATGAGCAGGCGAGCCGTGCCGGAGGTTAGCCGCACGCGGTGTGCATGCTCCCCAAAGCGGCCGTGTGTGCGCCCACGCCTCCGCGCCACACAGGCTCCGCCTCGGCGCGCTGCTGGCAGGCGCCCCGCCTGCTCCGCGGGTCAGCGCGGCCATGCACCCACCTATGATTCCGTCACCGCCTGCACTGTGCACGGCGCCGCTGCGCTTGTCCGAGCGTGCACTGTCGGGGAGCGCGCGCGCGCGCCCGGACGGCCTTGACGTGCCGCCGGTCCACGGCCTCGACCAGGCGGCGGTGGAACTTGGTGTCGAGCGAGGCCGGCCGGAACACCATCTTCTCCCGGATCGCGGCCTGGCCCTGCGCGCGCGCGCGGCGCCCCCAGGTCCAGCCAACATCACCAACACTTCTGATCAGCGAGGCCGGCCGGAACAGCATCTTCCCCCGGATCGCGGCCTGGCCCTGCGCGCGCGCGCGGCGCCCCCAGGTCCAGCCAACATCACCAACACTTCTGATCAGCGAGGCCGGCCGGAACAGCATCTTCTCCCGGATCGCTGCCTGGCCGGATTGCGCGCGCGAGCCGCCTCAGTCAAGCCAAACCTTACATATATGATTCCTGGCATACATTGATGACCGACCCCATAAGTTCCACGCCCAGGTGAACCGGCAGCGGCGCGCGCACGCGAGTGCTACGCCACGCTCAGCATGCACCGCTTGCGCCCGCCCCGCGCCTGGATGAGCTGGCGGTGGCGCGGGCACGGGAGCGCTACCAGGATAGGCTTAGGGTAGGGCCCGGCCCGCGCCTGGATGAGCTGGCGGTGGCGCAGGTAGAGGAAGCTGTGGTCGTTCGCGATGTTGTGCTCCGCCACGTCCAGCACCTCCTCGCCGACCTGCAGCTGCAGCGAGCCGTCCGACCACTGGATGAACCTGCGCGCGCCCGCGCGCGGCGGGGGCCTCAGCCGGCCCGCCGGCAAGACAGCGGGCGGCCTTGCTCGACTGATGAGAAGCGCGCGCGCAGCTCCGTCCGCTGGCAGCGTGTCGTCACAGCTCCGTCTGTTGCGCTGCGCGCAAACGTCAGCAGTATGTAGGGCTAGGGAGGCGCAAGGAAAGCGCGGTTCGCAGAGCAGGAGAGCTCGCTTGCTACGTCGGCTTGGCCGTGCACAGCCACCTATAGCGAAGCTGGCGTGCCACGCCAGAGAGCCGCACCGCGCGTTGCTCTCCCGGACGGTGCTGCCGTCCGGCTGCACGCGTGCGCGCCAGCGGACGGTGTTCTGGTTGCGCAGCCGCACGCGCAGCTTGCCATCGTCGTCCACATACTGCTCCTCGCGCGGCATCTCCGCCGTGGCGGGGTCGTACGCGCGCGGCTCGATGCTGAGCAGGTTGGACAGCTTCGCGACCTTGATGGCGCGGCTGTCTGCAACGGCCCGCTTCCCGTTCAACCCTCGCTGCAACCTCTTCACCCATACCTTCGCAACCACCTGCTGTAGACACCACGCATAGAGCCCGCGTTGCTTGTGAGATTGCCACAAGAGCTGGGTGGTGCACCGCCCTGAACTTGGTGAACGCCAGCCCCTTCAGTGGCACTGTCAGCCTCTAGCCACCAGCAAGGACGTGGCGCGCGCCTGGCGGCTCCACGAAGGGCACTTTAAAGTGCAGCGGCGGGCCGCTCGGCCGCTCCGGCTGTGCGCGCTGGTACCCATAGCCATCGCCGTCGTCCTCGGCAGGGTATGCAGGCGCTGCGGCCTCCTCCGCCGCCTTGTCGGGCGGCGCCTGCTCTTCCAGAAGCGCATCCTCGGGCAGCTTCGCCTGCGGCTTGATGATGTCGTCGTCCTCATCGCTGGAGCCAAAGATGGCCGCGACGTCGCCCATGCGTCCAACACCGTCGCCAGACAGGCCCTGTCTGAGGGGGTGCCAGTGCGCGCCTTTCAAGCATCCCTGACTGAACACCAGCCTTCTTCTCCCTTTCCTCATGGACGCTCCCTTCAGTCTCGGATGCAGCCGTTTGCCTGGCCATGTGCAAGAGGCACAAGTCGTATCAGCGGACCACATGCAGGACGTTCAAGCAAGTCTATCTGCTCCACTTGCCTGTGTGTCTCTCGCTGAAGGGAGCGGTGCCGCTGGTGCACATCCGCGGCTTGTGCAACTGGTGGCAACGCCTGACGCGACCTCCACGTCTTGTAACGCTACTTAATTCATGGCTGCTACAGCCCATCTACACGTCAACCAAGCAATGTGCGGCCAGCACTCCTACACAGCATGGTCAGCAGCAGGGGGCCTCGCAGCGGCCGCCGTCGCACTGCGCGGGGGGCGCGCTGCCAGGGCCGCCGCCGCCGCCGAAGAAGGCTGTCACGGTCAGGTCCGTCAGGCGCTCCGGCAGCAGGTCCGCGTGCACGCGGACTGTCGACGCGAGCGGCTGCTGCCTGCGGCACGCTCGGGCGGGTCAGGCGCGGCAGGCCGAGCAGCGCACCAGCTTCGCTTGCTGCGGATGCACGTTCAGGCACTCACTTGGCAGCGTGTGCGACAAGGCTGCAGCATGGTTTCAAAATGTTTTGAGCAAGTTTTACTCGTCTGTTCAGCGCATTGCTTCGCCTCCAGCAACCCCCTCAGCTCGCACAGGAGTGGCCCTGCATGATCAGCTTTGTGCGTACCGCAGGTAGTCCGCCAGCTCCTGCAGCGTCGCAGTGCTGCCTGGCGACAGGCCGCCCAGGAAGCGCGCCAGGTAGAACGTGAAGCGGTCGATGATGGGGACGCCGATGTCCTCGTCCGCGTGATGCGAGTACGAGTCCTCGCCTGCATCCGCACGCAGGCCATGCGCCTGCGTAACCGCATGCAAACTGCCCCGGCACTGCACGGGCGCCAAGATTACATGCTGCTCACAGCACCAACATTACATGCTGATGTCCTGACTTGCTTGGTCCTGGAGCATCCAGTCTAACCAGGAAGACTACTGCCGGAAGCGAGTGCAAGTAGCCGTCGCATGCATGCAGCTCTGCTGCTAGCTGGCGGACCCGATCAGAGCTGCAACACCACGGGCCGCCATGAAGAAGCCTGGGTCGCACCAATGGCGCTGCTGGCCATGGCGGCCACGCCCGGCGCGGCCAGCGCGCCGGCGAGCGAGGCCGCCTGGCAGGTGTCCAGGACGAGAAGCAGGCGGCGGAAGCGCGCCCGGCCCACCGCGCCGGCGAGCTGCGCGGCCGTCAGCTCCTCGCGGTCCTGGAATTTGAGGAAGCCGTTGCCGCCGTGCCCGGTGAGGTACACCTGCCGGGGCGGGGGGGCGCTGACCAGGCGCCTGGGCGGAGCAGCATGCGTCGTGCAGTGCCTGCAAAAGCAAGCGCGCCTGCTGGCACTTGGGCCAGGGGTGCTGCATGCCGAGGCCGGCAGGTCATCTGGTCATCTGGTCATCTGAGAGCAAGTGAACCTCGAGCGAGAAGAAATGCTTTCTTTCATATCAAGGAGCTCACCAGAACATGGTCCGCAGCGGTAGAGCGCATGCGCCTGGAGGCAGGAGTATGTTCGCTGGTATGCTGGTCTGCAGCGGCGCCACAGGGACGGCACACCGACGTCAGTCAAAGCTGGTCTGTGTCTAGTATGGGCCGCCGTGCAAGCAGAAAGGCAGAATCCACCTGTCAAAACGCTGAGGAAGTTTGCAACGGTCACGTCCTCTCCAGAGTAGTCGACCTGCTATATGTCACACTCGTACTTACTCATACTCTTACTTGCTCATATTTTCCTTGCTGTATGTCAAACTCAGTGCACTGCTGCCTGCTTGCGCTGGCACCGGCCAAAGGGTTACCAAAATTGCGGCCGTGCCTGGATGTCCTCCAAGAACAGATTGTGCGTGCGGTGCGCGCTCCCGTACACGGTGCCTGGGAAGGGGTTGCGCGCGTCGCCGGCCCAGTCGTCTGCCAGCATGAGCACAACGCGGCTGTCTGGGACGCCCAGCCTGGCAGGAAGCGCACTTGCGCCTCTCTACCGAGGCCAAGCTCGCGACACTGGGGCAGCTTGACAGCCGATGGTCTGAAAAGGCGGGGAGCCTGCCTTCTGACCTCTGTGTAGACAGACAGCACATTGGCGGCATGGCGATAGTTGTGCCAGAAGCGCGAGGCACAGACAATCACTGCAAAAACCGATGCGGTCTCTGCTGCTCCAGCTGCGTGCAGCAGGCCCGCCGCTGCACAAGCGAGGCATAGACGGGCGGGCTGTGGTTGTGCAGCAGGACGCTTGCATCTGCCTGCCTCGTACATTTATGCCTGCAACTCTCAGCGCAGCTACCCATAGCTGCTTCTGGCCACAGGTTGTGCCCTGTGTGAAGGCTGCAGAGTCATCATGGCATTCCAGAGACACGTCCTAAATAAATTTGGGCTATTGGATGTGAGCTGCAGCTGCGTTAGCTGCGTACCGCCGCCAGGGTTGAGTGCTGCGAGACATTTTTGCCTCGCAAGCACAGTGTGGCACCTGCTGCAGAGGCTGCGGTTGATCCCCGCGACAACAGGGCGGGAAGCCGACCCGGCGGGCCAGCCGCCGCGGCCATGGTGCGCCTGTACGTCGGCGGCCTGCCGCCGGACGTCTCGGCCGAGCAGCTGGCGGCGCGCTTTGCGCCGTTCGGTCGCGTGGAGGGTGCCGACCTGGCACTGCCGCAGGCGGCCGGGCCGGGGCCGGCGCCGCAGCCCGGCTGCCGCGGCTTCGGCTACGTGGAGCTGGAGCCGCGGGATGACGCGGCGCTGCGGCGCTGCCTGTCCACGGTACGATCTCCGCTTGCAGAGCTTGCAGAGCCAGAGCTTGCAGAGCGGACCTGCTCCGGATGTGCCAACCTCCCCCCGCTGCCTGCCGCATGGCCCCCGCCGGCAAAAAGTCCGCGAGCGGCAAGCTCATGCCGCGGCCTTGCCAGCAGAGCAGTTTGTAGGCCAGGCGCCTTGCTGCGTGGCACCGCGCGCCGCTGTTGTCAGGCCGGCAGAGCTCACCGCGGCGCTGAGCGCTGAGTGGCGGGCACGGTCGGCAGCCCGGCGCTCCACTTGCGTTCCAACGATAGCTGCCGGCTCGATGCGCGAGCTCCGCTGGGCGGCGCGGCGCTCACCGCCCGGCCCCCGCGCGCAGTACAACGGCTGCAAGTGGCGCGGCGGCGTGCTGCGCGTGGAGCGCGCCAGGCCTGCCTTCCACCTGCGCCTGGTGCGCGAGTGGGCGGCCGAGGCGGAGGCGGCGCGCGGCGCGGCGCAGCGCGGCGCCGCGGCGGCGGAGGCCGCCGCGGCGGCGCTCGCGGACGCGCGCGCCAAGCCGCCGCCCAAGCTCAGCCTGGCGGCGCCCGGCAGCCGCAAGGCGCGCGCGCCGCAGCGCCGGCGGCGCCCTCCCGCCTGCTGGCTGCAGCGCTATTTCGCACTCAGCCGCCGCCCAAGCCTACTCTGGCAGCGCCGAGCTAGTGTACCTGTCCTCAGCACTGGCAGCAACGCCTCCGCTCGTGCGTGCGCACGCGAGTCAGGCTGGTGGCGTGACGTCCGGGGGTGCCGCGCTGTGCGCAGCGTGTGCCCCGCAGCCGCATCCATTCTCCGCTCTGCTTGCTTCCGCCCAACCCTTCTAGTACCCTCAGTACACTCTGTACACTCGGGTGACGGTCGTGGCGCCGCCTGAGACAGCTTGCCTGAGCCAAGCGCCAGGCGCACCTCGCGCCGTATCGGTCCCCCGCTTGCCCCCGCCGTAATCGGCCGCGCCCCGGGCGGCAGGCAGTGAAGGCAGCGCCGGGCCGCGTGCGCACCTACTTCCCGCCGTTCCGGCCGCGGCCCCCGGCGGCGCTGTCGTGGGAGCCGCCGCAGGCGCCCCCGCACGCGCGCGGGCGCGCACCCGCGCCCGGTCGCGCGCCAGGCAAGGGCGCCGCGCCCCAGGGCCTGGGCGGCGCGGCCGTTGGCTCGCAACCGCCCGCCGGCCGCGCGGGCGCAGACCCTACCAGCCAGGGCAGGGTCCCGGGCGGCGCAGGGAGCGAGGATCGGCGCGCAGCCGCACCCGGCGCGCGCTCCGCTGCTGCACAGCTGCCAGATGCGGCTTTGGCCAACGGGGCCAGCGCAGCGGCCGGGCCGCGCGGGGGCCACCCGGCCGCGGCGGGCGAAGCCGCGCTGCCGGCTGTCGGGGACGAGGCCAGCCCGCCGCGCGCCGACAGCGAGCCAGATGCGGCGCTCGAGGTGGCAGACTTCATGTCTGATGACGACGGCGGCGGCGGCGGCGGCGGCGGCGGCGCTGGGCCATCCGCTGCCGCGGCCGCGGAGGCGTTGTGCCGCTTTGACAGCGACACCGACAGCGGCAGCAGCAGCGCGCATGGCGGCGGCGGGCGCCCGCTGCAAGGGCCGCGGCCGGCGCCCATCACCCGTCACCTTGCTGGAGCAGCACAGAGCGCTGCGCCCGGCGCGAGTCGGGCAGTGCCAGCAGGCAGCGCAGGCCAGCTCACAGCTGCGCCGACCGGGCCCGCGGCGGCCGCATGCGCCCCCGCCACGCGCGGCGGCGGCGCACGCCGCGACATGCTGTCGAATGAGTCGGGGCCAGACGGCGCCGGCGAGGCCGGCGCGCTGAGCTCGAGCAACGACGTGGCGTCAGTTGAAGGCGCCGCGACCGGGGACGCTCAACTTGACAGCGAATCGGCGCCTGAGGACGCCGCTGGCGCCAGCCAGCGTGGCGCCGCCGAGGCCGGCGACGGGGGGCCTGATGACAGTACTTGCGACACTGACGGTGATCGTGCGGAGGCTGCGAGCAGCGACGCGGAGCCGCCCAGTGCGTTGGGGGGCAGCGGCTCGGCGCGCGCCGGGAGCGAGGATGGGGAGCGTGGAGCCGTGAGCGCACGTTCAGCAGACGTGAGCGATGACGCGGAGCCCGCGCAAGGCAGGGAGGGGAGCGATGTGTCCGCCGCGGCTGCCAGGGAAGACAGCGAGCCCAGCGGCGCCAGCGGCCCGAGCACGAGCAGCGGCAGCGGTTCGGACGCGGCTCTGCCGGCCGCTGCGGCGGCGGGGGAGCGGGGCGGCAGGGGCGCGCGCGAGGAAGGGGGGGCGCTGGGGCGGCAGGGCCTGCATGCGTCGCGCGCGGGCAGCGACGACGACGCGGGTGTCGGTGAGGGGGGCGACGAGGAGAGGCTCCTCGTCGCCCAGGGGGGGCGCGCCGGCGGCGACGACGGCGCGGCGGATGCGGGCTTGCAAGGCGGGGGCGCTGCGGCAGAGCAGGCGGGCGCCGGCGCCGACGAGGCGGGCACGCCCTGCGGCGCGCGCAGCGACGACCTGCCCGACGGCTGGCTGGCAGGCGTGCCGCGCGCCCGCAGCAGGACTGAGCACATGCAGCGTGGCATGTACTGCTTCAGGCGCCGGGGCATGCACGCCAGGGGGCACTGGGGCATGCACGGCAGCGGGCGCCGGGGCATGCATGTCAAGGGGCGCCAGGCCCGGCGGCAAAGCTGGCATGTCGCAGGCTGCTTGGCGCTTCCAGGCTGGTGCGAGTCGCCAGTGTTTGACGCGCGCCTGGACGGGCCTGGCGGCAGCGGCCCTGTCGTGCGGTCGGCGCGACAGCCTGCACTGCGATGTGTCCCAGCGTCTGCTTGCTTGGACTGTACTCGCTTGTGGAGTGGCTCCGCCGCCCGACCCAGCAGCCCCGCCAGCTGTACATGCGCACACCCACATGGCCCAGCAGCCGCTGTGCCCCGGCAGGCCTGGCGGCAATGCTGCCGGCGGGCGCCGCATTCTGCCGCGCGGGGGCGGGACGCGGCGCCGAGCTGGCGCGCCGCGGCGCGCGCGCGGCGCTTATCGTGGACTACAAGCGCAAGCGGCGCGAGGCGCTGCGGCGCGCGGCCGGCGGCAAGCGGCCCAGGGTGTGATGCCTTTGGCGTGTCTGCGGCGGGGCGGCTGTCGGAGGGTTGCGTCTGCGAGCTGGTGAGTGTTGGTGGCCTGTATCACTGGTTTCTGGGCATGTCTGGTGGCCCTGCATGCAGCCAGCATGCTTGTAAGCGCGGCTGAGTGCCTCTGCCAGCACCGATGCGTCATCTAGATTAGTCTAATAATTCCATCCGCTTACGCACACATGCTGAGGCACACATGCTCAGGCATACATGCTGCATGCGCCCTGCAAGCCTAGGGTGGCCAGCATACAAGTGGACTTTGCTTTCCCAGTGAAAACATTCCCCAGTGGAATGTTACCTCCTTAATCAGTGGGACACAGAGCTGTGTGACACAAGAGCTGGGTGCTCGCTGACACGCCACAAAGCCGCCGAGCGAGGTAGCGCGGTGCGACAACTGCCAGCGCCGTTTGACAGTCTTGTGCTGCCGGCTAATCTGCTTGAACCCCGCCTACTCACTTTGCTGCGTAGGGAGAAGGACGCTCGCTTGCTGGCACACCAAAGGGGCATCAGCGGGCCTCCATGCCATGGGCAGCAGGAGTGCTCCCAGCCGCACTAGCGGCTGCAGCTTGCTTGCTTGCGCTGTGGCTTTGGCGCGCCTGGAGCAGCAGCTCACAGGACGCTGTGGCGTTAGCGTCGAGCGCTCCCAAAGAACTGAATCGCTTTACTGTAGAGGAGGTGGCACGGCATGCGGCGCCTGACGACTGCTGGATTATAGTGAAGGGGTGCGTATATGATGTGACCAGCTATGTAGAGGAGCACCCCGGCGGTCAGGCAATACTGCGAAACGCCGGGCGCGATGCAAGTGCGGGCTTTCATGGGCCGCAGCACCCGCCGCGCGTATTTGACATGATTGACGACTTTCTGATAGGCAGTGCGGTGGCGTGAGCGGCCTGTACGCGTCTGCCAGTGTGCGTACGTTTGGCTGTAAGGAGAGCGTGTGTGCAGCAGCGTGCCTTCCGCGCTTATGGGTCAGCTTGCGGCGCTTTCCAGCCTTCCCTTTGCATTGGAGTACATTACCCGAACACTGCGGGCTTGACAAAGCAGTCTAACACTTCATAGTGGCAGGCGCCGGATGGCAGGACTGTGCTCACCAAGCTTACCACGCAAGCGGGACGCGCCCTCCGGGGCGCACCTTCTCGGCCGAGGCCTACACCTCGCTGGCCTCATCAGATCCAAAAACATGCTGCTGGCAGCATGGCACCATGACCAGCCACTTGCACAACACTTCTCACAGACCATGGCATCCTGATGCCTGATGCCAGGACGCCTGACCTCCTTCACCGCCCCCACCCAGGCACGACACGGCTCAGCAAGTCCTGAGCTGTCCACACATCGCCCTAAGTACTAGCGCCGCACACGCCACTGCTCGGAGCAGGGAGCTTGCCCGGCAGCGCCGCACAGCTGTCTGAGCTTGGACAGCCACCAAATTTCGTAGTGTATGCGAGCGACATGCGTCCCCCACAAACCATGCCGTTGCAAAACAGGCCACAGCGGATCGCACCGGCCCCTTTGCGCAGCACGGGGAGCGGCGCAGCACACCGCGCCACACAAACAAAGTAGAACCAGGCACCGCACCGCTTTTCGCGCCGCCGGCTGCAGTGCCGGGAATATGCACACACGCGCCGCAGAGGCGCCCTCTCCCTTCGCACAACAGCTCATGGCCTGACGACAAAGCGACGCGGCGCTCACGCGCCATTGGCCGCGCCGTTTGCGACGCCGTTCTCGGGGCTCTCCCAGTCGGTGCGCCAGAGCCGGATGGTGCCGTCCTCGGAGCCCGACGCATACGTCTCGCCGTCCGGCGCAAAGCGCACCGTGTGCACGGGGCCGTGGTGGCCTGCGCGGGCGCCGCGCACGCCGCGCACGCGTGACGGTCTGCATGCCAGCTGAAATCGCCTGGCTCGCCTGCTGCGTGTGTGTCCTGCGTCCAACCGCTGGCAACGGTGCCAGGCGCATGCCCGTCCGCTGCATGCAATTCCTGCGCCTGACCGCTGGCAGCAGGGCCTGGCGCAAGCGGCGCGCCGGGTCCTGGGCCCGTCGGCTGCCCAGGACAAGTGCGGCCGCACGCTGACAGCCCCTCCCTGTATGCCTGGGAGTCTGGCCGGGTGAGCTCGTGCAGGGGCGCCTGGCCGCGCAGAGTGCGGGCGCTGGCGTGCATGAGCAGGGGGGGCACCCTTGTTGAGTAGGCAGGGGGCCGCGCGCCCTTGTTGCACTCCAGCTCCTCGCCGGTGGCGTAGTCGTACAGGTGCACCCACATGTCCTCGCCGCCGGCCGCAAAGCGGCCCTTGGCCGGGCAGAAGCTGACCGACTCCACGGTCCAGTCCTGGCGGAACGCCTTGGCCGGCTGCAGCGCGGCGCCGTCCCAGAAGCGCACCTGCGGCGCCCGCGGCGCACGCTCCAGCCTGTGGCAATCCCAAGGGTGGGATCAATACACAGGCGGGAGCGTGCTTAGCTGACTGCTGGCGCCAGCTGCCGCGAGGCGCACACCGCAGGCGCACCCGCCATGTCCCCCTTCTGCCTCCCGCTGCATGTGCAGTGATAGACGTTTTGTCAGAAAGCTTGCAGCCAAGCGGTTGGCTTCCAAGCCACCAGGGGTTAGAACAAGGCCTACAGCTGGTCGATGCTGCTCACGTACACGCAGAGGGCGCAGCCTGCTCACCAACGCGACAGCTGCGCCGATCCTGCCATGCCTGGCTGGTGTCTGGGCAGGCGCACGCAGGCATGTGCGGGCGCGCACCTCGCTGCCGTCGGCGGTGGCAAGGAAGCTGCCGTCGCGCTGCACCTCCAGCGACGTCACCGCCTTGCCGGTCTCCAGCGTGCGCACGATGCGCTCCGCGCGCATGTCCCACACGCTGCGCGCTTGGCGACTTGTGTGTAAGCAAGGTAGACGCTCCTGCTGGCGTGCCCCGCTCTGGCACACCCGGCTGCGGCCTGGTAACAAGTCCCACGCAAGGCGTTACGCATTTCTGAGAGGCGTATTGCGCTCTGCAGCTCACCAGCACTCGCCGAGCCATCCTCTCATCGCCCCATCTTCTCTTCAACGACCGACGCACTACAGAGCTCAAGCCTTGCGTTTCTGGGCAGCAAGTCACAGCAGAGCATACGCAACGCGTCATCGTTTATACGTATTTAATGGATATCGCTTGCTAAGCGGCTGCACACTTCCCACACACCTAGCGTAAAGTCAACAACACACGTGCGTGTGAACAAGGGGTGCCTATGCATGCAGACAACTACTAACGTGCGTGTGGAGACAGGGTGCCAATGCGGTGGCTGGGGCGCGCCTGACGCCGGGCTGGTCGATGTAGGCGGTCAGCAGCAGCTGGTCATTCTGGTGCCACGCAGCTGTGCGCACCTGCATTGCAAGCACAGCAGGTGCGTATATAGCAGCAGCATAGCAGGTGTGTTCATAGCAGCACGCATGAGCTGCAGGCCTGGATGAGTCAAAGGCGTTCTAGCCCGACATGCGTGCTGCCTCACGCCGCAGGCACTGTGCAATCTTTCTCGCATCTCTGGGCGAGCCAGCCGTCAACCTCCAGGCCAAAGCGCGCAGGCTTCGCCACGATAGACCAGGCGCCAGCCTCGCGCACCTTGTCAGGCGCGCCGCGGATCTCTGCGGGCGCCGCATCGGGGCGCTCCACATCATACAGCCGCAGGATCTTTTCATAGCCTGCAGCCGCGCCGCCAACCCTCAGCGGCGGCACGCACTGAGAGGGGAGCGATGCGGGCTGGCGCGCAGACTCAAGTTTGCGCTGCTGCAGCACGAGGCTGCCAAAACCGCATGACGTGAGCATGCACCCCGTCTGCACACACATAGACGAGCGGCCCGGCTGCAGCGCCTCGCCGGGCAGCGCGCGACGTCACACAGCCGCCCGCACGCAGCGAGCCGGCCGCGCGGCTGGCGCGCCGCGCGCGGGCCGCCGGCGCACCGGCGCTGAGCAGGCGCGGCGAGCGGCGCGCGAACGCGACGGTGCGCGCGATGTGCGAGTGCTGGAACTGGTGCACCTCGTCGCCCGTCAGCGCATTCCAGAGCCGCGTCGAGAAGTCCGCGGACGCGGTCGCGGCCACCACCGCCTCCTCGTCCAGCACGCACGACCACACCGCGCCCTGCCCGCCCGCGCGCGCCGTGTGACAGGGCAACACCTGCCCTGCAACAGCAAGCCCGCGGCTCCCGCTACGACAGAACCCTTTCGCAGCACGCACGACCACAACGCGCCCTGCCCGCCCGCGCCCGCCGCTGACCGGGCGGCAGATAGCGGCCCCCGCCCAGCAACAGAAAGCCTGCGGCTCGCGCCGGAGCACCCTCTCGCAGCACGCGCGCCCCCACCGCACCTTGCTTCAGTACAACGGATACAAGCACACAGCGGGCGCCAGACAACACTGCCTATTCGTCTGCCAGTGGAACAGCCAACCCTGCACAGCACCAGGGCGGCTGCAACACGTCGACAGGCGTCTACGGGCGCGGCTGTAAGCTCGTCCCCCTGCGCCGAGCAGGACCCCTGGCCGGGCGAGCACCTTGTGGCCCTGGAAGGTGCCGACCCAGTCGCCGCTCTGGCCCTCGCGCAGCATGGGCTGGCCATCCTTGCTCGCGCTGGTGAGAAAATAGCCGTCGGGGGTGACAGCGCTGCGCGCACAGCGCGCGCATCTCGCCGCGCGAACCGCACAGTCCGGCCACCAGAGCAGGTGAGTGGCACTCGTGTCGCAACCTGGCACACGTGACCAGATCCTGAGGCTCTCCCAGGCTCGGGCCATACCTGTAGGACAGCTCGACAATGGGCCGCGTGTGACCGTGGCAGACGCGCGGATTCTGCGTGCGCTTGCCCGCCATACTGGTACAGGGACACTCAAAAACCTTGATTACTGCTACACTAGACAGCACCAGACGCGCTATGTAGCCGGCGCACGACTTTGCGCTGGCGCAGCGCTGAAGCACCTAGACTACAGCAAACGCAAAAAGAAGATGCAGATCCCCGCCCGCCCCGAACTGCCCCTGCCTGCAGTGTGAGGCGATCTCACACTGTGACAGACGAGGCCCTGAGGGTCCGAGGGCTTCCATAGCGGTTCACAAGTGGCGCACAAGGCGCACTTGGCAGCACAGACCCAGACCCAGCTCCGGGTGCTTTGGCCCGTGCGCAGCAAGAACTTTGCGCGTTGGCCAAATCTCAAGTGTTCAGGCAAAGGAGCCACCCAGCACAGCAGCAACGGGCTGCTGGGCAAGGCTCACTGGAGTCCAGCACTGGCCTGGTTCACGAGCATGCGCTGGTCGATGACACAGCTGATTGCCAATGCTCGCCAACGGCATGGCCGATAATGAGCTTGAAGACGTTATATTCTGCGAAGGTGTGCGTGCGGTGCAAGGTACCCTCCTGCTTTATGCCCAGCACTCTTGAAAGCAGGCTTACCAAGGCATTGGCAGTAGTGCATATGCAGGCGATGAGGAGGCGGTGTACGTGTATGTGGACCTGAGCGGCCTCAGCGTGCAAGACGCGCCGCGTGTGGACGCCGTAGTGGCTCTGCAGGTACGCACCTGCTGCGCGCCAAGTGCTCGCCTGCCCGCGCCGCTGCTCCTGATCCGCTCCGCCACTCCCAGGGGCGCAGCCTGCCCTTGCTTTTGGAGAGGCGCTCTGTACACTGTGTGTATATATATTACACTCATACGTGTGGTCACCAAAAGCGCCGAACGCTGTTGCGCAGGGCCTAGACTCTGACGCGCCGGAGCTGCTGCTGCCGGGCGGGCGCACGCTGCGGGGCGAGTGGGAGGAGTCGTTCGGCTCCTGCGTCTTTCTGGACTGCGCGGCGCCGCCGCGGGCGCCGCCGCCTGGCCCGGCTGCCGCGCCCAGCCCGGGCGCCGCGCCCGGCCCTGACCCTGCAGGGCCGCAGCAGGCAGAGGGCCCGCGCTACCTATGTCACACCGAGCGCGTGCTGCGCTTCCGCTCGCCGCCGGCCGCGGCCGGCGCGGCGCAGCGGCCGGCAGCAGCGGCACCACCGCCCGCCGTTCCTACGGGCGCCGCTGCGCCTGGCGCGCCGGCGACGCAGCCAGGGCGCGCGCCGGCGCCAGCACAGCCTGTTGAGGCAGCGTCGAGAAGCGCGGCGCATGCGGCCGAGGCGCCGATGGCGGGCATGCAGCTGGGGGCGGCCATGCAGGGCGCTCCGGGGGTCACTGGACTGGCTGCGCGGGCGGAGGGCGCAGCACAAGTGCTGGGCGCGCTACAGCCGCATCATGATGATTCGGCAGGTGATGCGTCCATGGCCGCGCAGCCTCCAGGGGCGCAGATGGATGAGGCGGGAAGTCCGGGGCGCTCGGGCGCTCGGGCGCCTGTGGATGCTGCCGAGCCGATGCAAGCGTCTGACACTGAGATGGGGTGCGCCGAGACGGAGTGCGCGGACGGCGTCATTGCTGCGCCGCGCGCTCTTGCAGCAGCGCCCGCCAGGCGTTGACAGGGCCCAGGCTGCCAGTAGCACAGCTCGCACAGCTTGGCTTCCTTGAGCCCCCCTGTCACTGGCAGCCTGCCAGTGACAGGGGGCCTTGAGGAAGCCAAGCTACGCGAGCTGCGCGCCTGCTGCTCGCAGTGCAGAAATGCAGGAGGTGTGTTAGCAATGCGTAGGACAGCAGCGCTCATGTAAGAAGTCTATCACACAGACTGGGACAAGTGTCAAGTTGTGACATTGGCAAACAAAGGACACGCTGTCTGCATGTAGCAGTTGGGCGCGCCGGAGCGCCCACCATGCAAGAAGGTCAATGCTGTGATGCCACTGCAACAATCGATGACGGGCTGTGCACAAGAATGCCCAAGCTTGTATTGCACGGCACTTGTTCTTTACGACATGCACGGGATAGGATGGACACCGAGCGCTGCGCTGTTTTCACAGATGCTGCCTCACTTCGTGTCACCTGCAGTCATTGACACCTGAGGCACTGGCCAGCTCGGTAAACAGGCGCATGCACAAGTGCAGAACCACACTCCCCCTGCGCGCTGTCCGAGGTCGGGAGCACGCCACATCCGTTGGAGATGCTGGGCCAGTCCCTGCAAGTGCGTCAGCTGTTCGCCTGGGGCCCAGCGCGGCATAACCCAGACACCGCCACCCCGACCTGGCTCGCGCGCCCTCGCTGCGCCTAGCGCGGCATAGCCCAGACACGGTCACCCTGACCTGGCTCACGCGCGGCAGAACCCAGACACCGTCGCCCCGACCTGGCTCACGCGCGGCAGAACCCAGACGCTGGCACCCGACCTGGCTCACGCGCGCTCACTGTAAGCCACAGCCCTCGCTGTGACCCTCGCTCAGAGCGCCTTCTTTTCCTCCACCTCTGCCACAGCCGCCTCGCTGCCCTCCACCACCTTGGCCTGCTGCAAGGTGTCCAGCTGGTCGAGCGTGAGGCCCAGCTGCGCGCGGCGGCCTCGCGTCAGCGCTGAGCACAGCGCTGCGCAGCAGACGGTTTTTCGCTTGCCTGCCTGCCCCAGTCCAGTGAGTGGCGGCGCAGACACCGTGCCACTGCATAAACGACGGGGTGACGCCGCGCGCACCTTGCGCAACACAAGCGCGAGCAGGATGTTGCTGAAGGTCAGCACCAGGGCCAGGTTGGCGGACGCCTCGGTCTCCCTGCGCGGTGCGCAGGCAGGCGCAGGCCGTCACTGCAGGAGCAAGAACGCGCGCACATTGGCCAATGCACAACACTCTCAACCACACAGGCATCGTACAGTGGGGCAGCGTGCAAGCACATGTGGCGCCTCCGCACGCCGCTGGAGACCGCGTATGGCTGCATATTAGGCATGCATGGCACAAAGGACCGGGGGGCTGCATCACACTCGCCTGCTCTCGTGCCCCACGGACGTCCCCAATCCCACGGCGGCCGCGCCGTGCGCCCCGGCGCCTGCGGCACTTGCAACGTTCTGCTTCTTCAAGGAGTAAAGGTCGAAGATAGGCGAGATCATCAGGGTCATCTGCGTCCCAATCCCGTGCGTTAGCGTAAGACTCAATCCTGCTGGGTGTGTGCAGGATGCCACAGCATCCTCACAAGGTTGGCCGTGCGGCAACAGGAAAGTTGGCTGCGGACGTGTGCACCCACCAGGAACAGGACAGCAGTTGCAAAGATTGATCTGCCCACAGGTGTGGTGGCGAAGCGGATGAACACGACGCCTGGCTTACACAGAGGCAGCGGCAGCAGGAGCACTACCGATAGTATGGTCTGGCCTAATAGAAACACATAGAGCGGCAAGGTGAAGCCGAGTGTCATGCTGCCTTATACAGGAGCCGCCGTTTGCGCTGTACGTCAACTGTCAGTGCGCAACAGACTGCCTGCGCAACAGTCTGATGCAGCTCGGAAACCCCAACCCTACAGCATGAACGCACTCCATGCGATGCCGGCCCACATGGTCTGGCTTCTGCGCGGCATGAAGCTGTGCGTTCTGTCCCCGTCCCTCCTTGGTTGCATGTGCATGCCAGTCTGCAGGTCAGTCACGTGTGTCCACCTCACGGCGGACTCTACGCTCAAGTATCCGAGAGGCTTTGAATAAAAGAGGAGCTCCCCATGCATGTATAACGCAGGCAAGAGGCTTGTTGGAGGTCAAGTTGCATGCCCAATGTCCTGGAGCGCTTGGGCGTTTCAGCACCGTTACACCCCTCACCTGCTCAAGCGCGGCAGGTGCGGCGTAGAGCGTATTTGGCTCCACAGCTTCTCCGCGTGGAGGACAGGTGCGGCTTGTATGCGGGAGAAGAGCATGACAGCATCTGCGACCAATCATGCTACATGTAAAACAATGCATATACATGCATCATCGTCAAGGACCAACGGCGCGCGCACGCCAGGCACACATTGTTTGGGCTCGAGCGCGCCTGTTACACCCACCTGCTCATGCATTCCTGGTGTGGCGCTGTACTGCTTTCCCAGCACAGGACGGCCAGGCGGCTGCCAGGTGGCCTAGGCTTAACGGCTCCGTTCCCTTGGCCTGAAAGCCATCACTCTGTACACGCGCAGGACAGGCAGGCCTCGGCAAAAGCTGTTTTGGTGCCTGCTCCCTCCCCAATGGCCTGGAAGCCACGGCGTGGCAGGCACGGGAGCCAGCCGCGAGTAGGCGCTACTCGCTGACAGCCACCCTCCCCGGCCTGCATGCTCTTGTGAAACGCATGGGGAGCTGCTAGATCCTCAGCCCTTGACGGCCACAGCAGCACTGCTGTGGCCTGCAGGCCCCCCTCCATACAGAACAGATGCAAAGGCATTTCACAGGAGCCGGCAGGCACAGCAGCATGCTGGCTCCCGCACCCGTGCAGGGCTGGGTGGGTTTAACCCTTACCACCCCCGCCAACGGGCTGGGAATAATACAGTAGCAGAGGTGCATGCTCGCAGGCAGGCCCGCGGGGCCCGGGGGTCTCTGGTCAGGATCGCCATAACATGCCCATCCGCAAGGCCTGGAAGGACGCAGAGGCAGAATCGAAGATATTCTATTGCTGTGCGTGCCGAGGGGGACCTGCGCTCTGCTTGCCCGCTGCTGTCAGTGTTGTGAGCGCCAAAAGGGTGTTTGTGTGGCTCTGCAGCGCACCACCAGAGCAGCTTGTGGCAGTGCGTGTGGCGATGCGCTCCGACCGAGCGTATGTGCGAAGCACTCTGGCGTTGCACCCTCTCCCCAGAGCTTTCTCCTTGAGCGCTTGCTCATGAGCTGAGCAGTTGCGTCAGCGCAGCGGCTGGCATGGGTGCAGGCCGCCGGGCGCGCCCGCGCACCCGGCCCCGCCACCCGCGCACCCGGGCCCGCTGCCTGTCTGACCCGCCCCGCCCCCGGCAGCCGCCACCGCCGCGTCGCAGCCCGAGGCGTCAGAGCCGCTGGCGCCGCCGCGGCCGGACGGACTGCCCTGCAGCGCTGTAAGCGCGCGGCGCCAGCCGCTTGCGGGCGGCGCGCGGCAGGCGTCGGGCGGGTTCGCCCGCGCCCTGCGGGCAGGCGCGCGCGTGTGAGCTCCCCGGAAGCGCGGCCCCTGGTGGTGACTCGCGCTGCGAGTCGCTCTGCTCGCCTGCCGTCCTCCTGCAGGCTGCCCGGGAGCGCCTCCAGCGTGCAGCTGGGGGCTTTTGCGCGGATGGCGTCAGACATATGCAGCCACATGCCGTGTGTGTATTGCACCCGAGTGCCTGGTCTCTTGCTCCGACCTGCTCGACACACCCTGAATGCACCAAACGGACATGCTGTCTACCTCACGTTTGCAGTTAGGTGCCGAGGGGCGAAAGTTGGGGTAGGGTGGGGATGGAGCACTCGCGCGCACCGGCTGCGCTTGGGCAGCGCGCCGACGAGCTCGGGCCCCCAGTCCTCATCGCTGGACGACGCGGCGTCGCCGGCGCCGGACCCCGCGCGGCGGCGGCGGCGCGTGCCGCGGCCGCCGTCCGCCGCCGCCTGGGGCCGCTGCCTACCGCCGCCGGACGGCGCGGCCGCGCCGCCCCTGGTCGGCCTGCGATCGTGGGGCGACCCTTGCTCAGCTCGCCAGGCTCCCGGCCCGAGCGCTGGCGCGGGGATATTATCAAGAACAGACTCGCGTGCAGCAGAATGGGGTTCTTTGGGCAGAACATCGAGCCCCGGGAGGGCCATTGTGTGCACAAATGGAAGGTCAGCCGCCCGAGCCGCACCGCGCGCAAAGACTGTTTTACGGGCAGCTCTGGGAGGGTGACAGTGTGCACGAACAGAATGTCGGCAGCCCGGGGCGCGCACCGCGCGCTGCGGCCGCCGGGCGGCCCGCCGAGCGGCGCGGCGAGCAGCGCCAGGTTGCGCTGCACCTCGCGCTCGTCGCCGGAGGAGAAGGCGTCGCCGGGCGCGCAGTTGGTGGGCGCGCCGGGCCCGCGCACCGCCGCGACCGCGCGGTCGTACATGCGCGCCGCGTTGCGCTCCACCGTGAAGAAGCCCAGGTGGTGCACCTGCGCCGCGCGCGCGCTCTCAGGGTAGGGCATAGGCCAGGGTAGGGTATAGGCCGGCCCGCTAGCACAGTGCATGGCTTGGCTCCTGGTCCTTGACATGCGCTGCGCCCCTCACCGTGAAGGAGCCCCTGTGGGGCGCCTGCGCCATGGGGGCGCGCTCAGCGGCAAAACGGTGCGGGCGCCAGAGCGCTGCTTCCTGGCTGCCGAGCAATGGCCATGCAGGGCGCCCGTGCCGGATCCGCCCAGCAGTAATTGGGCGCGCCTCATGGGGGGCCTACAAGCGTATGCCCACGCCCCAGCCACAAGAGGGTGGCGGTCCGCAACCCTGCGTTCACAGGGTTCTCGCTCGCGACGCATGCCAAGCCAGCGCTGAGATCTGCCCAGCAGCCTGCCGGCCAGCCCGCTGCAGCCGACGCGCACGCGCAGCCGGCCCGTTCGCGCTCACATCCGTGTCGCTGCTCAGCGCACCGGGCTGCAACGGGCCTTGCGTGAGGAGGGAGCCCAGGGCAATGGGCGGGCGGGGAAGGCGCCCAGGACGAGCGCAGGCCGGCCGGCGCGCACCGAGTTGCTGTACCAGATCTGCGCGCGCCACTTGCGGCTGCGCGCGGCCCAGCTCACACCGGTGTAGCCGCTGGTGGTCCCAGCCGCTGCGGCGCCGCCGCCGCCGCCGGCGCGCCGCCGACGCGCCGCCGCCGACGCCGTCTGCCGGCGCGCCGGGCGCGCCGCGCTCGTCTTGGGCTGGGCCGGCGCCGGCCCGCCGCCAAGCGGCACAACTGGCGGCGGCGCGCATGCGCCCGGCGCGCCCGCCGCAGCAGCGCTCGCGCCTGGCCCCGCGGTGAGCCAGGCACCGCTGGCCAGGCGCTGCCGTTTAGGGTCTGGGCAGGGCTCGGCGGGCAGGGCGCGCTCCGCGGCTCCGGCGGAGCCCTCGCGGGCGGCCATGTCCGGCGGCTCGCTCGCGGCCGCTGCAGCGTGCCGGCAGGGGCGCCCGGCGGTTGCCGCGAACGTGCCCTGCATGCAGCAGACCCTGGCTCGGTCACGGTCACACATCACGTCAAGCATACAGTGCGACAGGACAAGTTGAACAGCTCAAGCCGCGCCTGCAGGGAGGCGTCGCTCAAGCCGGCCTCGCACGCGGCAGTGTTGCTCAGGGTGGCTGGCAGCGAGGCTGCCCCGCCCTGCAGCCGTTCCCTGCAGCACGCGCCTCCGCATAAGACGCACGCCAGGCCGCAGCACATCAGTTTGAGGCCTGGCTGTCCAGCACCTGATGAGCCCAGCTGCAGTGCTGTGTAAAGCAATAACACAGTGGGACGTTGCTTTCCTGAAAAGTCATACTGGTTGGCTCTGGTAACGTAGGACGTAACATGAGAGGAGGGCTGCCCGCCCGAGCAGGCAGCAGTGTGTGCACGGTACTTTTTCCCATACATTCTGGGGACTTGGTGCCCGCGCGGGCAGGGAGTGCGGCGCTGCGCGCGCGCCTGGCGGCCGCGACACCGCCGGCGGGCCAGCAGAGCGCGATCGGTGCGCCAGCCTCCAGCTCGCGCGGCGCCGCCCCCACCTGCTCCAGCTCAAGCGGCCGGCCGGGCGCAGACCCTGCCACAAGCCCCAGCGCTTCCGCCCCCGCCGCGCATGCAACCGCCAGCGCGGCGGCTGCGCGCGCTGTCGCGGCCGAGCCGCTGATGGCGCTCCAGGTTGCAGCCAAAGGCCCGCCCATCGCCGATGGCCGCCCCAAGGACGGGTTGCCCCTGCGCTCGCAGGGTGCCAGGGCAGGCGCGGGGAGGCCGTCGGCGGGCGCGCGCGCGGCGCGCGCGGGCTTGCGCGGCCGGCGCCGCAGCGGCAGCGCGCCGTCTGCTGCGCCGGCCCTCGTCGCGCTGCTGGGCGGCGGCTGCGGACACACCAGCAGTCCGTCACGACATGGCTTCATTACTCCACAGCTAAACTGCGATACTGCGCATGCGCCGCGACAGCGTCCCTGCTCGGCTCACCGGCACCTGGCAGCATGGCATGTGGGGCAGCATCGGGATGGAGCACAGGGCGCACCTCAGAAGCGCCGCTGCCCGCCGGGCTGGCAGCGCCCATGGCGATTGGCGTCACGGGCGCGGCGGCGGGGCTGGGCTGCGCGGCCGCGCCGCCGCCCGCGCCCGCCGCCAGCCCCACGGTCAGCTCTGGCGTGCGCGCGTGCGCGCCCAGGTAGGCGCAGCTCAGCGTGGGCGCCGCTCCAGGGCCGGCGCTTGGCTCTTGCAGAGGCCCGTGCGAGTGCTTGCCTGGCGGGCTGACAGAGGCATGGTCCGCAAGCAGCGGCGTCCCCTGTACCGCGTGACTCTGGATGTCCCCCACCGCAGGACGGCCTGCAGACGCCAGCGCGTGCGCCTCCCCGAGCGCCGCGCAGCGCGGCAGCGCGACGAGCGCGCAGGCGCCCGGCGCGCACGCGCCGGGCGCCCCGGCGTGCAGGGCGCCCGGCAGCGCGGCGCCCGCGCGCGCGCCGCCGCGCAGCAGCGCGGCGGCGGCGGCGGCCGAACCCTGGGCCAAACCCTCAGCCAAACCCTCAGCCAAACCCTCGCCCGCGGCCAGCAGCTGCAGCTTCCGCGGCGGCGGCGAGGACACGGAGCCGCTGCGCGCGAGCGGCGCGCCGCACTGCGACGCGGTGCAGCTCGCCGCGGGCTGCGTGCGGCCGCGGCCCGCCAGGCCTGCGCGCGCAGCCATGCCGCTTGTTACCGGGCACCTGGTGAGCTTCGGGGCTCGGCGCTCGCGATGCTGCCACACCGTCTGGTGCGCAGAAACCTTTATTACCCTGGGGCGCACTGACGGATGACATGCAACGCACGGCCTACCTGTTGGCCGCGCAAGAGGCTGCTGTGACCTCTGTGCTGCAGGTAGTGCTGCGCAGGCAAGGGCTGTGGCGCGATGCCGCCACGCACCGTTGGCCTCAGATGCGGCGCTGCTGCCGCACACGTGCGGCTCAAACTCGCCGCTGGGGCCAAAGTTGGTGACGGCTCTCTTGCCATGCACCTGCACGCCCACCACACGAGCGGTCGCATGCGCAGCTCCAGGGGCATGGGTGGCGGTCCATGTAGGCTGCGTTCTTGCATATCTCTGCACTCTTCTGCAACGAGCAAACGGCGCATGAGCACTCACTTCTGGCGAGTACATGAGAGCCCACACAGCGTGGTCATAACCATCACCATGCCAAACTGCGCCCAGAAAGTGATAGCAGAACACAGCGTGGAGTGTGTTCTGCACTTGCCTTTCCTTTTATTTTTTCTTCCTTTCGGGAGACATGCACGCATGTCCAGGCCCGTCTGAGGCGGGAAGGGGCGCGCCCGCCGGGCCTCGGCGTCATGCGCATGCGCCGCGGCCAGCTGCGTGCCAAAGTAGCCCAGGCCGCGCATGCGCCCACCCGCCTGGATGTACGCATACCACTTCTGGCTGTGCTTGTGCCAGCTGACGCCCTGCGCGCCCAGGCCGCATCTCGGTGTGACATCAGCCCGTGACGGGTGGCAGCAACCCCTGTCGCAGACATGGCAGCAACTGCTGCACATCTCATGACCACATGAAGGGGCGTTTCCTACCGCATGAAGTTGCTTGTGAGCACTCTTTGCCCGGCATGCTGCTTATACACCAGGCAGCAGTCTCCCATGAGCAATGCTTCTGAGTGATGTCATTAAGAGCCCCCTTGATCGATCATTGCCTCAAGAGCTCCGCCGTCACTGGCGATTGCATGGCTGTCGCGGCGCAGGTGCCAGGGTCTTGAGCCCTTGGGGTTCAGAGGCGGGGACACCTTGAAGGGCGACGACTTGCTGACACAGGCCTCGCTGCCGCTGGCGCGGCCGCCGGCGCTGGCGGCGCCAGCGCTAGCGGCGCAGCGGAGGCCGGGGTTGGGGCCAGGGTCAGGGTCGTGCGGCGCCGTGAGCACCGTCAGCGCAGCGGCAGCCGCCGCCTCGTCGTCGGCGGCGCAGATGCGCTCCGACCTGCGCGGCGGCACGAGCGCCCATAGGGCACGCGAAACGAGAAGCCTTGTAGACATTAGGCTTGCCGAGCGTCTCAAGAGCATGCTGCACAACAGGCAGCTGCAGGCATGCCAGGAGGAGCGGCGGCGCCACAACCAGCCGCATGGCATTTGTGCTTGCTCGCTCTGCATAGGTCAACAGCCGGTCAGGCTTGCACATGCAGGATGGGTGCATGTGCGTCACCGCCAGGAGGCGGCAAGGGTCTGCACAGCGGTGCAGCACGCAGTGCTGCCCCAAAGCCCATGCAGCACGCCTGCCAGCCAGCGCGTCGCACGCACCGGCGCTTGCGCGGGCCGCCGCCCGAGGTCGACGCGGCGCCCGCTAGCAGCCGCGCGGGCACCGCGCTCAGCGCCGGCGCGCCGAGCGCGGGCGTGCTCGGCTCGCCGCCGGCTGTCAGCTCGAGCGTGCAGCCGCGGCCCTCGTCCACGGCTGCGTGCGCCTGCGCGCCGCCGGGCGCCGGCGGCGGGGCGGCGCCGCGCTCGGCGGCGCCCGTGCGGCCGCCGCTGCAGCCGCCCAGCTCGCCCGACATGGATGCCAGCACTGCGGCGCACACTCCGCTGCTCAGGGCAACAGGGCTGCGCCGCGCAGGACGGCCGCGCCGCGCCGTCGCGCCGAAGCAAGAGCGCACGAGCATGCTTGGCGGCGTGATGCGCTGGCGGTTCATGAGCAGAAGTTTGTGCATGCAGTGGAACAGTCGGGCCTGAGACAACACAGTCCTGCCTCAGACGACGGCAGCGGAAAAAATCTGGCGCGGGAAGCCTGCGCGGCGCCCGGGCCGGCCGGCACCCTCGAGCGCGGACATGCGCGCGTCGGCGGCGCGCGCGCCCGCGGGCGCGGCGCGGCTTGGCCGTCGGGCGGCCGCCAGGCCGTCCTCCTCGTTGAGCCCCGCCGCCGGGTCCCCCCCGCCGGCCCCGGCCAGTCGCCCCCATGGGACGCCCGCCATGCCCAGCAGGCGCCGCGCATCCGCCCCGCAGATGTCCAGCGGCGGCCCGGCGGGGCAGGCGCCCAGGCCGGGCGCGGCGCCGCACAGGAGCCCGGCCGGGAGCCCCCAGGACGCGCCGCGCGCGCCGGCCGCGTAGTGTGACGGCGGGAAGTTGGTCAGCGCGGCGGCGCTGTGCAGCGCGAGGCAGGCGCGGTCGTACGCGCGCGCGGCCGCCGGCTCGTCCACGAAGCTGCCTGCGGGGCCGGGGCCGGGGTCAGGGTCTGGCTTCACCAGTCACAAAGTACACGCGCGCGACGGCCAGTCCATGAAGCTGCCTGGTGGGTCGCGGGCTGGATTCATAGGTCCGGCACGCACTGTGAGCAGCCACATGTGAGCGAGGCGGGGAGCCGCGTCAACAGAGCTGCCTCCAGGGACGCTGCCGGACCACAGTAACCCTGGCAGGCAGTATGAGCAACGGGGTTCGGGGGGGCTGGGTCACATGTCACACGAGTTCGCAGGATCAAAATATGTGCAGCCTAGGGATGCTGCATGGCCGCCATGGGACATGACACACCATGACACAGCCCGCCGGCATCAGTCTGCCGATGATGCACTGAACAGCAGCTGTAACAGTCATCAGGTCCGCCGAGCGCAAGTGGCGCCCACGCACCCAGCAGCTCGTAGGCCTGGCCGTCCCACAGCTCAGCGACCCAGCGCTGCCGCGGGCCGCGCCAGCTGACGCCCATGTAGCCCGACTCGCGCGCGGGCGCGCTGCGCCGCGCGCCCGCACCCCACTCCCCCTCGCCCCCGTCCCCGCCCTCCGCGCCCGGGGCCCAGCGCGCCGAGCGCGGCGCGTCGGCGCGCGCGGAGCGCCGCGAGGGTTTCTGCAGGGCGGCCAGCTCGCGGGCGGCGGCCGGCGCCGGGAAGCCGCCGGCGGGGTCGGCGGCGAGAGGGTCGGCGGGGGTGGGGCAGGTCGCTGCGCAGCCCGCGGCGTGCGGTCCGGCATCGGGCCCCGCAACGGGCTGCGACGGAATGACAAAGTTGGTGCGCGCGGCAGGGCCGCGGTGGCGCAGCACGGCCGCGTCGTACGCGCGCGCGGCCGCCAGCTCGTCCTGCGCGCCCGCATGAGCACGCGTATGTCATCTGTTCCAGTGCAGTTGTGGGCAAAGCACCGTCCACTTACCCTGGCATCCCGGGCCAGGACTCCCATGGAATCCACACCATGTTCTAACTTAGGCTGTATGCACATACTGGGAGCAGGCGAGAGCATGACATGCACCTGGCTGCAGGCACGCATGCTGCCCAGGGAGGGGGGGGAGGGGGGGCATGCATGCGGCCCGCACCTCAAAGTAGCCCAGGTGGTGCAGCTCGCGGCCGAGCCACATCTGCGCGCGCCACTTGGCGCTGTTGCTGTTCCAGCTGACGCCGACGTAGCGCGAGGTCGACCCGCGCGCGCCCGCGGCGCGCCCGGGCGCAGCCCGCTCGGGCTCCGGCGCCCCCTCCGGCCCGGCGCCCCTCCCTACGTCAGGGGGCGCCCGCGCGGCGCCCGCCTGCGCGCCGGCCGGCTGGCGCGCCACCGGGCCGGGCGCCGCGGCCGCCGCCAGCTTCTGGAGGCCGGCCGGGCGCATCCGCAACACGCGCGCGGCGCCGCGCGGGGCAGTGCGCGCCGCGGGCGGGTCGGCCGCCGCCGCCGCACTGCCGTTGACCTCCCGCAGCGCGCGGCGGCCGGGTGAGGCCGCGCTGGGGCTGCCCGTCTTGGCGGCGCCGGGCCCCTGACGAGGCACGTCGGGCGGCGCCAAGCTCGGGCCGCCCCAGGCGTCCGCCGTGGGCGGGAAGGCCTGGCAGGCGGCGGCGGCGAACGGGCTGTGCGGCATGGCGGGCGCCGCGGCGCCGGATGCGCCGCACCTGGTTGGCGAGGCGGCGGCATGGCCCGCGCCCGCGCCCGGCAGACACACCTCAAATGCAGCCATGAGCGGCAAGGCTGCCGTTCTTGCAGCTGCGTAGCCCTTGTGCTGGGAGCCTGCGCCGCCCAGAGAGTCCCACTCGGCCGCCGAGCCCAAGCAAGCGTTGGCAGGGAATGGTGACTCCGGTCAAAAGGTACAATCGCCGGGCGCGCACGCAGCACTGAGCTGCCCAGCGGCGCAGTGCCTACCCGGCTAGCTCAAGCTCTTAGTACGTCGCGGGCCGGGCCCGGGCAGCTGGGAGGGCGCCGCCGTTTGACTAATGCACGCCGCAGAATGAGCGGGAAGGCGCACGCCCGCGGCACGCACGCCAGCAAGCGCTGCTACTTGGCACAGACGCGGCTGGCGGCCCGGTAGCCTTGCAGCTGGCACAGGCAGCGCACAAGGAGGCCTGGTTGCCAGTTGCTAGATGATCTCAAAGCAAGTCAAAACAGGTGATCCGCCCGGCTGACCCCCTCCTGCTGCTGCAGGCCCGAGCGTTTGTGCTCTCTAGTTAACGTGCTAGTAAAGCTGCTCAAGCCTGGCAGGCCCGGCACGCTAGCTTGAGCAGACGTCGCCTAGCCATGCCTGTGGCACAGGCTCGTGCAGGCCGTGCACCTGCTGTGCCAGGCTGCTTCACTACGTAGGCTGCAAACGTATGGCCACCCACCTGTAGCCGGATGACGTTGCGGACACGTTCATTCAGCGGCTGATGCCTGAACACGCCGAGCCGCGGCCAGGTATCAGCCAACCACTCCTCGGCGGTCTTGCACACGCACGAGCCGGCTCAAAGTCAGTATACCGGCATCGCATTGGCTCGTAGAAACGGCCACCCGCGCGAGGCGAGGACCGACCAACCCTTTGCTCAGCCCTACCAGTGCTAAAGCACATAAGAGCCTTGCGCAGGAGTGCCTGGTCAGCCTGAGAGTGTGCAAAAAGCGATCATATTGCACCAAGCATCACAAGGCCGCGCCCGCTCAATCGCAAGCCCATCTTGTGATCTGGTTTGCGCACGCGCGTGTGAACGGGCATGGCGGTGTTGGTTTAGTGCAGTATGACTACTGCACCATCCGCGCAGCCGTGGGTCGACAAATAGTACGCGCCTATGCTTATGATACTGGTACTGATGCTGCCTGGCACCTTGATTGACAGTGGCGACCCAGCTGACCACGGTGTGTCCCTTCCTCAGCCGGCCCAGGAGCGTGGGCGAGGTCGCGCACCAGGAGGAGGTCGTGCAGACGCTGCAGCGCGCGTTGGAGACCGCCAACGTGCGCGCTGAACACAGCACATCCTCACCGTGTGGCATGCCGCTTGCCCTCCATACCTGTGGCATGCCGCCTACTAGCGAGCCTGCCTTTCTTTTTCATAAACTTGCAGCGCTTGTTTACAGCAGCGCTCCCCGCTTGCTCATTCAGCAACGGTTATGCTCTCCGGCCACAAACACTTTTGAGAAGCTTGCCTGGCGCGCAGCTGCCGCACCTGCTCTTCTATGGACCGCCCGGCACCGGAAAGACGTCGACTGCGCTGGCGATCGCGCGACAGCTCTTCGGGCGCGCACCTGCTGCATTCTGTGATGGTCCGCTGTGGCGTCGGCACCAGAGCCTGCGAGCCAGCTTGAACACAGTGTGTGTGTGTGTCTCTGTTCATATCAAGTCATCGCCTGTTAACGCTGTGTCAGCGAGGCGGGCAGGGCAAGTTGCCGCTGGCCGAGCAGGCCTGGGCGAGGCCTGTTGTGTGCTCGGGCCGCGAGCATGCTACCAGCCTACCAGGCTGTCATGTTGGCAGCTGGCAAGCACTGCGTATGGATGGATGAGCACCAGGCTGCCTTTGTCCTTGCGGCTCTGACGCTGTGCTGCCAGCCCTGTGCCTGGCAAGGGACCCGACCTGCGCAAACGCACATTTGTTGGACCGTGAAGCATGCGCCGCTGCCAGCGCTCGCTGAGCTCCACTGTGTGATGCTCCACTGCGCTGACCGCGCGGCCACGCCGCGCAGGCCGGAGCTGGCCAAGGCAATGGAACACCACAGAGTGGAGCTCGGCGGAGCATTGGCAGTGGCAGACGCGCAGGGAGTTCCATTGCGCTGGGCACGTGGCCGCGCCGCGCAGGCCGGAGCTGGCCAAGTCAATGGAACACTATGAGCATTGGCAGTAGCGGACGCGCAAGGAGTTTTCGTTGCACTGAGCATGCAGACGCGCCGCGCAGGCCGGAGCTGGCCAAGGCGCGCGTCAAGGAGCTGAACGCGAGCGACGAGCGCGGCATCAGCGTCGTGCGCGACAAGATCAAGGCGTTCGCGGCGACCTCGGTCGGCCAGCCCGCGCCGGGCTACCCCTGCCCGCCGTACAAGCTCCTGATCCTGGACGAGGCTGACGCGATGACGACCGTGCGCCGCCCGCGCGCGCCCGTCCCTTGCACACACGGCTTCACGAGGACGTCACGCGAGGCTGGATGCAGCTGCACTGTGTGACGCAGCTCGCCATGAATGCCTGGTATTCCGTGCACACGCCTCGTGGGGCGGAGCGGCGCTCGGCCGTCGCGCCCGTGCAGCTGCTGCACGTCGGGCCGGCTTTGGCTGGGTACAGAGGCGCGCCTCGGCGCTGTCGCTGGGTCTCCGGGCCTGCCTCCCTCCGCTGCATCCTTGCGTGGCCTCTCCTGCGCAGGCTGGCTGCCGCGCGCAGGACGCGCAGAACGCGCTGCGGCGCGCGATGGAGGCGCACAGCAAGGTCACGCCTGCTCAGGCTCGGGCGTGCGCGCAGGACGCGCAGAACGCGCTGCGGCGCACGATGGAGGCGCACAGCACGGTGACGCCTTGACAGGCTTGGGCCGCGCGCGCAGGACGCGCAAAACGCGCTGCGGCGCACGATGGAGGCGCACAGCAAGGTCACGCGCTTCATCTTCATCTGCAACTATGTCTCGCGCATCATCGAGCCGCTGGCCTCGCGCTGCGCCAAGTTCCGCTTCAAGCCGCTGCATGGCGGCATCATGTCCGCGCGCATAACGCACATCTGCGCGGGTGCGGCCGGCCCTCGGCGGGGCTCAGCGCGCGCGCTCCTGCTTGGCGAGGCTCTGACTCCGCCCATGGGTAGCATGCAATGCGCCGCACTGCGTATCTTGTGCTTGCGGGCACACTCTCCGAGCCAGTCCCCTGCCGCCAGCCCGCTGTGGCAGTCTGGTGTCCGGCTGTTTGAGGCTCACTACGCCAAGCTGTGCCTGTGGCTGCGCTGTCAAGGCGCGGCTTTGACAATGGATTCCATACCCTCGTCAGGCACCTGCTCATGCGCACAGTGCATGCGCATGCTGCACCTGGCAGCGCGGCCCGCTCGCGCGCCGAGGCGGGCGGCCCCTGACGCGCGCCGCGCCGCCGGCCGTGCGCAGCGGAGGGCGTGAGCCTGGGCGAGGGCGCGATGGAGACGCTGGGCGCGGTGTCGGGCGGCGACCTGCGCAAGGCGATCACCACGCTGCAGTCGGCCGTGCGGCTCAAGGCGCGCGGCTGCTGTGCGCGCTGTGCAGGCTTGCCGCACCGCTCTGGGCCAGCTCTCACTGGTTGTCCACATGAGTGCAAGTCTCGTTCATATCCCAAGATTTGCCCCCGTCATGAGCCGTGTCGACACGATCGCCACACAAACGGACTCTACCATGCTTGCGCTGCCATCTGCTGCTGCCGACGTCGCACCGACCAGCGCCGCGTGCTGCGTGCAGGGCCCGGCGGTGGAGGCGGGCACGTTGACTGATGTGGCAAGCGCACGGCGATTACAAGGTATATGTAGGGTCATATGGATAGGGCAGGGTAGGGTCACAGGGAAAGGCTGACCCGCGCCGCGCGCTGCGCGCAGGGCCCGGAGGTGGAGGCGGGCACGCTGACGGACGTGGCGGGCGACAGGCGGTCATGGGGTATAGGTAGGGTCATATGGTAGGGTCACAAAGATGCGCTGAGACGCGGCGCGCGCGGCGCGCAGGGCCCGGAGGTGGAGGCGGGCACGCTAACGGACGTGGCGGGCGCGGTGCCGGCGGCTGTGACCGCGCGCCTGCTGGACGCGTGCCGCAGCGGCAAGTTCGCGACCGCGCAGGCGGCCGTGGTGGACACCATCGCCGACGGCTGGGGGGTGCGCGCGGGCGGCCCTACCGCATGACCCCTGGCCTGCAACCAGGCAGGTAGCCAGCAGCCCAGGCGCTGGGAGCAGTGCCGGCATGGTGCTGGTGGCGCGCTGAGTGGGCGACAGTCCTGCGGAAGGCAAGGGGGCGCACGGACGAGCGCTCGCCGGGGGTTGCAGTGGCACGCATGCGGCAGGGTTGTGCGCTGACCTGCATGCTGGGTTGGTGCACAGGCATGCATGCATGCCCAGGCTCTTGCGCGCATGCCGTGGGGCCTCGTGCGGGCGCGGCGACGGTTGGGGCTCGAGAGAGCAGCGCGGTGCCGGCCGTGTGGAGACACATGCGATCCGACCTGCTGGAATGTGTCAGATAGGGTAGCAGGGGTTGTGTTACACATGTCAGACGCGCCCGCGCGCGCCTGACCTGGGAGAGCGGCCCGCAGGCGCAGCAGGTGCTGCTGGAGCTGCAGGCGGCGGTGATGGCCGCCGGCGGGCTGGCCGACCGGCAGCGCGGCGCGATTTGCACCGCGCTGGCGGTCGCTGACAAGGACCTGGTGGACGGCGCCGACGAGCACCTGCAGCTGCTGAGCGTCGCCGCGGCCCTGCAGCGCACGCTGTGCAGCGCATAGCCGGCCGCCGTGTAGGATATCTTTTGGCTTTGTATACGTAAGGTCGGATGAGCGCCTGCAGCTGCTGAACGTCGGCGCGGCGCTGTAGTGCACGCTGTGCAGGGCGTAGCTGGCCGCCGCGTGGGTACCTTGTACCTCTGTGTCCGCGAGGGTGGACGGCGGCTTTGCTTGCCATTGGGAGGCTGCATTAGCCTGACACCCGAGCAACCTGGTGCCTGCATTGAGTGCATGCGGCTGCAAAGACAGACGAGCGTCGTGTACTTCGGCAATGCCGATGCAAGAATAGCAACCAGCTCACTGCACAAAACCTCATGAAAACGCTGATAATGCGTACAGTTCAGGCCATCCGCTTGCCAGAGGCCCATGCGGCATGAGTCATGCAGCAGCTTGCGCCACAACACAGTATCACTTCTGCTCGGCGACCGGCGCGCCGCCCACCAGGGCGGCGCGCTCCGCGGCGGCCGCCTTCTCAAATGGCGCGCGCTCGGCGGCCGGCAGCCCGCGCCAGCGCTCCGCCAGCGCCTTTATGACCTGCCGCATGGCACCGCACGCCCGTCAGACGCCCTGCGTGCTGCGCAGCGCGCCACCATAGCAGCCAGGCGCGGATGACTCAGCGCCTCCTGCATACGGCGAAGCGCGCGGAAAGCAGCAGCCAGGCGCACTTTAACCGGCGACTGCATCCGCATGAATGTGCAGCCATGTGGGCGGCCGGCAGGCCGTGCACGGGCGTCAGGACGCACCAGCGCTCTGCCCCCAGACGGCATGCTTGTGCCCAGAGCCCACGCGCTCCAGTGCAGTGGCAACGCGAGGCCCACAGGGCAAGGACAAGCAGTCCAGACGAACCTGCCAGGCACCAGGCTGCAGGCCCGAGAGACAGCACTGCATAAGATTTCTGAGATAGCACCATAAAAGTACTAGGACTGTTGCCACACACAGGGCAGCAGCCATGTGCGGCGACGGCCACTCCGCGACGGGCGGTCGGCAGCGCGCACCTCCGGCGGCCGCAGGTCTGGCGCCTCGGCGCGCAGGCGGGGCCGCGCGTCGGCGCAGAAGCGCAGGTACGCCGACAGCGGCCGCTTGCCCGCGCCTGCGCCCGCGTCGGCCGCCCTGCTGGCGCCCCCGCGCGCGGGCTTCGCGGGCTTGGCAGCCGCCCTCTTTGCAACTTTCCGGGCAGCGCCCTTGGCCGCGGCTCCGCCAGCCCTGGCGCCTCTGCCAGCGGCAGCCGGTGTCTTACGCTCCGCCCCGCCCGCCGCTGGCGCGTCGGCGCCCGCGCGCGCGCCGCCCGCACTCTCGCCCCCGCCCTCCCCGCCCGCCTTGCCGCGCTTGCGCGCGCGCGGCGCCTGCGACACGGCTCCGGCGACTCGCCCGCCCGCCGCCTCGCCGCCGGCGTCAGCCGTCGCCTGTTCCGGCGCCTGTTTTGTCGACCCCGTGCGCGCGCGGCGGGACCGAGCGCTCGGCGGGCGCTTGGCGCGCTCGCGCAGCAGCTCCAGCGCGGCCTCCAGGCCGACGTCCTCGGGCGCCGTCCCCTGCGGACGCGTGGGAGCCTCACCCCCGCGCCCTGAAGCCCCCTGGTGCGCACTTGAGCATTGTCGCACTTGTTGCATTGCTGCGTGAGCGCCATCCAGCAGCGCCACAGCCCGCACGCTGCCCACCCACGAAATAGTGGACATCAGAATCATATATAACCAAGGATTGAATTAATTGCATTGCTGCATGCCAGGCAGCGGGGCGCACGTCAGGCAGGGACGCCAGGCAGTCGCCGTGGCGCACGTACGGCCCGTAGCGCCCGACCGCCACCGCCACAGGCGCGCCATCGCCCGGGTGCGCGCCCAGCTCCTGCCGGGGCCACGGCGGCAGGCGTCGTGCACAGGCTGCCCCACAGCAGGCAGCGGGCGGGCGCCCGCGGCCGGCCAGGGGCGGCTCATGCGCGATGTCCAGGCCTCGAGCGGGCACATGAAAGCGCGGCCACGGCGCCGGCGACGCTGCAAGCTCGACCAGCACTGTTTCATAACATTTGACAGTGTGGGCCGGTTTTACACAGTCCCAAGCATTGCACGGTACCACTGCAACCAATGCTTACATACATCACACGATGTACGTCCGCAGCCGCAACTGAATGAATGAATGAATGAAAGCATCACCGGGAGCCATAACCCGATGACCCCTCAGCTATTTGGATATGGCCTGTTTCAGCCAACTGGGGGCTGTTTAGGCTGGTTGGGCAGGGATGGGACAGCCCGCGCCTTTGGGAAGTGCAGGAGCGCGATCGCTGCCTCGAGGGTGACCGCCGCGGCGTCCGTGCCCGGCCGCAGCGCGGCGCGCCGCAGCCCCGCGCCGCCCGCCGCCTTCTTCTTCCTCTTCTTGCGGCCGCCGCCTGCTGCGCCCTCGTCCTGGGGCGCCCCCCTCGCCCCTCACAGAGCCTCACCATCCCTCGTCGGCGCTGTGGCACAGTGGCAGCGCTGCCGTCACAGGCAACGGTGCGAGCCTCAATGATTTTCATTGTCCAGAGTGTCCGTTACATGCCATTTCATGCCAGGCATGTCGGGGAGTGTCCTTGCCAGGCATTGTCAGGGGCTGTTCTGCGGCTGGAGATCACCTCTACACCAGGCGCAGGCGCGGCCGCGGGCGCCTCGGCGCCGCCCAGCTGCACGTATGCACCGTAGGGCCCGCGGCGCAGGGTCACGGGCGCGCCGGTCGCTGGGTCCGCGCCGAGCAGGCGCACCGCCGCTGCGCAGCAAGAGGACACGAGGTGTGATGGGCGAAGCCCGCGACCCCCAAGACAGAGTCTGTTCTACGGAATCCATATACAAATAATTTTTGGAGGAAAAGAGCCCCTATCTTCTGCTTGGCTCGTGCATTGAGCCCACATCAACAGGGTCGTTAGGCACCCCAACTTGACCCACACACAAGGTCAATTACGTTTGCGCGTGATGGTGTGTCAGGCTGATGCAGGGGAGACTGACAGATGTGGCTCTGAGTCCGATGGACACACAGTGTGGCAGGGAGTGCCCGGGGTAGCCGAGGCATCACAGACCCCGACATGCAATATGCAACCCCCCGCGCACCGCTGGTATCAGGAGCGGCGCCCTCCTCCGGCAGCGCCAGGGGCCGCGTGAAGCCGCAGGCCGGGTAGCCGCTGCAGCCTATGAAGCCGCCGCCGACGCGCGACAGCTTGACGCCCAGCCGGCCGCCGCACGCGGGGCATGCGCGCGCGGCTTCCTCATCCTGGCCCTCCTGCGCGGATCCGGCTTCACGGCTAAACCTCCGCGGGCCGTGCTCCATGACCAACCCTGCGCGACCCTGGCTTCATGGCTAAACCTGCAGTGATCTGGCTTCATGGCCAATCCTGCGCGGAAATAGCTTCATGGCCGACCCTGTGCGGATATAGCTTCATGGCCAATCCTACGCGGGTGCGGCTTCATGGCCATTCTGCACGGCAGCGGCTTCAGGCGGCCTTAGCCGAACTGGCTCTGTGCGCACATGCTCGGTTCTCCTTTCGGAGGGATTGCTGCCCACCACCAGCCCTGCTTCAACATGACCTCCCCTGTCTGCATACCAGACAGTACAGTCCTCTGCTGCGTGCCAAACAGCAAGGACAGAATAGTCGGCGACCTGTGACACACCGCAAACACTCCATGCCCTACCTACTGAACCTGTCTGCCACTGCCTGAGAGTGTGGCATGACACTTACCTTGACCATACTGCGACGGGCACGCCTTCGGCGAGGACAAGTGGGCGCCCTCTAATACCACCGCCTAGAATGCACGTTCAGCTGACCGACACTTGTATGTAGCGGGCATGCCTGCGGCGGGAAGAAGCGCGCGCCCAGCCGCGCGTCCAGCACGTCGATGACGTCCGTCATGCTGACGCCGGCCACCTGCGCCAGGTTGTCCCGGAACGGGCCCCAGAAGGCCTGCAGAACGTCGCCCCACCGCTCGCTGCCGCCTGCGCGCGCGCGGCCGCGCTCGGCGCCCCGCGCGGCGGCGCTCGCGGCGAGGGCAGCGTGCTCGCTGCCTGCCGCGCGCACGACCACAGACCCCACCCCCCAGGCTCTGCGGCGTCCATCCTCACCAGCCTGCTGAGCTGTCAGGCCCCAGCCAGCGCTCCCCTGCTGCGCTTCATCCCCCGTCACAAGCAAGTGGCCATCAGGGTGTGCCAAACACCACAACTTACACGGCTGTGCCGCATTATACCTGGCTGTGCAGCGCTGGCTGGACGCACCCACGACCGTCCAGTTTATACAGGCTGCGCGGCGCCGGCCGCGCGCACCCGAGACCGCGTCCAGCGACGCCTCCAGCGCCGCGGTGAAGCCGTAGTCCACGTACCGGCCAAAGAAGGCGCCCAGGAAGGCCGCCAGCAGGCGCCCGCGCGGCGTCGCCTCCAGCGACCCGCCGCGCTTCGCCACGTACCCGCGCCTCTGCGCATAAGGCGCGCCGATCGGCTGAGGGCATTTCCAGGCGGTGCTGCCTCCAGCGGCCCGGCGCGCTTGGCCACGCACCCTCGCTTCTGCACAACCTGCATCTTCTGCAACCACCTCAGGCATGTCAGATTTGACACAGCCCTAAACGTGATGCACTGCCAGATCCAAATTTGAGCAAAGCTGCCTCTGGGTGAACGCCCCACTCCCCAGTTTGTGCACGCACGCGTCTGCCTTCCCCTGCACTAGTTGCACTGGCCGCGAGCCTTGCTGGCTGTGCACTGATGCTTGAGCAGGACAAGATAGACATGTGTAAAGCAGTCGCAACAGTGCGCACTAGAGTTGTACGATATAGTAAAGCATACGCCACAATGCATTGCACAACGTTAACACGACGCAATCATTTATCATTGCGCAATACAACCGCAACTGAACTGCCCAAGCTGCCTGGGCACGCAGCTAGCTCCCGCGCTGCCGTCAGAGCAGCTGAGCGCCTCAGGAAGGCGCCTCGCTGCGCACTCACTCTTCACCCCTAACCTATGGCGCGTTATGCAAGGTGCGGGATGATAACAGCGGAGCGATGTTGCGCCTCTGCCAACCTGATCCTAGGCGGTCCTGGGCTGAGTCTTCAAAACTCTGGACCGTGAGAGCGGTAGAGGTTCGACTCCTCCTGGTCGGCGGCTGAGGTCACCAACAGTGAACCTGGTTTACTTTTTGCTCAGCCCGCTGCGCTGCACAGCCAGGAGGCCTGCCAGGAATGCGAGCACAGCGACAGAATGCGACATCCTGAGGTTGCTGCGCCATAAGAGCGGCGCTCCCCACACAGCGCTGCGGTCTGTCACCCTCCAGCATGGCTCTGGCAACAACGCGGGGGCGCCTGCAGCACACTGAGCGGGACGCATACGTGGACGGCGGCTGCCACCTCCAGGGGGACTCCGGCAACAGTGGTCACCCCTTTTTGGGTCCGCGCCTGCAGCACGCTGAGCGTGGACGCATACGTGGACGGCCGCCCAATGCCCCGCTCCTCCAGCGCGCGCACCAGGCCGGCCTCGCTGAAGCGCGCCGGCGGCCGCGTGAAGTGCTGCTCTGCGCCCGCGCGCAGCAGCTCCAGCCGCTCGCCCTTCTGCACGCGCGCGCGCCGGGCCTGATGGCTCCTTGCCTGTGCGACGCCCTGCTGCCGGGCGCAGTCGCCCCGCCCGCCGCGCAGCTGCCAGCGGCGAGAACAGGCAGACACATGCAAGGCCCCTGCCACAGCCAAGGCCTCCCACGGCTCTGCACGCTGCCCACCTTCAGTGCCGGCAGCGTGGCGCCCTCGCCCTCGCCGCCCTCGCCGCCGCCGTCGGCCCAATCAGCGCCGCCGTCCCCGTCGACCCCGTCTGCGCTGCCGCCGCCGTCGGCCCCGTCCGCCGCACCGTCGCCCGCGTCCCGCGCAGCGCCGCTGCGAAAGTGCGCCGCCGCGTACGCTGCCAGGAAGCCCGGGAAGTTGACAACGCTCGCGCTGGCACGCAGCACCGGACCGGCCGCGCGCGCGCTCGCAACCGCCGCCATGTCCACGCTCGTCTGCGTCGCGCTCCGAGAGCGGTCAGTAGAGAGTCAGTACAACCTCACTTCAATCTGCTTGCAATTTTATATGAATGTAGTACAATTTAAGCTCAGCGCAGCAGCCGCGGCGCCGGCATGCTGCCGGCGCCCGCCTCACCTGCACAAGGCTACCGAAAAAGCTGGCACCTGGCCACCCTGGCGCAGGCACCCAGCGCCAGGCGCCGCCCGACGACCACCGGCGTGCTTGAGACAGGGCCACATGCAAGTGCATGCTGGCGCGCAAGGCCAGCGGCGCTCGCCCGCCCCCCGAGGACACGCGCACAGGTCACGTGCGGCGGCGTGGCGGCGCGCGCCTGCGCGATGCGCGCGTCGGCCATCTGCGACGCAGCCGCGCGCCGCCAGACAAGCTCATACAGGCGCGCGAGCGGGCTGCGCGGCGGCAGCGCGGCGGCCAGCTCCGCCGGCAGCCGCGCGGGCCACGTTGGCCGCACGGCCTCGTGCGCCTCCTGCGCATTCTTCGCCTTGCTCCTGCGGCGCGGCCGCAGCACATTGCGGCTAGGCTGTCCGTTTCTGTGCGCTGACATGCACGCACTCCATAAACAGACCCAGCCTGCTGGCATATTATCGAGGAGCACATTTGCCTGTAGCAAGTTGATAATGCGCACCCCACATTGTGATCACAAGCTCAGCAAGCATACATGAATGCAACACACCGTTCCAAGATCTCAGTAGACTAGCGCAAGGCGGGCAGGACTGATGAGGTCGCGCATTCTACCTTATGCATGGAAAAAGCAGACTGAAACAAGCAATGAGGGGCAGCCTAGTCGCACAGCACTTCTTGGCGTCTAAGGCGCATAAGCTAGCACCAAGGTCGCACAGCGCGCACGCAGCTCACGAGGAGGCGGCGAGCGCACTTGTACATGCGCGGGCTGGCGGGTACATACTCCGGGCCAAAGGCGGCCGCCACGGCGTCCCGCATCTGAGCCAGTGCCTCCTCGGACACTTGCACGCCGTCCGTGCGCATGTACGTGATCAGGCCCTCGCCTGCGCCCATGCAATCGTTAAACCTCTGCCAGATCTTAAAATTTTAACTTCTATGAAAGATAGAACGATACAAAATTTGTGCACCGGCCGCCACGAGCCCAGCACGATCGGCCTGAGCTGGAGAGCGCGCGCTGTCTCGCTCCGCTAGGAGCGCGGCGCAGACGCTGGACGCGCAAGCGCCACAGCTTGCCTGGCGGCGCTGCCTGAATGCCGAGCCTGCCACGGCCCTGACGCCTGATCCTGCTCAGGACGGCAAACCTCTCCCCGGGATGCACCGTCAGCCGGACAGCCACAAGGCACCCCCCAGGATCAGGTGCGAGGACAGCCAGCAGCCAATACCCACCCTGCCGTGGGCGGCACGCGCAGCACAGCGCGCGGAAGGCGCAGGCTCGCGGCAAGCGCGTTCGCACCGCCGGCCTCCTCGACGTCCTCGTACAGCTGCTGCGCGAGCGCCATGGT
>JAABUJ010000350.1_pt1 | contig 96041 bp, 94 predicted proteins | sample 5559131 | NCBI WGS metagenome assembly JAABUJ01 (sample SAMN10711875, study PRJNA513366) | rock metagenome | isolation source: Antarctica rocks | place: Antarctica: Victoria Land, Mt New Zealand nord | collected 2016-01-07
CTTGCCCCCCCCCCCCCCCCCGTGTGCACACAATAGGGCTGTGTAGGACATCAGGACTGACAAGCTGTCGGATCCGATGAAAGCAAACTCTCTCACAGTGGTGGCTCACGGCCGCAGCATGTGCCCGCCAACCTGTCTTTCACACTTGCATGAATCTGGGCATTTCTCCAGCATCGCGATAGATAGTGGCTCCATACATCACCGGGCTTGCGATACACGCGGCAACAAAAGTGCTCCAACTGCGCGCGCTCATTCCTGACAACCCAGATGCACTGCAGCCTGTCGCGGCAGGCTCTCACACTGTCTGGCGCCCTCTGCAGTGCAGCGCTACTTTTTAACAGGTTGGGTGATCTTGAGACAGAGAGCAACACGGGCCGCGCACCTGTCCAGTACGACAGGTTGCTAGAAGTCTTTTGGGCGGTCAGATGCGGAACGACAAACTGACCGGTCCTGGCGGTAGGCCAGTTGAGCAGCACGCAGTCGCCCACGGCCATGGTGGTCCACTGCGGCGGGCTCGCTACTTCGCCTGACAGCGTGCAGCTGCCGCCAGGGCCACAGAAGGTCCATGTGTTACAGAGCTTACCGCCGCCCCCCGCGCCCACAGGCTGGAACTCCAAACACTCGGCGCAGCAGCCAGCGCTGTCGTTGATGTTGGGTATCTTGGTGAGTGGCTGAAGAGCCTGGTCGTAGTATATGGAGTGGGTTTGTTCCACGCACGACCCGCCAGCGCCAACTGCGCAGCAGTGCCTCAAGTCATTCAGCCAGGTTAAAGAGCAGACAGGAGAGACACACTCAGCAACTTGGGCGAAAACAGCCATGCAGACCGTATCTTGACGCTGCCAGGCGCTTGAAAGCTCTGCCAGCCTGCAGCTCGCCAGGGGACAACAGCGGCAACACCCCGTTCAGGCGGGAGGGTGCAGCCAGCAGCCCAGCAAAACAGGAGCAGGTGCAGCACGGACACTGCTCCTGTATTATAGCAGAAAACACACAGTAGGTGCTGGCCGCTGTCTGAAGAACCCCAACAACATGACAACTGTCGCCACCCGCGCTAGCCGCGAGCCGAGGTCTTGGCGCTTGTAACACAGCAATCCTCCACCGTCGCGCAAAGAAGTCACGGGCAAATCAAGCAAGGGGCTGCTGGTGAGGCAGCTCCCCGTGGCGCTACTATCAGAGCTGCACACCGCGCTCACTGCCAAATGCGCGGGCGTTCTCCTAACAAGCCCGCTTGCACACGACGCGCAGCACACACCTGAGGCATGGCTGGCCATAAACAGGAGGCCCGCACCAATCAGGCTCAGGGCTGGGTTGGGAAATTGCAGTATCTCCGCCTGCGTCTTACTTGCAGGTCAGTCCCAAGTCTGCTTCCGCGGGCTAGATGACTACCGGTAGCCAAGAGTGCAGCAGTCGCCAAAGGGGACAGCAGCAGCAGTATGAGGTCAGGCTGGTATGCTCAGCTCCTGCGCGCCTGAACCACTGCGCCTGCCACAGCCAGTAAGAGTGTCCAAGCAAGTGCGCAGCGGCTCATGGGACGTGTGCCACTGTAGCACTGCTAGCGCAAGTTGTTACAGGCGCAAGCTGACAACCGCCTCCAGCATTTATCTGGTGCGTCCTCAGACAGACACAGCCAATACATGTGTCTCGCTAGCGCTGCCGCCTTCAGGTTGCCACATGGGCTGTCCATGAGCAGTGCGCGGTACAGTGCTCCGGAGCAGCGTCACGAGAGTCGACCCTAAGGGTATGCATGTTTGCTGCATGCATTTTTGCTCGGAGTGTGCAGGACCGTATAGAGTGTTGCTCTGTTGATCGCGCACTTAATCCGTGGTAGACATGGTGGCTGTGTTGGCAAGTGCGAGGTGCTCGCAGGAGGAGAGTTGTATCTTGCCCTTAAAGCTAACTCAGCCGTTGCGCTAGTCAGAGTATCTTGCTAGTCAGCTCTTCACAGCATCCACCAAAATAACATGCGGCACTGGCACACATCTTTGCCCACAGCGCAAAGCATGTCAACACAGTAATCACGCTGCAGAACAGTGGCTAGTGCAGTCCTACTCACGTAAATGGCCATGACAGTATGTCGCGCCACCGCACGAAGTTCTGCAAATGAAAGGGGCGGTTGCCTCTGAGGGCAATGGCCAAACCGCTGTTGCACAACAAGCGTCCGCCACGAGCAACCAGCCTTCTGACAAGCAACCAGCCTTGCATTCGGTTCTGAACAGTGGAAATAAACGGCAACTCGGGGTGCCCTTGTTACAAGGGCACCACTTAATAGCAAGTGCAGATGACACCCCTAACGAGTCCGGTTCGATGGAACAACACAGTGGCGATTGGTTGTTGTAATTCCAGCAGGCCAGAGCCAGCCTGTTTCGGCTCGTACAGTCACACGCAGGAGGTAGGCAAGCTGCCGACACCCGTTGTCGGCAGACCCGTCCAGAGGGTGCCTCTCGGAAAGGCCCGCGCTCATGTGGCGGATCACATCTCCGTTTGTAACGGCGTGTCTGGCTGCACGGCATGAGCGTCAGGGCCCGAACCTGCAGGCGGCACTGCCTGCTCCGGCTGCGGCGCCGCCGCCTCCAGCGCTGCCTGCACGGCGGCCGCGCTGGGGCGCGCGCTGGGATCTGTTCTGGTGCACGCCTCGACGAGGGCCACCACGGCCTGCGGGCAGTCATCCGGGACCCTGCAAACAGATGCGAGGCAGCATTGGTGTGTCAACTACATGCATTTTTTTTTGGCATCGACAGACTTATCCCAGGCAACAGGCCTCATTTGCATGCTCAAATGCTGAGACGGCCTGGAGTGTAACGTCACTCACATTGTGTGATAGATGAGCACTGGCATATGGATGCACCTGACACCCGTTCATATTGCATCTAGCACAACCTTCACATCCCTTGGACTTGCCAGATGCTACACAGCGCAGACGCACCTGAGGGCTGGCATGGGCCGGCTGCCGTCTGGGCGCTTACCGCTCACCACCTCGTGCAGCAGCACGCCAAAGCTGCGCCCACAGCTTTGGCAGCTCACTCTGAGCAGCACTAAGCGTGATACAGCATAGAGCTGTAATGTAGCAAGATGAAAGTCATCTCACTCTTTTTACACCCTTCTGTGCCTACCCCCGTGCAAAAGCAAAGCGCAGCTAGGGGCATCAAGGACGCTGCGCACCAGATGAAAGCTGGTGCTCAGTGCACATGACGCACCTGTAGATGTCCAGGGCTCGTGCATTGATGCGGGCAGCAGGCTACAGTCCTGACCAGGCAGTGTCAGCAGCGCAAGAGGTGCTTTCTAAGTAGCTGCGCTGACGCCAAGTCACCAAGGACCTAAACCTGACGCTGGAGTCACTCGCTGGGTGCTGCGCTGGGTACCGAGGTGACTGGGACTTGCTCAGCGCTGTGGCTGCAAGAGCACGTCCACTGCCAGCTTTTGCTGCCCAAAGGCAACAAGCAGCAGCCCAAGGCGTGGCCTCATGCTGACCGCCTGCACGCAACGGGCCACGCCTGCAAGCTTGCGCAGCTCCTGGGCTCCCCTGCTTGCGCAGGGCGTGGGGTTTTTGCCTTCGAGGGCGAGTGCTGGCGCAACTCCCGCACAGTGCCCGCCCGAAGCGCAGACTGAGCTCTTGCGCCTTTGGTTGCGCCCGCTCGGGACAAGCCTGGCCCCTTGATGTGCAGCAGTGTACAATATCTGTGCTTGTTGCCTGGCGCCGTGCAAGCTTGGCAGCTGCGACCGCTTGGTGCAAGCGGCACGGTCGTCGTGTTGCACTGGAGACAGGATAGAGCCCTCAGGCACGCCAGGCTGCAGCATGCAACCATGGGGCGACCCAGTGCAGTGTATGGTGGCGCATTGACTGTTGTTGTGGAGCGTGGGCTGTCACAACTCTGTGTCCTGCTGTCCTCCACTTGTGCTGAAACAGCACAGGCTGGGCTTCCATATCGCCAAGAGGACGCTTACCTTGAGGTGGTGGCGCCAGCCCTGTGACTCAGTGGGGAGGACATTGTGCACTGTGGGGCCAAGGCAGCGCCTTCCGCGCTTTGCACGAGAGCTGGGGCCTGTGCTTTGGCTGTGGATGCTGTAGGTACTGCATGCGCTCACACAGCGGCCTCAGGCTGTCGTTGGACGGCAGGCTCGTTACGCCCCACGCAGGCGGCTCCAAGCTTGCGCCAAAGAAAGCACACAATGGTCCATCCAGACGCCTGCAGCGGCGCGTGCGGCCACCGGGCAGGAGCCCCACTCGCTCTGAGCCCGCTGGACGCAGTCTATGGCTTCATGATTCAGGACAGGTGGCACCCTGTGTTCACTCTTACAAGGACAAGGGCCCCAGCTCCAGCCAAGGTCGGCCAAAAGCGCTGACAAGCAGCTTATATATATAGATAAAACTATGTGCAACAGAGTGTGCTCAGGACTAGCAGGCATGCACGAGTCCTTCTTACATGGTGAGTCGCGTCCTTGCTGCTCGCGCGGGGAGGGGGGCGCATGTGCACGGTCCTGCCTGCACAGCGCGAGGGCGCCTGGAAGCTAGTGTACACATGGCAGACCGCGCAAAGGCGGCCGCAGCACGCACGGCCGCGCCCGTGCGCCGCGCGCGCGGGCCAGAATGGTGGCCCAGTGTCTACCCATTCCAACTCAACCAGCCGGCGCCGGCCGACAAACAGACTGCATGCTGTGGACGCCCTGCCTGCCGCACCCCGCTAGCGCACGAATGCACAGTAAATCCAAAAAGAGACCCACCGCTCAGATCACTGCCGCGCCTGCCGCGCGCCGGGGGCGCACGGCCGGCCGCAGACCGCGGAAGCCAGCAACAAGTTCTCTCTCGCCTCAAAAGCCCAGGGCACTCGGCCGACGGTGCAACGGAACGGGACAGCGCACGTGCGGGCCGGCGCGCGGCGCGCCCCACCTGCAACGCACAAGCTCGGGCGCGAGCAACAGAGTCAGAGTCAGAGGGGGCCCGAGCAGACCGGGCCGTTCAATCGCAGCCATGCAGCGCCGACATGGTCTATCCTGCATGCCGGGAGCACCGGCAGACCACGCGCGCGCCGCTCCCCAAATGGAAGCACAGCAAAAGCGGGGCCGCCCGCTGGCAGCGGCGCCCCCACGCCCGCAACAGCCCTGCATGGAGCCGCTCACCACCGCGCACAACACCTGTGCTGAGGCGGCCAACGCCTGCACACGGCCTAAAGCGCCAGCCGGCCTATGCAAAACACCCAACGCCGGTGCGCTCGCCGCCTCTCTGAGCGCGCGCCAACCGGGGTACCCACCCCTTCAAAAGCACCGCACGCGGGCCCGCTCCCCACGCCCGCCGCCGCGCCGCGCGCGACGCCGCGGCGCGCGTGCTAGGGCTGCAAGGTATTTACGCTGGCGGGGGCCTCCTCGTCGCCCGGCCAGTCGCAGCAGAGCGACCAGGCGTGCACGTCGGGCGTGGCGCCGACCGCGGCGCACAGCGCGGGCATGCGCGCGGGGCAGCCCTCCAGCTGGTACACCATGCGGAAGCCGCCGCGCACGGCCGCCGGGTCGGCGCCCCCGCGGTACGTCTGCGCGCGCGCGGCCGGCCCCTCTCAGGCGTTGACGTCGGCGGGCGCCGCCAAGCAGGCGGCAGCTGACGCTTGGAACACATGCGGTGGCCAAGCGCGGCACCAGCTCGACAGCGACGCACTGCGCTCAGGCATACAAGCCCCGCACACAGGCGCGAGCAGCCTGTCCAGGTGCGGGAGCGCGCCGTGATGTTGTGCCCGTGCTCGGCGATGGCCAGCGCGATGTCGGCCAGCAGCCCCGGGCGGTCGCTGCACTGCACCACCAGCCAGGTCATCTGCCCGTCCGCAACGGGCCCCGCGCCCGCCGCGCCGCCGCGCCCCTCCCCGCGCGCGCCCCGCCCGGCCGGCGGCGGCGCGGCCGTCTCGGGCGCCGGCGCCGGCTTGGGCAGCAGGTGCGTGTGCTCGCGCAGGAACTTGGCCAGCTTGTGCCGCGCGGTCTTCGTCTGCGCGTACTTGACCCACGTCTGCGCGCCACAGCGCCTCGTCAGGCCCCGCGCCTCGCAGCGCAGCAGTCTGCGCGGCAGGGCTGCGGGCGCGATCAGCGAGGCTTGGGGGCACGGGAGCGCAGCCTGCCCGTCAGGCAGGCGGCCGCGGCCAGCAGTGTCCTGCTGCGTGCAAAGTCCCATGCGACCAGGGACGTCCAGAGCAGGGGCGGCACGCCGCCTCCCGCAAGCACGGGCCCTGCTCCTGGGCAGCCCCAGGCAGCACGCCCGGGCGCGCACCTGGTGGCGCTGCACGGTGAGCGCGGTCGGCGGCCCCGGGTACGTCAGCACCTCCACCACCTCTGCGTTGGCCAGCGCGTGGCTCAGCTCCACCAGCTTGCCATTCACCTGCCGCGCGCGGACTCGCCCGGTGACGCTGCGTGGATGCGCACACCTAGAAGTGTGCTGATCGCCACATGCGCTCTTTGTTGACCAACCAATGCATGCCATGCTGACAGGGGACACACCCCTGGCAGAGCCGGGCAGCCCACAGGCAAGCGCGCGCACGCCGAGCGCGGTGCGCATGCAGGCAGTGGGGCGCGCCTTCACGCCGACCATCTGGTTCCCGACGTCGGTGTGCACGTGGTACGCAAAGTCGACCACGGTTCCGCCCTGCACCCGACGCCAGCCTCGGCTATTCAGTCACAAGCACCGACGGGCCAGATGCGTGTGACAAGAAGCAAGCCAGGACAGCGTCGGCAAGCCGCCCAGCGGCACCTTCAACATGCATGCCCCGCATTCACCCCCTACCAGCGTGCGGCACGGCACGCCCCCGACGAGTATGTAGCTCGCAGGCTGCACATGCACAATGCTGAACTTCCAACAATTTCTTATCCGCGCCTGAAAAACGGCGCACCACACCAAAACAACCACTGCAAAACATGAAAAATATTAAATAACTATGCCCCAACTCCCAGGCACATGCTGCATCTGCCGGACCTGCGCTGCAGCGCATCGGGCGGGCGGGGGCGAGCAGGCGCGCGCCTTGGGCAGGCGCATGACCTCGCCGGAGGGCGTGAAGGCAAACACGCCGCGGCCGAGCAGGTCGTCGGTCACGCAGGCCACAAACTCGCGCGCGGTCAGCGTGCCCACAAACTCAGCCTGCCAGTCGCGGATGGAATTGAGCCAGTTGATGCGCCGCGCCATGGTCGCCGGGTCCAGCTTCAGCGTGCCCGTCCGGCCCGACTGCGCGGCGGCCGGGCGCCCCCGCGCTCGTCACATGCAGCCAAGCAGAGCCTGTCCACACTTGAGTGCAGCGCAACAATGGCAAGCACACCCAGCGCGCAGCGCAAAGTGAGGACCAACAGATAGCAAGCGGTGATATCCCTGCTGCCCAGCCTCCGCGCGCCCCCATGTAGATGGCCCTCTTTCAGGCAAGCCGCGCGCGGCGCGCACCAGGGGCACGGCGTGGCCGTTGGCGCGCGCAAAGGCGCCGTTGGTGCGGTTGCAGTCGGGCTCGGGCACGGCGTACGCCTGCGGCTGCGGCGCCAGCAGCAGGCCGTTGGCCTGCGCCGACAGCGCGGGCACCGCGCTGCTGAGCCCGCGCATGCTCATCAGGCGCTGCATGAAGCCGGTCACGCCCTGGCTGGGCCGCCGCGGCACCGCCATGGCCGCCGCGATCTCACGCTCCGCCGCCTTGCCCGCCGCCACCCAGTTCTCGCCTGCCGCCCGCCCCCGCGCGCGCCCGGTCAGGCCGGGCGCCCGCCGCCTTGTTACAATGCAGGCAGTCAGCCCGCCCATGCAGGGAGCGCAGCCCGAGCGCGCAAGCGAGCGCGAGGCGGGCGCCGGGCACGCACCAGCAATGCCAAACTCGGCCAGCCGGTGCATGTCCTGCGTGCGAATCTGCACCTCCAGCGGGAACAGGTGCTCCGAGCCCAGCGGCAGCACCGTGGTGTGCAGCGACTGCGCGCGCACACATGCCCCTTTTGATTTAACCGTCGGCCTCTGCCACAAAAGGGATAGGGTAGCAGCGCTCGCCCGAAGGCCGAGCGCGCCGCTCCAGTGCAGACAGCCACGCGAGCCGTGGTCACTAGAGCGCACAGGCGAGCAGGGCCGGCGGGGGGCAACCTCTCCCGGGCGCTTGCACAGGCGCTCCACTCGGTGAACAGCGCAGTGCACCTCGTGCAGACAGGACAGACATACGCGACGACACACACGCCCCGCGCGCGCCTGGTAGCCGTTGGACTTGGGCGTGGCGATGTAGTCCTTGACGGCGCCGGGGATGGGCGCCCAGATGGTGTGCACCAGGCCCATGACGTGGTAGCACAGCTGCGGCCCCGTGCCGTACAGCGCGCCGGCCTCGCCCTCCGCCGGGTGCACCACCACGCGCAGCTGCGCCACGTCCGCCGCGTCGTCCACCTTTTGCCCGCGCTCCTGCAGCTTCCTGCGCGCCGCGCCCCGCGCGTCTGCTACTTGGGCTGCACGCGCACGCGCACGCAGCTCAGCCACTGGCGCGCGACAGGAGCACCCTATAGGCAACCTGCCACAAGCCCTGCCGGGCCCGCTGCGCGCGCCTGAACACCGAGTAGACCGCCTTCTGGTGCGCCTCCACGGTCACGCGCGCGGCGCGGCTGCCCAGGAACGCGTCGCCGTCCAGCTTGGCCTGCAGCGCGCGCTGCGCCTGCAGCACGGTCGGCCCCTGCACCGCCGCCAGCGCGTCCAGGCGGCGCTGCACCGCCGCGTGCGCGCCCGGGTCCGCGTACCGGAACGCGAGCGCCTCCAGCTCCTCCTTCAGGCTGTACAGGCCCAGCAGGCGCGCGAGCGGCGCAAACACCTGCGCGCTCGGCGCCCGCGCCGTGGGGCCGCCGCGCCGCGCCAGGCCAGGCCGGCTGGGCAGCCGGCCGCCGCCACAGAGGCGCCGCGCCGCCCGCCCCGCTCTGCACTGCAACGCCGCGGCCCCGCCCGGCCAGCCCACTCACACGCCCAGGGGCGGCGGCGGCGCCGCACCAGCAGCGTCTCGTCGGCAATCTTCTTCTGCTTGTGCGGCGGCATGCTCTCCAGCGTGCGCATGTTGTGCAGCCGGTCCGCCAGCTTCACCACGATGATGCGCACCTGCCGCCCCGCCCGCCCGACCTCAGCACGGCCGGCGGCGCGAGCGAGAGAGAGGCACGCGCTGACGGCGCCCCGCCTCAACCAGCATGCACCACGACGCAGGCGCGTGCCACGCGCGGCAGCCCCGCGCTTGCCGCAACCCCTCCAGTCCTCATGCGGGCGCCGGCCGGGTAGGGGCGCGCACCTCCTCCGTCATGGCCAGGAACAGCTGGCGCAGGTCGAGCGCGGCGGCGTCCGCGCGCGAGGTCCCCCCGCTGATGGCCGCAATCTTGCTGAACTTGGTCTCGCCCTCCACAATCCGCCGCACCGCCGAGCCAAACCACATCTGGCGCGCAGCGCTGCTGTCAGCTGCGCGCAGCGGCGGTGGCGGCCAGGGCCGGCTGTCAATATATACAGCACATCGCCCGGCTCAAGGCGCGCGGCGGGCGCACCTCGATCTCGTCAAACGACACCGCCTGCGTGTCCTCCACCGTGTCGTGCAGCAGGCCCGCGATGAGGCTCTCCGCGTCCATCTTCAGCTCCGCGAGGATGCGCGTCACCTCCACCGGGTGCGTGATGTACGGCTCCCCGCTCTTGCGCACCTGCGCGCCCGCGCGCTCAGCTGCGCGCCTCCCGGCGCGGCAGCGCACCTGTTAAAGGGTTTGGCCACGCATGGCGCTGCTCCAGCTACCTCGGCAAAGGCGTCACAGCAGCGCCGCCAGAGACGCTGTTGGCACCCTCCTGGCCTCACAGGCGGCTCGCCCAGAGGTGCCTGGCCACTGTGCGCTCGGGCGCGCCGAGCCCGGCCGCGCACCTGGCCCGCATGCGAGTCGTACGCCAGGAACAGCGCCTCCTGCACCTTGCCGCGCTGCTCGGCGGGCAGGTAGCCCAGCAGCGGCTCCAGGCGCCGCCACAGGTACGCGTCCGTGATCTCCTCCGCCGCCAGCGTCTGATAGAACTGCGCGCGCGCCGCCCGGCCGTCAGTGGCTGACGAGCCGGCCGTGCCAGGTGGAGCGGAGCTCGCCGCGCGACGAGGCGCATGCAGACATGCGCGCATGCTCCACAGTGCCGCAACCACACAGCACAGGCCGCGCCGAACAGGAGTGACCGCCGTGCGGCGTGACAGCGCAGACAGCACCACTCTCGACAATTGCCGCACGCCCCGCAGCCGTGACGGCGTCACTGCAGGCGGCGCAGAGCGGGAGCGCGCGAGCAGCGCATGGAGGGCGCTCGCGCGGGCGGCGCAGCGCGCGCAACAGGATCCGCCCCCGGTCGCGCACCGAGTAATCAATCTGCTGCAGGGAGCTAAACACCGTCGCAGCGCACTCCCGCACGTGCCGCGCGCCGCCGCCCTGCGCGCCGCGCGGCGTCAGGAGCTGGCCTGTGCAGGGCAAACCCTATTACTGCAGAATGCACCTCGCTCACCGAGAACCGCGACGCTAGGGGCTGCAGGAAGGCGAACAGGTCCATCGGCTGCAGGCTGCTCTGGACCAGCCCCGCCTGCGGCGCCGGCCGGGCTCGCCGGGGCCTCGCCTCTCCGGCCTGCCTCCGGCCGGACCGGCAGGCCCTGCCGTCGCCTCTCCTCCTGTCCAGCAGCGGCCCGCCTGCGCGCGCGCGTGCGGGCTCGCGGCCGCCCGGCGCCGCAATCGCGGCGCGCACGCGCCCCGCCGCGGCACGCATGGCCTGCGACCGCGCGCACGGGCGCGCGCCTGTCCAGGAGGAGGACCCCGCCGCAGCATGGCTGGCCCGCCTGTCGGCCAGCAGCTGCCACGGCCGGCCCCCCGCGCCGCTCATTGCCCGCCGCGGCCGCCCGCCCGCCCGCGCGTGCACGCCGCACGCATTGTCCCAGCGCCGCGTCTCTCGCACCGTGCTGCACTGGCTGCAAAATTGAGGCGCCTCTCCTGGCAGGCGTCTCTGCTGGCAACAGCTAGCAGAGCTACTCTCTGCGCTTTTCCATGCCCTAGAGGGTCCACTCGGAGCCTCCCGCCTCCTGAGAGGGAGCCGGGAGCAGCACGCTCCTGAGCTTCTGCAGGCGCCCCAGGCCCAGCAGCGATGGCCTCGCAGATAGACCAGAACAGCGAGGGCGGCCGCGCGCTGCAGCGCGTGCTGCAGGAGCAGCTCAAGGGCTACCTGGGCGCGGACTACAGCGACGATGTGCTGCCGCTGTACATCGTGGTCATGCTGGCGCACGGCACCACGCAGGCCCTGGTCGCGGAGAACCTGGAGGCGCGCCGCATGCCCGCGCCGCTGCCGTTTCTTCGGCACCGCCCGGCGCTGCGGCACTGACCGCTGCGCCACGCAGGCGTTCCTGGGCGACAAGGAGGCCGGCAGGTTTGCAGGCTGGTGCGCCGCGCCCGCCTCCGTGCCCGCCGCGCCCCGCCCGTCGCCGCCATGGCGCCCCTCCACCTGCTGGACGCGCGCAGGCTGTTCACGCACCTGGAGGAGCACGGCGGCGCGTACGCGGCGCAGCCCGCGGCGGACGGGCCCGCGGCGCCGGCTGATGGTGATGGCGCGCCGGGCGGCGCGGCGGAGCCAGCGACCGCTCGCGAGGAGCCCGCGTGCGCAGCCTGCGCCTGCCCCGCCTCGCTCAGGCCTGATGCGCGGCGGCGTTCCGTGCGGGCATGGCATCAGCGCCCCCTTTCTCCCCGGGCGCCCGGAGCGTGCGCGGCTGGGGTCACGCGCTCGCCTCCCGTGCAGCAGCGAGCCCGGCGGGCCGCGCGTGTGCAGGCCGGAGCTGGAGCGGCCGCACGAGCGGCGGCCGCGTGACGGCGAGCGCGAGGCGCGCGGCCGCGAGGAGCGCGAGCGCAGCCGCAAGCGCGAGCGCCAGCGCGAGCGCATCGAGTGGCAGGGCGAGCGCCCGGGCGAGCGCGAGGAGGGGCCGCGCAGCACGGACAAGCGCCGGCGCGAGGAACCGCACGAGGAGCGCGCGCACGGCCGGCAGGCGCGCCGCCGCGCCAGAGCACGGGGGACCTGTGGCGATGTGACGAGCAGCCTAGCCTGCAGAAAAGGCGCCGCGCAAAAAGGCGCCGCGCCCGGAGGCCGAGGTCGGCGCGGCCTGCTGCCGTGCGCAGGGCGTGCGCCCTGTCAGTCACCGCGTGCCGCAGGCGCTGGCACCGCCTGGGTTGGAGCGGCGCCCGAGCGCAGCGCTGCTGACCGCGCAGGAGGAGGAGCGGAGGCGCGGCAGGGACCGGGATGGCCGCGACGCGGACGGCGGGCACGCTGGCTCGCGCGACCGCGAGCGCCGCCGCGAGCGCGACAGGTGCGGCGCGCGCCCCCCAGCGCGGCCAGTGCGGCCGCCGGCGGGCACGCTGTGCTGCACCGCGCACCTCTGCTGTCGCGCAAGACTCAGCGTGCACGGCGCCGGCCGACGAGCAGTGCGCGGCGCTGCGGCAGTGGGCGGGACCGGGTTCGCGGAGCGGCGGACGAGGAGCCCGCGCGGGAGCGCAGGCACGAGCGCGAGCGCGAGCGCGAGCGGGGGCTGCCGCGCGAGCGGCACGAGCGCGAGCGCGGCGCGCCGGCTGACGGGTGCGCGGCGCCCCTGACGCACCGCGCGCTGTAGGCGGCAAAGGCATGCGGTGCGCGCAGCGCGCCCGCGTCCTGGCGGCGTTGCGCCTTGTTGCTGCTGACGAGCGGGGTCGTCGCCAGATGCCCACGCATGAGGGGTAGGCGTGGCAGGCACGCAAGCGAGCAGGGTGCCGCCTGCCGCCGACCCTGCACCCGTGGCGGTGCATGGGGTAGAGCGTGCGCCTGCTGCGCCGGAAGCAGGCCGTGCAGAGCGCGACAAAGGGCTCGCCCACGCGCGGCAGGCGGGAGCGGGGCCGGGACGCGAGCCCGCGCGTGCGCGAGCGCGGCCGGCGGCTGGCGCTGCCCAAGGAGGTGCTCAGCATCGCCAACGGCAGCGCCGCAGAGCCGCGCACTGCGCCGCGCTCCGCGCGCGCGCCCGCTAGGCGCGCGCCTCCCAGCCCGCCTCACCACGTGCGGCGCCTGCAGACCGCGCCGCGCAGCAAATGCGGGCGGCGCTCGCCTAGCCCTGCACAGAGCTTGGCGCCTGGTGCCGCACTGCGACATCGCTCACTCAGCGCCCGGCGCTGTGCAGGGAGCTCGAGCGCCACCCGGCAGATGTGCTGCGGCAGCCCGAGCCCGATGCCGCGCTGCCGGCCAGGCGCGCCTGCGGTGTCCCAGCCCTACTGCAGGAGCTCCTGCCCAGTGATAGGGAGGCCGGGTTCGGGGGTCCGGGGTGTGTGTTGTCACGTGCCGCGCGTGGGGCTGAGCAGCACGCAGGTCCAAGGTGGCGCACGGCATGCGTGTGGCGCTGAGACCGCTGGCGCGCGCGCGCGCAGGGGCAGCGTGTTTGCCCGGCTGGGCCAGGCGGCGCCTGAGGACGAGACCGCCGCCGCCGCCGGCCGCAAGAGCGTGTTTGACCGCATACAAGGCGCGGCGCAGCGCCCTGCGCTCGTGCTGCTGAGTCTGGCCAAGCTGCCGAGGTTGGACAGCTGTCGAGCATCTGATCTGCTCGCTATGTCATGCAAGCGTGCCGGTTGCATGACGAGCCAGAGCTGGGGCGGCAGGCGCGCCCGTCACGCTGGCAGACGAGGAGGAGAACGGCGTGCCAGAGGCCGCCGCGCCCGCGGCTGCGGCGGGCGGCGCGCTGGGCGCCGGCGCGGCGGGGCTGGGCAAGTTTGGCCTCAAGGTGAGCCTCCTCGGCTGTCCCCATCAGCACTGATGGCGTGCGCGCTGTCAGCGGGCACTCAGAGGCGCACAGCGCCGCCCCAGAGCTCGCAGGCGCCGCCGCCCGTTGACCAAGGCGCAAGCTGAGCCCGCGCATGCGGCGGCGCGCGCGCAGGAGGGCACGCAGGGCGTGGCCGAGCTGCAGGCCAAGCTGGAGGCGCTGCAGTCTCAGATCGAGGCCATGAACGCGGAGAAGGCGGCCGCGCAGCCGCCCGCGCCGCCGCCCGCGTCGCCGGCGGCTGACCCGTGCTCCGTCGCGGTGGGCAACGTCAGCCCGATGGCCGTGCCGGAGGTCGTCGCCGCGCACTTTAGCATGCGCGCCCCACGCTCAGCTCGCTTGTTATTCAGCGTGGTCGCCCTGGCGGGCGAGCGCGCGAGAGCCAGTAGCCACAGACACGCCCGCAGCGGACCTGGCGGCGCGCTCGCGGTCGCGGGCACCCCTCGCTGCCCTGACGCGGGCGCGCCACGCTGCGCCCAGGTGTGGCCGCGTGGCGCACGTGCTGATCGGCAGGACGCCGATGGGCGTGCCGCTGGGCTGGGCGCACGTGCGCTTTGCCAACGTCTGGGAGGCGCGCAGCGCCCTGGAGCTGACAGGCGCGCTCCCGCGGCTGCCGCGCAGCCTCGCACCGCACCGGTCAACGCGTGCGCTTGCATGCCAGGGTGCTGCAGGCGTGTCACAAGCGGTTGCCGAGCTCCGGGCCGCTGACACGGCGCCTGAGCGGCGCCCCGCACCGGAGCGGCCGCGTGTCTCACCTGACACGCTGATGGCGCGCTGCTGCGCAGGCTCCCTGCTGCTGCAGCAGCGCATCACCGTGGCGCCCAAGGTGTTCACGGCCGAGTATGCGCCCTCGCCTGCGCCCGCATTTGGCCGCGGCCGCGGCAGGCCCGGGCGCTTTGGCGGCCCGGCGCGCGGCGCGGGACCGGCGCACGGCGCGGGCCCGGGCCGCGGCGCGGCTCGGGGGCGCGGCGCGGCTGCGGCGCGCGGCGCGGCGTTCGTGCGCGGGCGCGGACGCAAGATGACCTGGGTCCGGCCGCCAGACGCGGCGCCGGCGGCTCCTGCGGACGCGGTGGCCGGCGCGGCTCCAGCGGACGCGGCCGCCAGCGCGGCTCCAGCGGAAGCGGCCGCCAGCGCGCTTCCTGCGGACGCGGCGGCGCCTGCGGCCCCTGCGGACGCGGCGGTGCCTGCGGCCTCTGCGGACGCGGCAGTCAAGCCTTGACCGGCGCATGGACTTTGCCTAGGGGTGCATGTGCCCTAGATTGGGGGCTGGTGTTGCCAGGAGTGCTGATCGTTGGTAGCAGTCAAGCGGACTGAGTCACCACTGTAAGCAAGAGCCTCTGGAGCACCTCATGGCAGTCCCACTGCGCGAGCTCACCTCCGCCCACTCTGCAAAGTCTGCATTTTGGAGCAGGGCCGCGCCGCCGGCCGCGCCGCCGGCCGCGCCGCACAGGCCGAGCTCGCGCAGGCGCAGTTCCGCCCGCAGGCTCTGCGCATCCGCCGCAGAGCCATCCAACGCAGAGGCTCCCGTCGCTCTCATACTCGAAGCAGAGGGCGTTTTGTTGGACCAGCACGACGTGCATCGGCAGGCGTTCAATGACGCGTTTAGTGAGTATGGACTGCGCCAACTGGACCGCGCCGGTGAGTGCGGCCACCGCCGCCTGAACAGCGTGCCGAATACGTGCAGTACGAGGCATCACTTGCAATCGCGCAGCAGGCGCTGTGCCGCGCGCCTGATTGCACGGCGCTGCGAGCGCTGCAGGTGTACCACGACCTGCTGCGCGTGGGTGACGGCAGCGGGGAGGGCATGCTCTGCTCCTTCTTCAACACGATCGGCTGGCCGGCCACGCTCGCGACGTCGGAGCAGGACAGCTTTGTGGCCACCGTCCTGGCGCGCAAGGCCAGGCGGGTGGCGGCGCTGGTCGCCGCGGGCCTGCCGCTGCGGGCAGGCGCGGGCCGGCGCAGGGCGCCTGTTTTGGTGTTCCGCGCGCCGGGGCCGCTGCTATCCCCCAACGGGGCGGCCGGCTTGCAGACCGCTGGCGGGCCGCGCAGGCGCGGCGGAGCTGGTGGAGAGCGCGCTGCAGGGCGCCGCGCTCGTCGCGGTGCTGTGCAGCAGCGCCGAGGGCGCGCCCGGTCCGAGCATGTCGGAGGCGGCGGTGGCGGCGCTGGGGCCCCTGGCCGAGCGCGTGCGCGTGCTGACCGCCGGCAGCGTGGCCTCCAGCTTCGAGGGCAGCCTGGAGGCCGCAAAGTTCCAGGCGCGCCCCTGCGGCTCGGCGGGCGGCGGACGCGCGCCTGCTCTGTTGTCGCGTCCTGCAGCCCTGCATGCATGCCGCCCTTTTCGCTGCCCGGTCGCGCATGCACTGCGCGCTGCGCGGCCGCCCTCTGTAGCACGTGCTCTGGGCCCTCCTGCAAACAGGCGGCACTGCTGCCCTGGCCTCGCCGCCGGCGCCGGCGCCCTGTTCAGGGCGCCCAGCATGCGTCCAGGGACGGGGGCCACGATGCATGCGGCCGTGTCCTGTTGCCTGGTGCCAGCGCGCAGGACGCAAAGTGGCAGGCGGCGCCCTGGCCGGTGGCCCGCGGGCGCCCCCGTCACGCCCGCCCGCGCGCGGCGCAGGTGAAGCAGGCAGAGGCGCGCGCGTTCGTGCGCAGCGTGCGCGCGGCCGGCGAGCGCGAGGGCGCCGGCCTGGACATGGCCGTTGCGCCGGCGCTGCTGGCCGGCCGCGGCGGCCGCCTGTCGCCCGCCTGGTTCGCGGCCTGCCTGGCCACGCTGCCCGCGCCGGCCGCGCGCAGCGCCTTCCTGGGCTCCAGCAACGAGGCGCTGCGCGCCGCGGCGGGCGCCGGGCTGCTGGCGGTGGCGGTGCCGGCCGCGCTGAGCAAGCGCGGGCGCTTCGACGCGCACATGGTCTGCGACGGCTTCGGCGCCGGCGGCGGCGCCAGCTTCCCGCGCATCCGCGCCGCGCTGCTGGCGCGCGCGGCCTAGCGGTGCATGTTATTGCGTGTTAGGAGGCGGCGCCGGCACGCTGACCGCGGCAGTGGCGCTTGTGCTTCGCGCGCGGGCGCCCCGGCGCATGCATGGACTGGGCGGCTCGCATGCGCCAGGGTCCTCCTTTCGCACGCTGTTGCACGCAGCCCCGCAGGTGAAGCATATCTTTGCAACGGGCTGGCCGGGTCGGGCGCTAAAACCAAACTTGTGCACTGGAACGTCCTGCCCGTCTAGACAGCCGTGGCACGTGCGCTGCGCTGGGACCTGTCACGGCCCACGCTACTGTTGACAGCACTGTATCAAGAGCAATGCGTTGCTGTATCGGGCTGCGTGTTGCTCACATTGTTGACGGACTGGTTGCCCACGTCCTGTTACAGCACTCGGGCGCGAGACAGCACACCGTTGTAAGAGGCAACGGGGCTGACCTGGTTCCGCCGCCCATGTGCACAAGCGTTCTCTATCAGGCATGCAGCACGGGCCTCATGTTGATGGGGAGAGCGCAATGATGGGTCCTCATGTTGACATCACTGGGCTCCATGTTGGGGGGCAAAAAGGGCCCTCCGCGAGCACCCTCGAGGTCCTAGCATAGCGCACGAACTTGAAGCTAGCAGACCCAGCCCGCTCCACGCTTGCCAAGGAGAGTGCCACCTGCCCAACCGCGCCAGCACCGCACAGCAATACACAAGTCAAATTGGCCTGCGCACACGTCCGCCGGCGCGCCAGGGTGCACGCCCGACGGGCAAGCATGTAGCGCGGCTGACAGCTTGTGGCGGGTGTGTGCACAGGGCACAGGCGGCGTACAGGTGCGGGATGTGCAGTTGCGGCGCATGCCCGGCCGCGCATGCTAGACGGTGCTCTCTTGTCAGTGAGTGTGCAACACACAGCTGCCGTTGCAAACCTGCAGGACCTTGGCTGGGCGCCCGGCTGCCCAGCAGCTCCCGAGCAGCCCTGCAACCGTTCGCCTCCCCGGCACAAAGCTACGCAGACAGCCCCGCTGCCTGCAGGGCGCGCAGGCGGGGCTGTGCGCAAGCACGCCCTGCGATGCGCGCGGCACAGAGGCGGTGTGCCGCGCCGCGGCGTGGTGCGCGCTGCGCATGCGTAGCGGCCCTGCTGCTGGTTTTGCTGGGAGGCTGCTCGGCGCGCACGCTCCTCGACAGCGCGGGCGCCGCAGCGGGTACAGCGGGGCAGGTGCTCAGCGCGGGCCGCGGCGGCGGCGGCAGCAGCGCAGTTCCCACTCCCGCCGACGCGACCCTCGCGGTGCCGCAGGCCGCGGGGACGGCCGCGTCTGTCGCGGACGGGGCTGACGGGGTGACCCAGGCGCAGACGCTGGCCTACGCGCGCCTGCCACCTGCCGACCAGGGCGCAGCGGCCGGCAGCGTGGGGCAGACGGCCGTGCAGCAGAGCACGGGCTCCTCGCGCGGTGCGGCCGCGCCGGCGGCAACTGCGACAGCCGCCGCCCCCGCATATGGCTTGGCCACGCCCGCGGCGCCGCCGCCCCCGGCCGCCGTCGCTGCAGACCCCGGTGTGCAGGCCGTGGGCGGCGGCTCCGCGGCTGCCCCGCGCGGCGCATCGCGCGCGCAGCAGGGCGACGCCGCTGCGTCCGCCCCTGCGCGCGCGCCAACCATAGTGGCAGGTTTGGGCGGCGGCGGCGAGGCTGCGGCCACGGGCGGCGGCGGCGCGGCGGCGCCTGCGGCAGGCCCGGCGGCGGCGGTGCTGGGGTACACCACGGGCGCGGAGGCGAGCGGCGCGAACGTGGGCGCCAGCCGCACGGTCACGCTGCTGGCGCCGCGCGGCGGCAGCCGGCCGCAGGAGGCGGCTGTGAAGCGCAATCACACCGGGCGCGCGACCGCGGAGCACCCCAACATCGGCCTGCCGGGCGGCACGTACTCGCAGCCGCAGCCCGGCCGCACCAGCGCCTCCCAGCTGGCCGCGCTCCAGGCGCGGCCGCGTCCCGGCGCTGCCTTTGCCGGCGGCGTTGGCTTAGAGCGCAGCTGCGCCTGCCGGCTTTAATCAAGTCACCGACCTGACAAGGCCGCCGCATCTCAGCCCACGGCTGACTCGTGCTCCCGCACGGCTGACCGGCGCGCGCGGTCGCGCACAGGCGGTCCAGGAGAGCACCCAAGCGCAGGCGGCGGCGGCCACGGCGGCCGGCGGCGGGGCGCCGGTGACGGGCGACGCGACGGTGACGCTGCCGGACGGCACGCCCGCGACCCAGATCCCCGTCAAGCCCACCGGCAACGACCGGCGCACCGTCACGCAGGCGCGCCCGCATGCGCGCGTATCCGCACGCGCGCGCATCGTGCAGCTCCGGCTGCGTCTCGCCGTCCAGCCAAGGCCAAGCTAGTGTCTAGAAGGGCGCGCACCGCTGCACGGCTGAAGCGCCGAGGCAGGGCGGCGCGCCGTGCCAGGGCGGCGCGCGCTCGAGAGCCGAGCGCGCCGTGCGCCGGTCGCCCCGCGCATGCAGGCGGTCCCAGACACCCCGCGGGCGTGCCTGAGCGCCGCGCCCTGGGCGCAGGTGAACTCGGACGCGCCGACGTACCAGGCGCCGTCGGGCGTGGCCTTCCGCCCGCAGCTGGACACCGGGTCGCAGCGCGCCGCCGCCAGCGCCGGCCGGGGCAGCGCCAGCGGCAGCTCCAAGGCGCGGCCGGGCCTGGCAGGCTGGGTGCCCAAGCATGCATGGGCTGAGAAGCCAGAAGCAGGGGCCTGATGGAAGCGTTGGCAGGGGCAGGGCCTACGATGTCCGGGCGCGTTCCGCTCTCGTACCCTGCAGATCGCAGACACGATGCGCAATGGCAGCTGCAACCTGCTGCGCATCCGCCACATATGGCAGTCAAAGCATGCCCTGCATGCTGAATGAGACGAGCGCAGACCCGTGAGCGCCGCGGCGCGCGAGCCGCGCAGGCGCTGGCGGGCACGAGCGTCGTCAGCACGCGCGGCCTGGACAACGAGATCATCACCGGCGACTACATCAGCCAGATCGTGGGCGTCAAGATCGCGACGCCCTTTTTCGGCACCGGCTTCAACTTCTGCATAGGTGCGGCCGGCGCCGGCCCCAGGCCTGGTGTGCGGCTGAGTTGCGGCGCCGCGCGGCGCACAGCAGCATATAACCGAGCATGTGCGATGCGCCTCCGGAATACTCTGGCCGCGGCCGCCTCTGCACACGCTGCCTGCAGGCCGGGCGGCAGCCGCGGCGGTCACGCCCCGGCTCGCCGAGCGCGCGCGCCGGGGCCGCAGACCGCTACTTTGGCAGCTTCCCCAAGGTGGGCGTCGTCATCCCCAACGCGGCCGCCTGGCTGCTGCCGGAGTTTGTCGACCTGGGCCGCGCGCTCAACATGGTGGTCGACATGCCCACCATCCTGCCGCACGGCACGCGCATCGACACCACCTCCGACGGCTTCCTCCTCTGGCTGCCCTCCTGTGCGCCCGCGCGCCCGCTGCGCGGCCTTATGCGCCTGCCTGCATGCCTCTCGTATCTACCCTATACCCTATATATATGTGGGATGGCTTCCTTAAGGTAGTAGGACGCTTGCCAGGGTGACGGTGATGTGCTGCTGGCCGGCCCGCGACCCGCATGCCGCCGCACAGCCCTGGCTGTGCCTGTGCTGTTAACAGACGCTGACCGGTGTGCGCACGCGGGGCGAGCAGTCCAGCCGTCGGAAGTGCCCAACTTTGGCTTCAGGTGCGGCCCGCGCTTTATCGCGCTGGCCTGCCCGGCGCATGCATGTGTCCTGTGTCAGCCTGCTGTTACAGCCGACCGCATGCTCGCAGGTATGGCATCCAGATCGGCCAGGCATTCGGCTTTGACTTCGGCTACGGCATCATCAAGGACATCTGCTTTGTCAGCTTTGCCATTGTCTGACGCTGGCTGTCGCCACCTGCTGCATAGCTACGCACCGCCCGGCATGACGGCCTGCGTCCTTCGCGAGGCGCCTGGACACTTGTCTGAAGAGGTCTAGAGGCGCAGAGCCTGGTGGAGTATGGTGGAGTATGGGAGGGTGCACCGGACTTTGTAACATACTTGCAAGGAACGGCGCGCTCACCTCGAAGCATGCAGCATGCCCCTGGGTCATGCATGCGCTGCCGCCTTGCAAGCATGCACCGCTGATCTAAAAAGCTGCTGTAGCATGCATTACCCGCGTCAGCGCATTGTTCGCTGCTGACGCGCCCAAGACAGCAGGCGGGGCGTGCGCACTGCTTCACCCCGCTGTCTCGGGCGCCACAGCTTTCCAAGCAGACAGGCAGGACAGGAAGCAGCAGAGGCCGCCACGCGCACAGGCAATGACCAGACAAGCTGAAATGCAACCGCCTCGCTGTCCACTCAGGGCGCAGCTGATGCGGACAGTGGACTGGCACCATGACTGCTGTAATAGACAGGCGGAGCCGGCGCGGCCGCGGCGCGGCTCAATAGGCGGCCAGGACGGGCAGCGGCCGCGGCGGGGGCAGGTCGGCGCACTGCGCGCGGTGCTGCAGCTTGAACAGGCCCGTGCCGGCCGGCATGGGGATGCCCATGATGATGGACTCGGACACGCCTGCCGCGCACGGCCGCGCCGCGCGTCAGCGACCGTGCAGCAGGACCGGCCCTGCGGCTCTGGCCCGGGTCATGGTGGGCGGCTGGGTCCTGAAATGGTAATATGGAATGGATGTGGATGCAGGATGCGCGTCAGGACGCGGAGGACCTGCCGTTTTCTGTGACGCGCGACTAAGTGCATGTCCTGCGCTCCATCTGGAACAGCGTGCGAGAGCACGCAAGCCTCTCATGTGCAGGCGCGCAGGGGCGCACCGTTGATGTCGTCGGTGCGGCCGTGCAGCGCGCCGTCGAACAGGTGGTCGGTCGTCTGCTCGAACGATGCGAGCATGAGCACGCTGTCCTTCATGCGCGCCATGCCGAAGCGCGTGATGCCCAGCACCTCGCCCTGCCGCGGCGCGCCCGGTCTCCGCTGCACGCGGCGCGGTTGCCGAGAGCGGCGCAGAGAGACTGCACAATTCCCGGGCGAAACACTGCTCTAAACGCAAGGCTCGTCGGGCACAATACAGATCACATGCAGTTCGCTCGCTGTGCTCACTGCATGGCTGCGGCAGACCCCGCCGCGCGGCAGGTGTGGCCAGGCAAGCCAGCTCGAGCGGCCGCCAACCTCGGTCGCGGCGAGCCGGGCGCGCCTTATAGGTCATGAGGTCGGCGAGCAGCATGGTGTGCCGCGCGTCGATGGTCATGCCGTGCGCGCCCATGGTGCGGTGGATCTCGCGCATGATCGTCGCGCGCGCGGCCTCGATGCCCAGCACGCGCACCGCCTCCATGATGTGGTTGGTCGTGCTGCGGCCGCCGACCACGCCCAGCGTGCCCAGCGCGGCCGCCAGGTCGCGCCCCTCCACCGCCAGCTTGAACCTGCGGCCGCCGCCGCGCCGTCTCCCATGCCCGGCTCACACTGCGAGCTCTATGACCCGCGAGGCCGCAGAGGTGCGGAGCGAGCGAATCGGCTCCTCGTCCAACAGGCGCCCCGGCTTCGCCGCGCGAGGGCCGCGCCCGCGCCGCACGCACCGGCCGGGCGCGTCGGCGCCGAGCGGCGTCACGATGGCGCGCTCCACGGACGGCACGCCGGCGACGACCGCGTGCGGCAGCGCGCGCAGCAGCAGCTGCAGCGTGTAGTGGCAGCCCTCCTTGGGCGGCAGGCCGTTCTTGTCGAGCGGCACGCGCACCTCCAGCGTCGTCTTGGTCACCCTGGCCCCACGCTCACGCAGGCTCGCCCGGGCCGCCCCCGGCCCAGCATGACGTGTCGCCCCCTGCTCGCTCTGTGCCGCAAGTCGGGCGGGACCGCCAGACCTGCCCGCCTCGCAAGTGGCCGCCTGCCCGAGCTGAAAAGGAGCAGCACGGCTGAGGGTAACCCCGCGCTGCCCAGCAGCCGACGCGGCCATGCCGGCGCCTGCGGGCACTGCCGAAAGCACTGCCCCGACTGCATGCGTCTGCGCTGGCGGGGGACGGGTGCAGGGGCGGGAGCGCGCACGTGATGTCGCCCGCCCTGACCTTGATGCGGCGTACGGCCGCGTCGGCCAGCAGCGCCTGCGCTACGGACGCCAGCGTGACCGCGTCCTCCATGCGCAGCAGCCGCAGCGTGCGCCGGTCCAGGCGCACCTGCCGCGCCGCGCCGTACGCACACGCATCAGGCAGGCACGCGCGCTCCAGGGCAGCCGGCAGCGCACGCGCCGGCGCAGGCGCTGGCGCCAGGCGAGCCCAAGAGTTGCTACACCCTGATCGGGGCATTGCCCCGTCCGCGTCGCGGCAGGAGCAGCGGCAGGCGCAGCATGTGCGCTGCATGGGCCGGCGACCAGAGCAGAGAAGTGCGCATGGAAGCGGGCGCGCCCTGGCGGCGGAGCAACGAGCGCCCGTGCCGGCCGGGCGCGCCTGCACAAATGCGCCCATCTTGCCCATGAGCGGCTTGGTGACGATCTTGATGCGCTTGGCGACCTGCCCCAGCAGCGTGCGCTCCAGGCGCGCGGCCACCACGCGCGCGTCCGCCTCCTTGCCGTCCGACTCCAGGAACACCTGCGCGCGCTATGCCCCATCTGCAGCGCTGCAGGCTCGTGCGCTCCCCCCGCCCTGCTCCATAGCATGCGCGCATGCAGCGCCGGGACGGGAGGCCGATGCTTAGGGTTAGGGCATAGGGTAAGGAAGGAGCCCCCGCGCGCGCACGTCCATGACGGGCGTGGAGATGGCCTTGCTGGCGTTGATGATCTCCTTGATGCGCGGCACGCCCTGCGTGATGTTCATGCTGGCCACGCCCGCAAAGTGGAACGTCTTGAGCGTCATCTGCGTGCCCGGCTCGCCGATGCTCTGCGCCGCGATGCCGCCCACCGGCGTGCCTGCGCGCGCGGGCGCCCGCCCCTCGCTTCGCCTGCGCATGCTGCAAGCTGCAAGAACTGCTACCACCTGGGCAGGCCGGGGCATGCGTTCAGGCCTCCGCAGCGTGTGCGCAACAAAGGAGCGGCTCGCGATGACAACGAGTCGCAGAGAGTCACAGTTTTGCCTAACACTCACAACGCCTCATACAGGTCCCAAAGATTCTGGGGACACCTTGCTCACATTGGCAGGCATGCGCGCAGCTGCGGACCTGAGTCGGTGCGCTTGGCCTCGTAGCGCGCCGCGGCCCGCCGCACCAGCGCGGCCAGCTGCGCGGCGGTGATGCCCTGCTGCGCGGCTGCCGCCTCGGCCACGGCGCCGCCGCGCGTGTCCGGCGGCAGGCCCAGCCGCTCGCGCACGCCGCGCCACTCGCCCACCTGCGCCGCAGCGCGCATGCACCTGGACATTGCTGCATGGGAGCTCGGCATCAACGCTGCGCAAGCCTGCGAGCCAGCGACATGCGGCGGCAGGCCGCGCGAATCTGCTGCAGTCAGAACACAAGCTCGTGCGCCGCGTCGCAAAAAGGCAGCCGGCGCCCGGGAGCTGGGTAGGAGCGATGCGGTCGCGACTGCACCCGCACGTGGTGCTGCATTGCCACGTTTTATGCGCGCCATGCCCACGCCTGCACCCTTCCCAAGGGGTGCCAGCCGGCAACTCTGCGACCCCCCTGGACAGGGCATGCGCGCGGCGGGCGGGGCGCGGCACCTGCTGCAGCAGGAACGCGCGCACGCTGGCCGCAAAGGCGGCCTTGGCGGTGGCCGCCTCGGCCGGCAGCTCGTCGGCCAGCAGCAGGCCCGCCTCACGCCGCAGCCGCTCCGCCATCTCCTCCATCTCTGCCGGCAGCGGCGCCTCGCGCACGCCTGGCGCCAACGCCCAGCTTGCTGAGCCGGCTGACAGCGAGTCGCCGAACAGGCTCCACTGGCACTCCCCGGGGTCGCATGCGCTGCGAGCGAGCGGCGGGGGCGGGCGACCGCAGGCGCAGGCGCCCAGCTGGCAGCCCTCCCAGTCAATGAAAGCGGGTCAGGCGCACAGCATGGCGCAACCCCACGGCGCTCTCAGAAGCGGGCGCGGGCCGGGCGGGGGCGCGCGCCGCCGGCCGGCCGGCGCGCGGTGGCGGCCACGGCCTGCAGCGCGCGGGGCAGGTCGACGGGCCCGCCGTCGCGCGCCTCCATGCCGACCGGGTCCAGGCCGTCCTCGCCGTACGCCAGCTGCACAATGCCGCCCGCCGCGTTGCGCACCTGCGCCGCGTCCCGCCGCGGTCAGATGCATTTCTCGCACTGGCCGTGACAAGCCGTGCGCTCGCGCTGGCCCTGGCCCCGCGGCAGCAGGTGCCCTGCTGCGCAACAGGCTGCCGCGCCGCAGGCAGTCCTTTCAGCGGCGCGGCGTCGCTCTGCGTGGGCGCGCGCACGGTGGCGTCGTAGTGCGTGAACAGGTCCTCGAAGCCCTTGATGAGCCGGCGCGACATGTAGCCCGTCTCGGCCGTCTTGACCGCCGTGTCCACCAGGCCCTCGCGCCCGGCCATGGTGTGGAAGAAGAACTCGGTCGGCGCCAGGCCGCTGTGGAAGCTGGCCGCGACAAAGCCCTTGCCCTCCGGCGTCCTGCGCGCGCCGCGCGCCGCGTGGCCGCCCCGCTGGCCCGCTCAGGGCACCCGCACCCCTTCGGGGCGGGCGTGCGGTGCGCGCTGTATGCAGGATCCTAGCGCAGCGCCGCATATGAGCATGACATAAACCACTCAAGCTGCATCGCCGGCACGACTGGACAGCCGCGGCTGGCGGTACAGCGGCGGGCACGGCGCGCGCGGGCAGCGGCGGGCGGGCGGCGGGGCGCCGGGGCGCCGGGCGCACTTGTCGCCGCGCGGTAAGTGCGGCAGCGAGCGGCCCTTGAAGCCGTTGGGCGCGCGCTTGCCGCCGACCGCCTGCTGGCCCACGCACGCCACCATCTGCGCAATGTTGATCGGCGAGCCCTTGCTGCCGCACTGGCTCATGATCAGCGGCGCATTGTGCCAGTGCAGCGTGCGCATGCACTCCTGCGCGCGCGCGCGCCCGCCTCAGCGCGCGGCGCTGGGCCCGCGCGGCGCGCCGCGCCGCCACTGGTGTCGAGCTTGAGAGAGAGAGTACGGTGATCATGATCTGCTTCGCGCTGCAGCGCCCGAGGCACCCCGCACCGAACGGCAGCATTACAACAAGAAAATGAGAATTCATGTTTTGATCACGGCCAAGCAGAGAGAATGCGCATGGCAGGCGGCGCGCGCAAGCGCGCCTCAGACGCCTCGTTGCGGATGCGGTTAAGGACGCCCATGACGTGCGACTCCAGGCTCTCCTCCAGGTTGCAGCCGGGCACCAGCTCCAGCTTGCCCGCCTTGAACGCAGCGATGTGGTCCTGCCGCCCCGCAACACTCGCAGATCTTTCTCTAAGACATGCAGGGTTGCACGCGCCGGCGGGCGGCGCGCGAGCGCAGGTGCTCCTGGCGCGCCCCACCCGCCATGCCGCTGCTGCACCGCAGACCTGGCAGCTCAGCATGACCGCTTTGCTGCACCGTCGAGCGGGCAACATGCAGTGGGCAGATAGTGCTCCGAGTGGGGCCAGGAGCTGAGCTGCGCCCGGAGCCGAGGCGCGCGCCTCGCACAGCGCGTAGCTCTGCGCGATGATCTGCTGCTTGCGGCGCTGCAGCACGGGCGCGGGCGTCACGTCGTCGATGCCGATGGAGAAGCCGCGCTCGCCGATAAAGCGCGCGCTCAGCTTGGCCAGGCGGTTCATCACGGCGGCCGCCGCCGCCGCGGAGTAGTCCGTCGCCAGCACCTGCGCGCCGGCGCCCTCGCCGGGTGAGGTTTTGGGTTGCATGCGCTGTGCAGCACGAGCCCAGAAGTGCCTAACAGCCCCCACATAAAGTGCGCCGACACCCTCCTATGGGAAGGACAGAACTTTGAATGAAAAGGTGCACAACATATCTGCCGCACATGGCCACTCGCGTGCGGTGCAGGGCGGCGCCGCGCGCCTGGAAGAGCGAGGCCTTATTGCCGCCGCCCAGCGCCTGCTTGCCCAGGCGCCCGCACAGCAGCTCGCTGTTGCGGAACACGACGAAGCCGTCGCGCGGGCACATCGGCCCGCGGCCCTTGGTGTACACCCGCTCGGCCAGCTCCGTGTTGACAAACGTCCTGCGGCGCCCTCACGAACGCTTGGTGGCAAGCGCAGAGGCGACCTGCGCAGGGCTTCGCCAGAGAGCAGGGGTGCCTGCTGCTACTCTGGCCGCACCTAGGTCTTGATGCCATCAGCAGCCCAGCTCGTTCTGCAAACACACTTGACGTGCAGGAGAAAATGACATCAGTGGCACAAATTCTGGTGCATCGCGCTGCCTGCTCACACACTGTCTGGTCAACCTGATTACGTGCCAGGTCAGGATGACACACAGAGCGCCAGCACTGACACTCGCTTGCAGACGTGGCACTGCATGGACATGGGCCGCACCGCGAGCGCGCGCTGGGCCGCACGAGCAGCGCGAACATCTGCTTGCCGGTCCAGAGCTCCAGCGGCTTGTGCAGCGCGGGCGGCGGCAGGTCCACCGCGTCGCACGCGTCGCCCATGAACGCGGCCAGCGCGGCCGCCTCCGCGCGCGTGTAGAAGCAGTCGCGGCTGGTCACCAGAAACGCGCTGGTCAGAAAGTCCTGCGCGCGCGTGCAAGGGGGCTGAGCGCATGCAAGCCAGGCGGCACAGTGCCGCGCAGACAGCAGGCACATAGTTGCAAGAGAGCCAGGGTGCAGAACAGCCGTGTGCCGCTGCAGGCGTGCACAGTCGCCACCAGAGTACAAAGCATTCAGTCATGAATAAATGCAATGGGAGCAGGCCAGCGCCCTGCACAGGGTCGGATGCGCCGGCGGCCCCGGCGCGCCTGCGTGGCCGCGATCAGGATCTCGCCGTTCTTGGGCGTGGCCAGGTTGTGCATGACGCCCATGAGCAGCGCGGCCTCTGCGCGCGCCTCCTCCGTCTGCGGCACGTGCACGTTCATCTCGTCGCCGTCAAAGTCCGCATTGTATGGCGCGCACACGCACTCGTTGAAGCGGAAGGTCCTGCACGCGCGACCCGCGCCCGCCCTGGGCCCCTGTGCAGCGCAGGTTGGGAAAAGGAATACAAGGCAGCAAGCTACGCGGCTATATGCACTCTGGAACTGTTGTAGGAAAGCAGAGCATGGGGTGCTTCAAGGAGGGTTGGTAATCCAGCAGAGGAGCGAGAGCAGGTGCTGCCGACGAGACGCCCCAGGGGCGCTGAAGGTGAGGCAGGGCGGGGGCCGCGCCGCCAGGGCATGACGCGCGCGCGGTGCGCCATGATGGACATGCGGTGCAGGCTGGGCTGGCGGTTGAAGAGCACGACGTCGCCGTCGCGCAGGTGGCGCTCCACCACGTCGCCCACCTGCGCCCGCGTGGCCGCCGCCGTCATCTTATACACTTTTTATACGAGCATGTGCAGCTAACTGGTGGAGGGAAGGACCTCACATATGCACCGACACCCACAGCATGGCGCGCAGAAGCGTGGGTTACATGGAGCGCATGTGCCTCCCCCATCACAGCAACCTTCAAGGGCCGCGCCTTGAGCTCCGCGGCCAGGCGCCGCCGGTCGCCCCACTTGAGGCTAAAGCGGCCGCCGCCGCGCGCGTACTCCAGGAAGTTGGCGCCCGGCCAGGCGGCTACGCCTGCGCGCCCGCCGGCGCGCCCTCGCAGGCGCATTGCAGCGTCGTTCGGCGGCCCTCCGGGGGCATGGGGCTGCTTCCCCCAGCAGCCTCCTTCTCGCGCCTCCCTCTGCGCGTGGCTGCCCTCCCGCGCCACCACATGCAAGTCCGGCTTCTCTTCCAGGCACCCACTCCTCGTCCGCAGTTGGCTCATCCTTCCCCAGGCATGCCCATGCCGCGGCGGCGCACCGTTGCAGACCGCGCGGCGCAGCGCCTCGATGTTGTGGTCCGTGACGCGCTCCGGGAATGTCAGCACGGTCGCCACGTTCTCCGGGATGCCCACCTGCGGCGCGCAGAGGCATCCGACTGTCAGCGCTTGCCACGACACAGCCCTTCAGACCGGACACCCCGGCTGCCTGTGCCCGGATTTCACCCCAGGCAGACAAGTTTGTGTGCATGAGCTGAAAACGCGAGAACCATGCACTGCATCAGAATCGCAGGCGGTCCACAGGTGCAGGCAGCTGCCGCGCGCCCAGCGCAGCGCCGCAGCGTCCCGGCGAGGCGGTGCGCCCGTCTGCGGGCGCGCCGCGCCTGGTCGACGCGGAGGTTGGGGTCCGGGGAGATGACAGTGCGGCCGGAGAAGTCGACGCGCTTGCCGGACAGGTTGCCGCGGAAGCGCCCCTGCTTGCCCTTGAGTCGCTGCACAAAGCCCCTGCGCGCGCCGATGCCGCGTGCTCTGTGTGCGAGGCCTGGTCGCTCAGCATGCGCACTGCCGGCTTTGGCTCTGTGAGGTCCCTCCCGCTTCTGAGTCCTCGTCAGGTGTTGACCCGAACGACACGCACATTAACGGCGGGGCGAAGCACAGGGCGGGGGGCGCGCCGCAGCGGCTTGGAGGTGGACTGGTAGGCCATGGGCAGGCCGGGCAGGTCGGAGTTGATGTACATCGCGCACTGCACCTGCAGGAAGTCCCAGTGCTCCACGATCACGTTGGCCGGCTGGCCGCCCTCCAGCGCCTTCCGCACCAGGTTGTTGGTGTCGATGATCGTCTGCGCGGCCGCCGCGCCGGCCGGTGCCCGGTCAGGCACGTGCGGCGCGTGCCTCACTAGAAAAGGTCGCAGGGCAGGATCGTCTGCGCGGCCGCCGCGCCGGCCGCCGCGCCGGCCGCCGCACTGTCAGGCGCGCGCGCATGAAGCGCGTGCCGCGCATCTCTCGCTGATGAAAGATCGCAGGGCGGGCAGGCACACAGGTCGCGGGCGGCGGGCGCGCGCGGCGGGCGCGCGCCATGAGCTTCATGGTGATGTCGTCCTCGTTGCTGCCGGCGCCGGTGTCCATCTCCACGCTGGGGCGGATGCACACGGGCGGCACCGGCAGGTGGCTCATCAGCAGGTGCTCCGGGCGGCAGGCCAGGTCCAGCAGCTCCAGCTCGGTCCCGCGCACCGCGCGCAGCAGCGCCAGCACGCGCACCGGGTTCAGGTCGTCCGCCACCTGCGCCGCGGGCGGGCCCGCGTTGAGGGCGCGCCGGCCGCCGCACGCGCATGGCTGCTGCCGGCGCTCGCCAGTATGGTCGCGCCGCGGCATGCGCGCACTCTGCATGCGCATGCGGGCAGCAAGCCGGCCGTCACTCGGCTGGGAACAGCGGGCCCCTGGCCTGGCGCGCCCCGTCCGCCGCCAGTGGCCGGCCAGAAGCGGGGCTGCGCCCGGGCGCCGCCTATGCTGGCCCAGCGTGCGGGGGGCGGCAGGCGCCGCGCCTTGCTGAAGTGCTTGTCGATCTCCTCGTTGTGCGCGATCGCCTCGACAAACTGCTGCTTGAACACCTCGTGCGGCACGTGCGGCGCCTTGGACCCATACATCTCGTGCACCAGCTTGAGGTTGCCCGTGACCTTCCTGCGCAGCCGGCCGGCCCGCGCTCGGGGCCGACGGCGGCGGTCCCCGCCGGTATGGGGCGCCCATGCTGTCCCACACAGGTTGCGCGATGCCACAGGGAGGCGGGAGCAGGCCGCGTGACAGTGGGCAGGTGCTCTGGGTGCACTCCCCGTGTGCGTGTCCAGCCACGTCAGCATAGCGCCGGTCCCCGGGTGCACGGCCCAAGCACACCAAAGCACATGCTTTTCGACGCAACCACAAGCACAGACACCATGCCGACGGCATCTGCACGCACAAGACCCGGGGGCGCACTTGACGGTGAGGTTGGGCGCGCCGCAGGCGGGGCACAGGCGGCGCTTCTTGCACGCCTCAAGGACGCGCTTGAAGATGCCGGCGCGGTGCGATCGCTCCAGGCGCGCGCTGCGGAACGCGCGCAGGAAGCGCGCCGCGTCGTCCGCGCTCAGCAGCACGCGCGCGCACGTCTTGCAGATGCACTGCGCGCGCCGCGCCGCACACGTGGCGCGGAGCAGAGGACTGTCGTCCTCACAGGCGCTGCACTGAACAGACGCACGCTCCGAGCGCATGTCTGTGCAGTCCCCAGGCCTCTTGGCGGGCACCTGTGCGGGTGTGCCGGCTCGCATCTGCGTCATGCATGACGCACTCACGGCACCTCGGCAACATGCAGGGCGCGCTGCCTCGCCCCACGCAAAAATGGCATGACAGCGCGCACATTCACAGTGTTGAATTACGGGTGTCTCCTCCGGCAGACGCGCGTCACAAGTCAACAGGTGGATCATGTCACACGCTACTGTAGGACGCAGCGGAGGTGCACGCTCGACGCTCGCCCGCATGCCGGCTGCCGTGCGGGCCACCAGGCGCCGGGGTGCGCGTGGGCTCGCGCCTGCAGGATCTGCAGCGTGTTCTTGAAGTAGCCGATGTGGAAGACGGGCAGCTGCAGCTTGATGTAGCCTGCGAACGTCCGCCGCGGGCCTCAGGCAACCACGGCCGCGCAGAGCTGGGAGCGAGGCCCCACGGCGCGCGTGCACGCCTGCCAACAGCTCAGGCCGCTGCAGCACAGCCCCCGATCACACACCCACACGCTCGGGGCCAGGCCGGGCGGGACGAGATGCGCGCGCCGCACCAAAGTGGCCCGTGCACTCGTTCAGCTTCTGGTTGCACGTCACGCACGTGTTGTAGCGGTTGCTGATGCCCTGCGCGCGCCAGGGCTGCTTGCCGCTCCTCCCCGCCAACAGGCAGGGCAGCGGCAGCGAGCGGGGCGCGCAGGGCGGGAAGGCACCAGCCGCGGGTCCAGCACGCCGTCAGCGGCGGGCTTGCGCGCCATCCGCTGGTCAGCCGCGGCGTCCCCCGCAACGTTTTTGCCCTTGTCCTCGACCTGGCGTGAGCACGCGCGGTCGCAGCCAGCACTCGAGTCTAGCACAATGTAGTGCGACTCAGCCGAGTCTATGGGCTGCAACAGAGGTCGGGAGGCGTTTGCGAGGCGCAGCGCGCCCGGCGCGCACCTTGTAGAGCTCGCGCTTGTACACGTGGAACTCACTGTTGGAAATGATCTGGTCCGGCGACATGAGGCCGAACTGTATCTTCTGACTGCACGTTGCCGTGCATCGTCAGCTGCTGCAAGATGCAAGGCATACAAAGGCGGAGCCAGCCGCTGGCGCTGCGGGCGCACATCTTGCGTGGCACATTCGGCTCCCTGAAGGGCTCCTTGGTGCACACGAGGGCGGTGTCGGCCGCCATCAGGGCCAGCGGGCGGCGCCCAGGCCCGCCGCGCTAGCTCGGCTGCCGTGGGCGCGGTGCAAGGCAGCAGCCGCCTGATGCGCCTGGCATGCGAGGCTGGTGCTGTGCACACCGACACCTGGGGCAGACGTCGCCAATCAAGCTGGCGAGCGTGGATCCGCTTTTGCTGGGAGGCTTGTGTGAGCCTTGCTCTTGCCTGGCCCAGGCCTGTTCTTCTTCACATTGCTAGCATGCTGTGCCTGCTTTGTTTCAGGAGGCCTGCTCTGCCTCAGCGCACCTGCATGCGCTTCGAGCGCACATGTCTGCTGATGTGCACATGGTGTGCGATGCGCTGATGACCTGGCTATACATGACGCCCTTCAGCACGCATTCCAAGGGGAAGGCCTACCAACAAGGAAGCTGGAGAGCTGACGGCCTTTTGGAGGTCGATGCGAGGCTGGAGCCACACAGAGGCTGCTATTTACATGCGGCCGCGGGCCTGCTTGGCCAAGCGGAACACGTACACGCGGCTGCGGCTCCGAACTTCGCCGTTTGCTGCATCGGACACGCCCTCGCAGTACCCGAGCGTGCGCCTGTGTGTGTATCCTGCAAGCGCAGAGAGCAGTCCGGGCCACTGCATACAGCCTAAAGCCTGCACATATCCCAGAGCGATCGCAGACTTGCGCGCGCCACACACTCTCCGCAATTTGTTGTCAACTGGCGCCCTCACAAGATGACGACGGCGAAGAAGTGCACCGCAGCACTGTCAAAGACCGCGTGGGGCCGCTGCGAGGCCGGGCGCGCCAGGGAAGGCGTCGGGCTCGAAAGCCGCGGTGGTCTTCAGCTGCAGGCGCCCGGCGGTCGCGCGGTGCGCGCAGCCGACCGCGTTCCATGCGTCGTACGGCGGCCCCGCCTTCAGCGCCACGTGCACCTCGCCGCCCGGCGCCAGCAGCTCCGCCGCGCACGCGAAGAAGCCGGCCAGCAGCGCCTGGTTGCGCGCCGCGTTGACGTCCTGGGCGCGCGGGCCGCACATGTTGGGGGCCACGGCGCGCCGAGCGCCGGCAGCTCTGGCCACACGGTGTGCGCGCGCGCCTGGTCCTTGATGCCCAGGCCGACGTGCGGGAAGTTGAAGACGATGCGGTCGAACGCCAGCTCGTCGTCGCGCAGCCCGCCCCGCTTCTTCAGCGCCTGCAGCGCGGGCGCCTCGGGTTTTGGCCCCGCGAGCCCTGTGAGCAGCCCCATACGGACGCATCCGCACAGCCGCCGCGAGCGCGCACCTTGAGGCCCTTGCGGAGCGCGGTCGCGTCGACGCCAAACTTTATGCGCACGCCGGCCTCCCGCAGCTCGCTCAGGATGCCGCTGACAGGGTCGTCGCCCTCCTGCCAGCCACACTGGTGCACTCGGGCAGCGGCGTCTGAGGTCCGGACAGTTGCGCAAGTTTCAGGCTCGCGCGCGGTGGCGGCGGGGCCTGCGGGCGCACGTCGTACTTCTGCAGGACGACCACCTCCGCGTCAAGCGCGGTGGCCACGATGCCGGCGCCCGCGCCGCCGAGCAGGCGCGCCAGCGCACGCGCGAAGCTGAAGTTGCCCTCGCCGACGGCCAGCACGCGCTGCCCCGCCGCATAGCCCAGCGGCAGCCCGCCGGCCTGCCGCTGCCGCTCGGCCGCCTTCTTGCGCCGCGCCTTCTGCTGCGCCTGCTGCTTCTCCAACCGCTCGGCGGCCGCCTGGCGCTGGCGCTTCTTCGACACGGGCGGGCCGCGCACGCTGTGCGCCCTGCGCGCCGCACAGACGGCTTGGAAACGGCTGGGGGGGCGGGCTGCGCCAGGGCGGGGCAGGCGCGCGGGCGCGCCTGGCGCCCTTGTGCTTGCCCTGGGGCTGCTTGCGCGGCTTCTTGCTCATCGCAGCGCATGCGGTGTGCGCCGGCGCCGCCTGCTGCGCTTGACGGTCCCCTGCGTGGCCTTGCTGCCAGGCCTACGTGTGTGTTGTGTGCGCCGCAGGAGTGGCCGGTCACACTGGCAATGCACGCTGCGGCTGAGCACGCCTCTGCATAGGTCACTGTACAGCTCTGCAGTCAGGGCGGGCAGGTGGTACACACGGACGTCGCCAGCTCTAGCAGCGCTTGAGAAGTCTGAGCAAAGCCCGGTGCCCTTGCGGCCTAGCTAGGGGTTCTCTCGGGACTGGTCTGGACCTTCGCTTTGCGCAGTCGTGCCCCACACACTCGTACAGCGCTCAGAGACGCTGTGGACGCATGTAGCATTAGCACATACTTCGAGGGCGTACAGTGGTGTTGCGTTTTCAAGCTACATAAGGCCGTCGCACAACCCTCCCCCGCTTTTGCCAAGGCAGACCTTTGTACAAGGCTGTGCAGCCCGGGAGAGGACTGGGGTCGTGACTCCGCCTGAACTCCATCTGGAAGTCGCGCGCCACGTGAGTGCACTGACTCCCCCACCCTCGACCCAGCTCAGCAAGCGCGCCGCTGCGCAACGGCGCCTGCCCGCCTGCAGAGGGGGCGCCGATGTGTGAGAGCACCGGCAGCACGGACGGCGGCGGCGCGCCCGCCAGCCGCGAGGAGGCCGCGCGCATCATCGCCGCCAACGACGAGGCCAGCTTCTGGCGCCTGCGCGGCGTGCCGGGGTACCAGCTGGACCCGGTGCCCTGGGCGCGCGTGGTGCGGCTGGTCGCGGAGGGCACCGAGGCCGCGTTCGGGCAGCTGGGCCGCTCGCCCGCCGCGGTCGTCAGGTACCACCGCTTCAAGCTGTCGGTGCGGCCGCACGCTGCACGCCCGGCGGGCCCGACGCTTGGGGTCCGGACCTGCCCCACCTGCACGGCGGGGGGCTGGGCACGCTGCTCACCGCCCGCCGGCGCGGGGCCTGCCAGAGCAGGCGGGCCTCAGCGGGGCGGCGCGCGCTGTGCAGGTGCAGATGGGGTACGTGAGCCTCGCCGACTATGTGCAGTTCAAGGTCTTTGGCTTCGACACCAAAGTTAGTGCCGGTGCGTCTCAGCGCGGGCGGCCTGCGGCGGGCCTGCCCTGGGCACAAGCGCTGGCGTCCCTAGAGGCGATCGACCTGGTGGGCGAGCCGGGGCACGCAACAGACCATGCTTGTGCGGGACGCAGACGGGCACAAGCAGGTTATGCTCCCTGCCGACCTGGACAGGCAAGAAGCCATGGTCATGTGGCGTCCCAATGTGCGCCCCCAACTGTGCATGCCCGCCCGCGCAAGTCAGCATGTCTGGCTCGCACGCCGGCTCTGTACACCCTGCCTGACACGTGTGGCCGCCCGCTGCCGCCCTTGGAGGTAGCGGTGCCGGGCATGACCTCACATTTTCAAGCAATAAGGCAGGGGGTAAGCATGAAACCCCCCGTGCATGGCTTCTGCGCTTCGATGACGCACCCGACGCGCCCCGCACGCCGGCAGGACTTCCCGTACCACCTGGACCCGGACGTGGAGCACCACAACGTGTGGAGCACAAAGCCGCTGCCCGAGGCTGAGCTGCACGCGGTGCGCCCAGCCTGCCTGCTCCCTGCCTGGGCGCCGCCCGGCGCGGCGGCCGGACGCGACCTTGCCTGGCCGCGCGGGGCCTCAGCCCGCCCGTCCGCAAGGCGGCCCACAGCTGGGCTTAAGCGCTGCGCGTGCAGGTGGTGCGGAGCAACCGGGCCGGGTACGAGTGGGTGGCGTTCATCAATCCCGCACCTATCCAGACCATACCCTCGGCACGCCTCCCCTGCCGCTGCTCTCGAACGGATGCTTTCTTTTCTGTCCGCTGCTGTTTCGATTCAAGCATCAAGCATCACTCCTGAGCGGCTCCCCGCGCGCAGGTATGGCACGCGCACATCATCTCCCGGCCCGTGCGACGTGGCTCGAAAGAAGGCAACGTCTTGGCAGCGTAGCGTTCTGATGCACTCCTTTAGCTACCCGCGTTTCCTGTAACCTCTGCGCGCCGCCATACTAAGCGGTGCTGCGCTCTTGCTGTGCGGTTGCACTGAGCACCTGAGTCTGCTTGGACTCTCGGCAGTGCAGCCAGTGCCATCCCTTGGTCCAGTCCTGGCCACTAGTTGCCGGCATAACTTTACGCCAACAATCTTGTTACAAGGCCACCTACACATCGCATGCGCCCTATACACATGTAATATAGCAAGCGCCTAACACGCCTGATACCAAGCACATTCGGGAGCAGGAGTGCAGCGGCAGCTCATGCGGCAGCCGGCTGCAGGGCGCCGCCCAGCGCCGCCAGGTGCCGCGCCACCACCACCTCCACCGTGTCCACGATGGCCTGCGTCTGCGCCTCGATCTCCAGGTTGACGGTCGCGCCCTCGCGCTTGGCGCCCAGGCTCGTCACGCGCAGCGTCTCCGGGATGAGGTAGACCGCGAACCAGTCGGCGCCCACCTCGCCGACCTGCGGCGGCAGCCGGTTGCTGAAGCAGAGTCGGAGTCCAGTTCGGCGGCGCCAGCGCCCCCGCCCAGGACACAGCGGTCTCATAGAATGCCGCTGCCGTGCACTGTACCGTCCCGAGCGCGCCGCGTGCCTCCACCCAATGCATGTCACCCCACACACAGCAGCAGGTCCGGGGCACTACACAGCGCAGCTGCGGCGCCCGCCTGTCCGTGGCCCCCGCTGTGGACTTGTGCCCACCAGGCCGTGTGCGCGGAACCTACCGTCAGGCTGATGCCGTCCACCGCGATGAAGCCCTTGGCCAGGATGTATTTCATCCAGCGCGGGTCCACCTGCGGATCAGGCAAACGGTCGGCCATGATGGACAGCCGGAAGCCAGCGGCACCTTGGCGCACCGAAGCCGCTGCCTCGTTAGGCTGCACGGATGCAGGCTCTGCCAGTGCGCAGGTGCAGGTGCAGCCAGAGCGGGGCAAGTGCATGACACACAGCCAGCACTGGTCCACCGCGGTGTCGGGCTGCAAAGGGGTGAGTGCATCGCGAGGTGCGCGAGCGGCGCCCGCCAGGCCGGCGGCCGCGCCTGGAAGGTGATGCGGCGGTTGTTGGGGCTCTCCTCGATGCGCGACACGCTCGCGGTGGTGTGTATGTGGCCGGACACATTGTGGCCGCCGATCTCGTCGCCCATGCGCGCCGAACGCTCAAAGTTCACCGCCGACCCGGGCTCCAGGCCGCCCAGGTTGGTCGCGCGCAGCGTCTCCGAGATGATGTCAAACGCCGCCACGTCGCCCTCCTGCGCGGTGACCTGCGCGCGCCCCGGCCGGTCAGGCGCGCGCGCGCCCGGTGCCGACCGCGCTCAGTGCTCAGGCCGCGCTCGCGGCAGCCGTACCGTGAGGCAGGTGCCGTTGACGGCCACGCTCGCGCCCACCTGCACGCCATCCAGCCTGCCGGGCGGAAAGCGGATGCGCACGGACGAGAAGTCGGCGTTGCGGTCCACGCGCTCCACGTGCGCCTGGCCGTGCACGATGCCTGCGCCGCGGGCGGCCGCGCTCGCCGGGCCGGCCCCGCCGCTGCGCAGGGCCGGGGCGCGACCGGCGCCGGGCGCTCACCTGTGAACAGGGCCTGGGCGGCTCGCCTCCTGGCGCGGCGGCGCCTGTGCTGGGGCGCGGCGGCGTGCAGGCTGCCGCCACCTCGCCACGCGTTCCAGGGGAGAGGGCGGGTGCCGCTCATGTGCGCTGTCCTGCAGGCCCAACACCTGCGGGTGCAGCGAGCATCAGCAGATGCCCGACCGGTGTATGCCATGGTGCGCATCACGCGAGGGCGTGCCATAGCTGCGCAAGCTGCGGCCGAGCGGCAGGTCCAGCAACCGAGCGGGTGCCTGCGCACAGCCCGCCTGCGTCGCAGACACTCGCTGAGCTGAGTCGAGCTGAGAGTAGCTGAGTATAACCATGAGCACCACCATGAGCACATAGACATACAAGCGGCGGCGGCGCACGTGCAACTCCTACGGAAGCCATGCTGAGCACTCCACGGACTGCGATGAAGGCTTGCCGAGCTCGGCTGCATCTTTGGTGCAGCAAGCCCTGCCTGGGTCTCCAAAAATAGCTCCAGGCTTTGTCGTACAGACCGGCTCTCCGCTCTCCCGCGACGGCCTCGGGCACCTGGCTCGCCATGGCCGCTACAGAAGCGTCGCTGGTGCGGTACGACAGCCCCATCACTGTGTGGACTTCTGCAGACAGGCGCGACGCGCCGCGTGCTTGCCGCTGACCGCCCGGACGTGCCGCAGTGCACCTGCCACCCTGTGCAGCGGCTGCGCAGGGCAAAGCCGGCAAGGGACGCGGCCGAGGCGCAGGCGGCAGACATACTGCACGCGATACTGCCACCCAGGTGCGCAGCCTGCGTCCGGAGTGCCCGGCTGACAGGCAGCCGCAGTTGCACCGTGCTGGCCCGGACACAAAGGCGCACGTCGGACAAGCAGCGCACCACTGGCTGCTGTCTGCTGCGTGCCTGTTCTCGCACAGCGGGCGGGACTGGCTGACTGGCCCCCGGGCCCGCCTGAGAGCAGCTTGCTGCAGCGGCACTCAGAGACGCCGCGGGAGGGCAGGTCGTGGGAGGAGGGCGGCGCGCGGTACCTGCAGCGCGTGGCCAGCACGCCCGCGACGCGCCTGGAGGTCGTTGCGCTGCAGGAGCGCCTGGACCATGCGCTGCAGGAGGCGCAGGCGCGCCCTGCCGGCCGGCGTGCCCGCAGCTCGCCCAGGGGCCGCCGGCGTGCGGCGCCTGCAGGGGCTCGCATGGCGGGACGTGCCTGCCTGCACGCGCCGGGCATGCTGTCCGAGGCTGGCAGAGCCGTGCATGCGGCTGTGCTCGGAAGGCCGTCCGCTGAGACCACTCTCGGCTGGCGGACCCTGCATGGCGGTGCGGGCGACCGAGCGGCGGCCCCGCGCGCTGCCAGAGAGCGCGCCGCGGGCGCGGCAGGCGCACGAGACGGGCATCTGCGCGGTGCGCGAGGAGCTGTACGCGCAGTGCTTCGAGGAGGTCCGCACCCCCAGGCACGTCCGTGCACGCGCCCTGCCCCTGCCGGCTGCCTCCCGCCGCAGGCCTGGCACGTGCTGCACGTGCAAGCAGGGCGGCATGCACGGGCGACATGGAGCTGGCCTTGCCACCCGGCGGCCCTCACCCGGCGGCAGCGCGCAGGTGATCCGGCAGGTGACGGTCGGGTGCGCCGAGCGCGGCCTGCTGCTGCTGCGCCTGCGCGACGAGATGCGCATGACGACCGCCGCGTACCAGGCGCGCTCGCGACCGCGAGGCGCACGGCGCACCAGTGCAGAGGGGGGCGATCAGCCGGGAGCCCTGCCATGCGACAGTGCATGCAGTGCATGCTCTGGCTGGCTGGGCAGCAGCTTTCCGCCGCAATCACAAGCCCGCCGCCACGCCCGGCAGTGCCATCGCAGCAGCTTGCCACCTGCTCCGCCGTTCGCAAGTCAAAGTGCATGCAAGGTGTTCTGAAGAGGGTGTGCTGGTCAGGCAGACATACAGGCGGGTACTTCATTGGCTGAGGTGACCCCACAGGCGCTGTACGAAAGCAGCCTGGCGTTCGGCCTGCGCAAGGTGCTGCAGGCGGAGGACGGCAAGGAGGCGCTGGAGGCGCGCGCCGCTGCCGCAGAGGCGCAGGCCGCGCAGCTGCGTGACCGGGCGCGCCATGCTTGCATGCGCCCGTCCTTTGCAAGCGGCTGAGACTGTGAGCCGGCACAACTATTTTCAGCCCGCGCACGGACGCTCACATCCACACATCCACGCCCAACGCCTTCACCCTTGAGTGTGAGCGCCCTGGATGGAATGCTGCAACGCCAGGCAGGGTGCAGGTCGAGGAGGCGCGGCTGCAGGCGGCCGCCAGCGAGCAGCGACATACTGAGCGCGCCGCGGGCGCAGCTGCCAAGCATGTCGAGGAGGTCGCCTTCCTGGAGGCCCAGGGTGCGCCTGGCGCACGCATCTACGCACAGTGCAGTCAATGTCAGTATGATTTGCTGTTCCATGTCCCCTGCATGTTTGCTTGTAGTGTAAAGCGATGGAGCAGTCACGAAATCGGCAGACCTAGTCATGATCATGCAACATGCATGATATCCCCGACTTCAGGCATGAACCAGCAATACCGAAGGTCGGGACGTGCATGCATGCTTGGGTGCATGCAAAGCATTACTCTGCAAGTCTCCCGGCAAGCAGACACGGGCACACACAGCCTGCGTGGCGCGCAGTCCAGCAGCTGCAAGCGCAGCTGGAGGCGGTGCTGGTGCCAGGCAGCGCGCACAGTGGCAGTGTGCGCTCTGGCAGCGCACCGCACGGCTGAGGCGGTCAGGGTTATTGGTTGTCGTGCTGGCCAGAGGTGAGCAGCGGCACCATCCTGGGTGGGAGCTGTTACTCGCTGCAGACGCCTCTGGAATTTTGCGCTCTCTGACAATCAAGTGTTGCCGCTCCCTTGTGTTGACCATCCCTGCAGCATATCCACAGCTGTGGTGACGCATGATTGCTTTGCGTATTAGGTGGTTGGGGTTTAAGCGTCCGGGGGCTCTGGCATGCTGCTTCCCTGCAGGTCATATTGGTCTCAGTGCTACATGCTCCGCATATCAGGAACAGCTCAGGGCGAGACACCTGCTGTTACAGCACTACTCGAGGGTGTCCTGACACTTTCCTAGCAAGGCTGCATGCATGCAGATGGCGTTACAATATCGTGGCCACAGTGCAGGGCCTATGCTAGCAGTCACCAGTGTGCTAAGATGTGCAACGAGTCTGCTCAGCACGCGCTAGTCTGATGACGGTAAAAGCTTAAAAGCGTGCAGCCCGCGGATGCCAATCACCTGTGCAAAATCACATTGAGTGGGGTTACCATGTTTTGAAGCTACCTATCCTCGCTCAAATGCCCTGAAAAGCAAAGGATTGCCCTGTAGCATGGCTGCACATGCGATACGGTGACGCTGGCGGCAGCTAAACGCTGCCAAAGGTCACGCTGGACAGCCCATCCGCCGCAAACTCCGCCACCAGCCGGTTGAACGCGTCGGGCTGTTCCAGGTACAGCCAGTGCCCGCAGTTCTCAAAGACGACCTGCCGCGCGTCATGCCCTCGAACTCACTTGCGGGCCCGGGTGCCATACACATCTTGTGCCATGCATGTGCTTGCAGGCGCACCTCAGGTGGTCTGGGCGCAGTGGCGCGCCTGGCAGTGTTCCAGGCACCGCCAAGGCGCGGCACCGCTGTCACGACAGGCACACATTCAGCGCGCCCGGGCTCAGGGCCTGGGCGGCCGGGCGCGCGCCGTGCGGCAGGCCGGCACCAGGCGGCCGACGACCTCGGTGCCCTGCCAGGGGAAGATGGCCGAGCGGCGCCCGACCAGGTTCAGGCACGGCACGCGGATCCGCGGCAGCACCGGCCGCCAGTCCAGCTGCGCGCCGCGGGCGCCCCCCCGCTCGGATGCCCGCACCGCCTCTGCAGCAGGCCTGTCATGCGACCTGGCAGAGTCCCTTGCCATGCCGCCTGGCAAGTCAGCAGCCCAACCTCGCGCCCGTCATGCTAAGCTCTCAGTGCAATGAGTGAAGGCAGTTCAGGGAGATGCGGGCATGAGCTGGTCCAGCCCTGCGGCCTTTCCAGCCGCCGCTGCCGCATCCATGAGAAGTTGTCGCATCGCACACTGCCGCACGGCATGCAGGCCCCGCAGCCGCCCGGGGCCCGGCACCTGCGTGTGGTCGGCCATCAGCCGCGCCAGCGCGTCCAGGCACGCGCGGCGCGTCTCGTCGCACAGCGCGCGCTGGATGACGCCGTCCAGCGGGCGCGCCAGGCAGGCCTCCAGGTTGCCGCGCGCGACCGCGCCAAAGTCCAGCCGCAGCGTGGTCTGGAGGCGCGCCAGCGACGCCGCGTCGTAGCAGCCCAGGCTGCCCAGGCGCCAGTCCTCCGCCGTGTTCTGCGCGCGCGCGCGCGCCGCGGCGTCACGCCGGCGCGGACGCGGCGCCCCGCTGCGGCACCCCAGGCTGCCAGGCCCCATTTATAACCCGCACGCAGGAGCGACGGGCGGGCCGAGCTGCAATCCTGCCAGCTGCCTCCGTGCCTGCTCCCGGGCGAGCGAGGCGCCGTGCAGGCTGGACCAAGGCTCCGCGCGCCTGCAGCGGCGACTGGTCCACGAAGACGAGCTTGCCCAGGTGCTGGTGGCCAAAGAGCTCGACGTACGACCAGATCACCGACGCGCCCATGCTGGAGCCGACCACCATCGCGTCCTGCACGTGCGAGGGGCTCTCTCAGTCCCGACCGGGCCAGGGCAAGGGGCAGGGGCTGCTGCCGTGGGGGCGGACCCAGAGGTCCAGGATCTGCAGCAGGTCGTGCAGGTCCGCGGCCAGGCGCGCCACGTGGTACCCCTGGCGCGCAGCTTCAGCGAGTCCGGCCCGGGTCAGGCGCTCGCTTGTGGGCTGGTGCCGCGGGCGCTCACCCACGCCGGCCGGCCTGAGCTGCCGTGGAAGCGCAGGTCGACCGCGTACACGCGGCAGGACTTGCCCAGGTCCTGGGCCGCAGCACGTCAGCGTGAGCACGCAGCTCAAGAGGCAGGGGCACACGCCGTGTGCCTGGGTCAGTGTGCACAGTCTGTGAACGTGCTTTGAGCGCCCCGGGGCGCACATAGACATTGCGATCGTAGTAATGCCGCGAGCCCGACCAGCCTGCAGCCACATCGCAAACAGGCTGGGAGCTCTGCTCGCCTGTGTGCCAAGCTCTGACCTCACAGCCACTTGCGCACCGTGGAGCAACACGACCACCGGCCCGTCGCTGCCGAAGGTTTCATACGCTAGTTTCACGCCATCGTTGCTCGTGATGAAGGCCTCCTTCTTGTCTGCCTTCATAGCTCTCATCAGCGGAAGCGACTTGCTGCCCGTGCAAGCATCCAGAATCTCAAGCGGGCAGGCATTAGCGTTGCATGCTTTGCCTGCGCAGCATGTTTGCCAGAGCCTGTCAGTCGTTGGAGCTGCGCAACGATCAGCGGGCACTGATTTGCAGGCGCGTCTGTCAACAAGCACTCGCGAGGTACTCCCTAATGGCGGGCAGGGCTCTGGCACGTGCGCCAGACTTTTTGTCGCAGCTGGCTGCGCATCGGGGCAGGGAAGAAGCGATGGCGGGGACCATGGTGTCAGGCGCGCGGCCTGCTCTGGCTTTGCACTCAGTTGTGCAGGTTGCGTCCAGGCACCGCTCATCCACAGTGCGGGGCGCAGGCCGAGCGGCGCCGTGCAAGTACTGCAAACAGAGGCCAGCAGCATTCCCTGCTGCGCCGGGCGCCGGTGCGTGTGGTTTCTTATATCGCTGTCCTGCCCGCCGTGCGCTGAGACTCACCCGGGCGGGTGTGTGTGCATTGGCAGGCAGTGCGGCGCTGCTGCGTCCCGCGCCGCAGGTGCGCCGCCCAGGCGGGCGCCAACATCCGTTATCTTGTGTGTGTGTTGTGCTCCGGACGTCACGACGTCACGAGAGCAGCTTCGCATCCATAGAAGGAGCCCTGCTGGTTATTGCTCCCGCACTGCCGGCCGCGCACAGCGTGACGCCCGTCCTCGCTGGTCCACCAGGCGCGCCGGCCGCTGGCGCGGAAATTTGGCTCCTGCAGAGTCACGGCGCGCTTCCATGTGGCGGCGGCGGCGACTGTGGAGGCGCCCCCTGTGCAGCAGGCCAGCTCCAACGGGTCGCAGCGGCGTGTGATGATCATCGGTGCGGGCGTGCTCACGTGCATGGCAGCGCCGCAGGGGTTGCATTCCCCAGACCTGCTAGTGCGGCGCTGCTTGGCGGGCGCTGCAGTGAAGCTTCGTGCAGGCAAGCAGCGTTAAGGCGGTCACCTGGGAGCACTGACCGTTCAGCCAGCGCGCGCCGCCCTGCCGCCGTCCCTGGGCTGTGCGGCCGTGCGTCTTGATGTATGGCCTCGGCCGGTAGCTGCACACTTGTCGGAGCAATGGTGGGGCAGACGCCCGCCGGTGGGTGGGCGGCGCTGGGTGCTGCAGCTGGGCGGCCGGCGCTAGACGCTTGCGGCCTGTGAGACCGGGTCGGCGCGCGCGCGCAGGCGGGGACGGGTACTGCGGCTGGGCCACCGCGCTGCACCTGAGCGCGCGCGGCTACGCGGTCAGCATCGTGGACAACCTCTGCCGGCGCACGTTCGACCTGCAGCTGGGCCTGGACACGCTGACGCCCATCGCGCCCGCGCACGCGCGCGTCAAGCGGTGCGCGCGGGCGCGCGGGGGTGGCCGCGCCTGTGCGCTCGCCTCCACGCGGGGCGAGCGCAGAGGCCGCGGCCGCTGCAGCGCGCGGCGCGGCGAGCGCCTGCACGCCAGTGCACGCCAGTGTCATGTGCCGCAGGAGGGCCGCGTGCGACGGCGCGCGGCCCGCCGGGCGCAGGTGGGGCGAGGTGTCGGGGAAGCACATCGACCTGCGCGTCGGCGACGTCCTGGACTTTGACTTCCTGTGCGACGCACTCCGCGAGTTCCGCCCCGACTCGGTCGTGCACTTTGGCGAGCAGCGCAGCGCGCCCTACTCCATGATCGACCGCGCGCGCGCGGTGTTCACGCAGCACAACAACGTCATCGGCACGCTCAACGTGCTGTTCGCGATCAAGGCGCGCCGCGGGCTCGCGCACAGGCAGCCTCAGGAGCATGCTCTGTGCCTTAGCTTGGACTTGGGCTTTTCAATCCGGCAGCTTGCATGTGCCAGAGGTGGCACAGCTGCCGCCGCTTCTGTTGGTGTAGTGCTTCCTGGTAGCCTGGCCAAAGGTAAGTGGAGCTGCCTGAGCATAACGGGTCTAGCAATGGGCTCCAGCAGCGGCCGCGAGCAGGTGCTTGAGCCGGGGCGCGCGCGCGCGTTGACCGCGCCGCTGCTTGGGCGCAGGAGTTTGCGCCGGAGTGCCACCTGGTGAAGCTGGGCACGATGGGCGAATACGGCACGCCCAACATCGACATCGAGGAGGGCTACATCACCATCACGCACAACGGCCGCACCGACACGCTGCCCTACCCCAAGCAGGCGCGCCGCGCGCGCCCCGCCGCGCGCCGCCGCGGCGCCCGAGCGCGCGGCGGCAGGGGCGGCAGGGCCCCAGCTGGCGACCCTCTGCCGCAAAGGGGCTGCTTTCACCGAGCTTGCTGCGCGCGCAGGGCGGCAGCTTCTACCACCTCAGCAAAGTGCACGACAGCGCCAACATCCTGTTTGCCTCGCGCGCCTGGAAGCTCGCGGCCACCGACCTCAACCAGGCGCGCGCGCGCCCGCGCCTGCGGCCGGCTGGGCACCGCGGCACCCCGGGCTGCCGGGCTCTGTCCGTCGCATTGCCTCCAGGGTGACGGGCGTGCTCTGGAACATATCCCGGGGACGCGTCACAGCACGCTGCCCTGCATGCTGCACCCGGACGGCCTGGTTCTGGTTGCAGCGATCAGATCAGATAGATGGCGCCGCCTGGTCGCGGCTGACCCGGGCGCGCGGCGGCGGGCAGGGCGTGGTGTACGGCGTGGCGACCGAGGAGACGATGGCCGACCCGCTGCTCATCAACCGCTACGACTACGACGGCGTGTTCGGCACCGCGCTCAACCGCTTTGTCGTGCAGGCCGCGGTCGGGCACCCGCTGACCGTGTACGGCAAGGGCGGCCAGACGCGCGGCTACCTGGACATCCGCGACACCGTGCGCCCCGCCGCACGTGCCCGCGCGCTGGGCGCCGGACCTCGCCCGCATGCCGCCGGCCGCCGCGTCCGCGGCTGGGGCGGTGCCCTTCACGTGGCTAAATCAGGTCCGACGTAGTTGCCCACATGGCGCGCGCGGGCGGGGCGGCGCGCAGGTTCGCTGCATCCAGATCGCGGTGGACAACCCGGCCGGCCGGGGCGAGTTCCGCGTGTTCAACCAGTTCACGGAGCAGTTCAGCGTGAACCAGCTGGCCGCCATCGTGCAGCAGCAGGGCGGCAAGGCCGGCCTGGACGTGACGGCGCGCCCCCGGGCCCGCCGCGCCCGTGCGGGCTTCCACAGAGCAGACGGGGGGTGTCTGCGCGCGAACGGCGCAGCCTCCCGCGTCCGCGCGTGCCTGCCACGAAGCTGCCGTGCGCCGACGGCGGCCGCCTGGGCGCTTTTTTTCAGGTGAAGAGCGTGCCCAACCCGCGTGTGGAGCTGGAGGAGCATTACTACAACGCCAAGCACACCGGCCTGCTGGAGCTGGGCCTGCAGCCGCACCTGCTCTGCGACAACCTGATCGACTCGCTGCTCACCTTCGCGCTGAAGGCGCGCCGCCCGCTGCGCCCTGCACGTTGCTGCATGCGCGCGCATGTGCGCGGCTGTTCGGGCCGGCGCATGCTGAGCTGCTTGGGCGCGGCGCGCGCAGTACAAGGACCGCATTGACATGAACCTCATCAAGCCGGCGGTGGACTGGCGCAAGACGCCCGTGTCTAGCGGCACCATGAGCGCCGCCGTGGCGCAGCAGTGACCGCGGCAGGCGCCGCCGCCGCCGGCCGCTCCGCTGCGGAGGCCTGTCTGCGAAGGCTCAAGTTTTAGGAAACCGCAGGCCTGTTTCGGGCTGCTTGGTGGGGGGTGCCTGAGCGCGCAGCATGCTGGGCGTGCTGTGTTGGCGGCTTGAAGTGTGTGTTTGCATGTGATGAACACTTGGTACCACTTGATGATGCTGAAGTCCCTGGTGCAGCAGTCAATTGCCTCTCATAGTTCCCGCCAGTGAGGAGCGGCCTTGCAGCTTGGCATATCTTGTGGCACAGCAGGTGCATGCATTTGTGGCTGACGGCCACCAACCAGGCCTCACAGTCGTCAGTGCTGCCCGCTCTCCGAAGAGATGAGGCAAAAGCCACAGGTGCACCGAGCAGTCACTCATGGGCGCCCTATGCAAATAAAAAAAAGAGATGAATCCTCTCCCGGACAGGTTCGAACTGTCGACCTTTGCATTAACAGTGCACTGCGCTGCCGATTGCGCCACGGGAGACGGACGCTTGCACAGAGCGCATTCTTTGCAGTAAATGTAGGCCCACCAGCAATGTCATCCGCTGAATGCGACCCCCTGGACCCATGTGCGTACGTCGGGAGGGCACTTGGCTCGGGGTCAACGAAAGTCTTGTTCAGCAGGGCACAGGCATACAGATTATGGCGGTGCTTCATGGCGCCTCATGGGCCCTGTCAGAGTTGGCGGGCTGCGCGAGTCCCAAGCCTGTCATCAGGAAGACATAAAGGGTGCAAGCGTGTGCTGGACATGTCTGCATGCTCACATACCTTCTACCGCGCCAGGGAATGAGCAAAGAGACCACGCCAGTTCACCTGCATACTTTCACTATCAGGGCAAGCTGCAAGACATGCTATGAGACTCGCAGAGCAAGCTGAACACGAACAAAATATAGCTCCACCTGACAAACCCACTGGATAGCCTGAAGCAGAGAGGCCTCAGAGCAGGGAGTAGATGACGGTGCCGTCCTCCAGGTCCACGGCGTCCGTCTGGGCCGCGCCGGGGCCCCGGCGCACGACCTCAAAGTCCGCCATCAGCTCGCCCAGCGCGCCCGCCAGGCCGCGCCTGCCGCAGCACGCCGGCCTGCCGGTGAGCGGCTTGCTTTCGCCTGATGCCACGCTGGGCAGCATCTCCATGCACAAGCCTCAGCATGCGGGGCGCCTGTTCAAATATGCTGATCGGCGCCAGTAACGCACTCGCTGGAGCCGCAGCATGCAGAGGGCAAGCACGCGCACTGCATGAGCGCATGCGGCGGCCTCCGGCTGGCGACGGATGTGCCCGCCGCGGCCTGGCAGGGCGCGCGCACCCCTGTGGCGACGCCGCGGCGCAGCCAAAATGGCGCGCTAGCCCGCGGCCGCTCGCGCCGCCGCATGCGGCCAGGTGCGCGGCCACGTCCGCGCGGCTCGGCGGCGCAGCAGCCGGCCGCGCGCCGCCGCCGCCGCCACCGGCCACCCCCAAAGACCAGGGCCCTGAGCCCGGACCTGACAGGGTGCTGCCCCAGTGCGCGCCGGGCGTGCGCGCGGGCGTCGCCGACGCCCAGGCCGGCCGTGCGCGCTTGCCGGCGCTGGTCGCGGGCGCAGGCGCGGCAGCAGGCATCGGGTACCTGGCGTTGGTGTCCGCGGGGGCCTGTCGCCGCCGAGCGCCAGGGTCACTGCCAGTCATTTCTGTTGCGAATGCCTTTCTTTTAGAGCGTGTGCATCCACATAGCATGTCATCTGTCGACACTGCAAGCTTGACGCGGATGCATGGCACATTGCAATGCATGCACATGCGCGCCCCATCCGTTACTTGCTGGCAATGCAGAGGCGTCAGCGAGGTCCGCCAGCTTCTTAGCAGGTCAGAGCGCGAAATTGAGGTGAAGTAACAACTGACAATCTGACTCAGGCGCCCAGAGGCCGCGTGCTAACGCTTGCGGGGTCAAATGAAGGGTCCTAGGGACACAGAGGGCCCGGTAGGCTGTGAGTCGCACCACGGGTGATGCAGCGGGCTCGCCGATGGCCGACACGGCGGGCTCCGCGCCCTGCGCGCCGGGCGCCGCGGTGCCCGCGCCGTCCAGGTAGTGCGCCAGGCTCGGCTCGAGGTCCACTGCGTCGCTTGGCTGCGAATCCTCATCTGCGCTGTCGCCGTCGGCGGCGCCAGGCGCAAACCAGAGCGCGCGCGCGGCCAGCGCGGCGGCCGCGACGCGGATCTGCGCATACTCCGCCGCCGGCACCGCGCGCTTGACCGCGCCCGCGCCCGCGGCGCCCTCCGCGTCTATGCCTGCGCGCGCTGAGCGGCGAGACGTGGGCACGTGCGCGGGTCGTCGAGGGACACCTCTGCGCATACTCTGGGGCAGGGGCGAGCAAGCGCCTGAAAGAGCCTCCGACACATGTCCTGGCCTAAATCGCCTGCCTGGCATGCCAAGCGCGGCTGGCGCACATGCCGTGGCCGAAGCAGGCCGGGCAGGCAGCGCCGAGCGGCGCGGCGACATGGTGGCATGCACCACTAGCAGCCCGGCAGGCGCCCGCGGGCCGACCCGACCGCGCGCCTGCGCGTATGGCGGTGGCCAGCTCCTCGGTGAGGCCGACCTCGACGGCCAGGCGCGGCCAGTCCGTGGGCAGCCCGGACGCCGCCGCGGCCGCGACGTAGCCCACCACTGTGCCCGCCTGCGCGCCCAAGGCTCCCGCCATGGCGCCGCCGCAGACGAGTGAGGGCCAGAGACCCTGGGGCGGCTGCCCACGCAGCGCACCCCTGCTCAACCCTGCCTGTGCCAGGGCGCAGAAACCTAGGGCCGGCAGAGGGCACGAGCGAGGGTGGCAGGCGCCGGCCGGGCTGCACGCGCCTGGATGGGCTTGTCGCGGCGCGCAGCAATCTCCGTAGGCGACTCGCCGCGCTCGAAGCGCGCGTGCGCATCAAAGTCCTTGCTCTGTGCCGCGCCGCATCTGCATGGTCAGCGCGGGCGCGCTGCGATAGCAGTGCTACATGGAGTACTGCAGGACGGTCTGTTCTTGACTGCCTGCTGTGCCCTGCAGCCCAACTGCGGCCCTGCTGACCCATGCACAATGCCTGGATGCATGCAGGACATGCGTGGCATGAGCGGACCGTGGGGTCGCCGCCCGCCAGCTTGATCAGCGCGTCGCTCGCGCCCTCGCCCCTCTGCCGCGGCCAGCAGTCATCATGCGGCTCAGCAGGGCATCCGGATCAGCAGGGTAAGCGCTTGTAACCCAGCGTCGTCTGCAGACTCGAGGTAGATGCCTGCAGCCAGCAGCGCGGGGCAGCAAGCAGGGCGGCGCGCATGCCACAGGCGGTGGCTTGCCGCATGCGCCCCAGGCCGGGGGGAGCGCGCGCACCGGGGAGGCAGGCGCGGACATGCGCCGGCCGCGCATGGTCGACCACGCGATGCCCGCGCTGAGCGCGCTGCCCTCGCAGAAGCGGACCACTGCGTCCACAAATGCCTGCAGGCGGCCCCGGCTCAGCGGGGGCGGCATGGCTGCGGCGCCTGATGAGGGGTAGTGCACACATCGTGCCAGTAGGGTAAAAGATGCACTGTGTATACAAGGCCAACGCCGGCGGCCCGCGCTCGCCGTGTGGCTGCAGAGGGGGCGGGAGGCCTGCGCCGCGCGCCTGGCCATGCTGCTCGCGGAAGAGCGCGGTCGCGCCCTCGCACGCGGCCAGGTGCTGCGGCCGGTCGGGCCGCTTACGTGCCAGCTCCCACAGCAGCGCGTCGCCGGCCACATGCGTCGGCGCCATGCCGCCGCCCGCCGCCGCCGCGCGCTCCTGCGCGGTCGCGGCCGCTGTTACCCTGACAGCCGCGGCACGCCCTCCGCCACTTCCCCACACCACAATGAGCCGTCCTGATCCCGCTAAGGCCTACACTGGGTGCCTGCATCTGCGGCAGGGCTGGCAACAGGAGAGCGCGACCCGGCAGCACCCGCGCGGCGCGTGCCGGCGCCTGCACGCACCGCGCCGCACCACGCAGCAACCCCACCCCGCTGCCTGGCAGCACAGGGCGCGCCTTGCGCAGCGCGACCAGCGCCTGGAACAGCCGCGCCTCCTCATCGCGCGCGGCGGCGTCCTCGGCCGGCGGCGCGGGCGCGGCGGGCCCCCCGGCCGCGCCGCGATCGCCGCGCCGCTCCTCGTCCAGCAGCTCCTTGGGCAGCGCCAGCACGAGCGCGCGCGGCGGCGGGCGCGCCAGCCATGCGGCACCCTGCGCCGCGGCCGGACGCGGCAAGGGTGAGCCCTACAGCAGGCCCCGCTGGGTCACAAGTCCCGGCGCCGGCTGCGCACCAACAGGCTCTACCATTTGTGCCGGGCCGCACGCACTGGCAGGGCTGAGCTAGGGCACGCAGGGCGACATGCATGTTCTCCGCCCTGCCTGCCCACTCAGCAACTGCCAGGACACTGCGAGAGCGCCGAAAATTCGGCAGACCGGCAGGCGGGGCGCGGGGCCCGCGCCTCCGGCGACAGCGCCACGGCCGTGAAGCCGCCGCGGCCGCCCTGGCGCGCCTCCGCGCGCACCAGGCGCTGCTGCATCAGCACGCCCAGCAGCGCCTTCCACCAGTCCCGGGAGCGCGCCGCGCCCGCGCCTGCGCGCGCCCGGGCCCCGCGCATGCCTCAGGACGGGCGGGCGCGGGCGCGCCTGGCCTGTCGGCGCCCTCGAGCAGGCAGCGCAGCCGCGTATCAACCGCAGCCCATACCGCAACCCATATAGCCGGCGTTCAGGGCCTGCAACGGCCAGCGCGAGGCAGCCTCCAAGCGGCGCATGTGGGCCAACCGGGCGCTGTTGCTCAGCAAGCCGTCAAGCATTTGCCGAGGTGCAAGAGTAGCATGGCCGTAAGCAGCGCGGGCGGGCGGACCGTGCAGGCGCGCGCCGTCCGGCGCGGCGGCGTCCAGCATCCAGGGCGCCATGTCGCGGCCGCGCGAGCCGCGCAGCAGCGCGACCGGCTTGGCCGCGCCGTAGTGCCCGCGCAGCGCGCCGACCGCCGCCAGCAGCAGGGCCGCCTCCGGCCCCAGGTCGCGCTCGGCCTCGCCGCCCGCCGCGCGCCGCGCGCAGTTGTCGCAGCCGCCCCTGCGCGCGCGCCGCCTTGTGTGGCCAGGTGCAGTTGAGGTCGATCACTGTTGTCTGCCTCGGGCCTCCAGGGCCCGGTGCGCGCTCGGCCTCCTTGCCGGCTGTTCACGCCGCGCGCCTGGCTCAGCTGCCCGGCGGGGCCCAGGGCTCGGCGCGAGGCGCAAGCGCGACCCCGCCGCGTCCCTGTCAACACCTTTCATGAGAGCGCGAGCGCGCACCGGCAGGCCTGCGCTGGGTCGGGCGCGGCGCCGGGCTCAAAGTGCGCGACGAGCGCGGCGTGGCGGCAGGCGGCCGTGTAGCAGAAGCCCTGCATGCGCTCGCGGCCGGCGCAGGACTGCTCGCTGCCCGCCGCCGACTGGCGCTCCTGGCCCTGCGCGGCGCGCACTCGGTGGTGTGGAACCGCACACCGGCCTGGCCCCGGCCGCACAACGGAGAAATAGCATGCTTTGAATGAAAGGCATGCAACGTGCTGCCAGAGCTGGCCGCTATTACACAGGCGCCACGCGGGTGGCACATCATTAGCGCGGCCGCGCACCTTGATGAAGTCCAGCTTGGACCAGTCCTGGCCGCTCCAAAGCATCAGGCACTTGGCCGGCAGGCCGTCGCGCCCGGCGCGCCCAATCTGCCGCCCGTTGTGGCAAGAAACATCAGCAAACGCGCAAGTCGCAAGGCGACGGCCATTCAATCTGGTACACCATGCCTGTGGGCGGGTGCACTACATCAGGGAGCGCGCGCGTGCCTGCTGGTAGTACGCCTCCAGCGTGGCGGGCGCGCCGTAGTGGATGATGCGCCGGATGTTGGGCTTGTCGATGCCTGCGTGCGCCGGCAGGAGGCTGTCAGCAGACGAGCGCACTGCGGGTCAAAGCGCCACGCTCCGCCCGTCCTCCTGCGCCTCTCCAAATGCCGCTTGCGCTCGCTCGGCGCACTGCATGCACGCCTTGACCATGCCGCAAGGCAACCCACGGGCAGGCCGCGGCGCAGCGGCCAGCGCGCTCCAAGGGGGGCTGCATGCAGGCGTGCACGCCGGGGAGTGGGGCGTGCCCATGCCGAAGGCCACCGTGGCGACCACCACGTCCAGCTCGTCGCGCAGGAAGCGCTCGTGCACGCCCGCCTGCGCCCGGCCGCGCCCCCAGCCGGCTTTGCTGTTTGCCCCAGCGCTCAGCCATGGGGACACATGCCAGCAAAATGCGCCAGAGGCTGGTGCGCGCCTTGTCGGCCGCGGTGGAGTGGTAGTGCCCGACCCGCCCAGCGAAGCCGTTCTCCTGCGCACGCCAGCCCGCACACCTCCTCGGAGCGCACTCAGAGACTGGCTTGGCACGCTCATGCGCCTGGCACGCCGCGCAGCAGCCAGCCAAAGGCGGGCAGCGCGGGCGCGGGCGCGCGCCTCCAGGACCTGCGCGACCTTCTCGGCGTCGCCGCGCGTGATGGTGTACACGATGGTCGGCTCGGCCGGCCCGCCGGCGCGCCGCGCGCCGATCAGCTCGCCAAGGTTGGTGGCCACGTCCGCGCTGCCGCGCTGCCGCACCGCCAGCTCCAAGTTGGAGCGCTCGAAGGACGTCACCCACCTGCGCGCGCGCGCGCGCCCTCGCGATCAGCTGGGGAGCGCGGACACGCATGGGCTTATGCTATTTCGTGATGTTCATCCGTTTAGAGACGAACACGTTGACCTGCCGGCATGCTGGGCGGTGTGCACGCTGCAGGAGCGCCCTGCGCGCCCGGGCCGCGGCGCGCAATCAGCGCAGGCGGGCAGCTCGAGCGCGCGCTGGGGCCGGGGCGCGCCGGCGGTGCCCAGGCCGCAGGCGCAGGGAGGCAGCGATGTCGTCGCGCACGCGCGGCGCGGCGGTTGCGGTCAGCGCCATGAACGGCACGCCGGCCAGCGCCTCCCGCAGCTCGCCCAGCCGCCTGCGGCCAGGCAGGGGGTCAGCAGGAGCGTCGCTGGCAGGGCCCGCATTGCACCACTCTCTCCAACACCAGGCGGCAACAGGGCAGGACAGGCGAGCCTGAGAGGAGCCAGCGCGGAGGGGCCTGGCAGTCACCTGTACTCGAGCCTGAAGTCGTGGCCCCCTGCGCGCCGTCCCGGGTCAGCGCCCAGCACCGCGACGGGGGTTCTGCGGTCTGGCGCTGGCGAGCCTGGTCATGCATTTGGGGCGCGTCGGGTGCAATATCGCGCGGGCAGGCACAAGCCCGCCGTCAGCGCATGGCACACGGGCGCAGCCTCAGGCATCGCAGGCGCGCGGCGGCAGCAGGCGCTCGGGGCCGCACACTCGCTCACGCAGTGCGCCTCGTCCACGGCCACGAGGCACAGGCCGGCGCGCGCGCGCAGCTGCTGCAGCCGCCCCGCGGCATTCGCCGCCAGCTCCGGCGTGATGTAGATGAAGCTGCGGCGTACGGCCCGGTCACGGCACCGCGTTATGGGGTGCAGTAGGTGCTGTGTGCTCGGTCAAGCCTCTGGGGCCGGTGCTTGCAGCCTCAGGACACTGTCAGGCATGGCGCTTCTGCAGCGCGGTATGCGCGTCGGCAGAGGTGGCGGCCTGACAAGCCAGAGGGGCGGGCTGCAGGAGCAGCGCACCCAGGTGCCTACCGTCGCAGACGGGACAGACATGCTTGCAAACCAGTGGGCCCAGGGCGGGCACAGGGAGGCGAGGCAGTGCGGACCTGTACTTCCCCGCCCACGCATCGTCCGTGACAGCCGCGCAGCGCTGCGCGGAGCCCAGGAAGCAGGCCGACAGGCCGCGCGCGTTGAGCGCCATGACCTGCGTGTGTGCATTCACACGCGCCTTGGGGCACGTACGGGCAAACAGTGCAAATACCTTTCGAAACTCGCAAGAGCCGCAGGGGAGTGGTGCAGCCAGCCCCGGTCATGCGCCTGTTCAAACATGACCCGGGCACTCGACCACCAGCTGGAGCTCAGCAGCACCAACGTTTTGCAAAGCAGCGCACCTGGTCCTGCATCAGGGAGATGAGCGGGGAGATGACCACGCACGGCTGCTGCAGCACCAGCGGCGGGACCTGGTAGCAGAGCGACTTGCCAGCTCCAGTCGCCTGTGTGGACAGCAGAGCGTCACGCACGAGCACAGCCGGGACCTCAGCGCAGACGTGTGCGAGCGGAACCCAGCGCGCACCATGGCCACCAGGTTGTCGTTGCCATCGAGCACGCTGCTGATAACGTCCTCCTGGCAGGTCCGGAACGCGCTGAAGCCCCAGTACCTGCTCAGCACGGCATGCGCGCTCTGCGGGGCGGCCACTGCGTGCATGGCCTTGGGCAGCGCCTCCCTCCTCGCGGCGACCCTTGGCACGAGCAAATGACGAGGCTTCGGTGTCCAAACCGCGCTCATCCAGGCCGCGATGCGTGCCATTGATGGCGAGCTGTCGCCCCTTCTTCGTTTCAAGCCCGGCGCAACCCTCGACCTCAGCCACCGAGGTGGAAGCTTGCCGAGCCTATGCCGAACGAGCGCGAGTCTGCTGCACTGCGCAGCCATTCCCTTTGTTTGCTCGCTCCTGTGCTGTTGCGGCCGCTGTCCAATACGCCGGGAAGTTGCGGAAAAGGCATGATTCGCTGACCGCAAACGGGGTTGCCCAGCAGAATGGGTGCCGCGGCAGGCCCCTCAAACCCGCGCAGGCAGCAGGCCGACCGCCGCAACGTGGTCGAGTGCTACAATTCCACAGATACTGGCCGCGGCGTTGCGCATTATGTGCTGGGGGCGTTCTGGGTGCTGCTCGTGACGCTCTGGCTGTGTGCGATGAACGCGCAGCGCCTGTATGACACCTTCCTGGCGCCCTGCCCGGGGCCGGTGCTGGAGCCACAGCCGCGGAACACGCCCTGGTGCGTCGCCTTCGCGCGCGACCTGGCCAGGGAGGTCGCAGCCGCCGATGCGCGGCCGGTGCGCGCTCCAGGCCCGCACGGGATGTATGTTGGGGGCAGGCGGCCGGGGTACGTGTGGCATGGGCTTCCTGCACTGGCAGCACCCGCTGCAGAGAGCTGCTTGGTCAACACCGGTGGTTGTTGTAGACCAGGCATTGACGCCGAGCTCTGGACTCAGTGCGTGAGCAGAAGTTCAGAGCCTTTGCTTTTCCAACGCCGACTGCTGTGGCTTGCAACGCATTGCGCTACCCCGGCTCGATCAAGTTGAGTTGTCTGACTGCAGGCCGTCCTTGTGAAAGGGCCTTGCACACACGTCTGAAACGGCAACCTTGTGAGAGGGCACCATCACTTTGTGCTGCATGCGCAGGGCGTCGACGTGGTGTTTTACGGAGACTCCATAACAGAGACGTGGCGCGGCACGGACATGGGCCGCGGCTGCCGCCGCTGCGCGGGCGTGCCCGCCGTCTTCCAGCACTACTTTGGCAAGTACTCCACGTCTGTCCTCGCGGTGGGCGGTGCGCGCCTCTCGCCCCCAAAGAGTGTGGTCAGCCTGATGGTGTGCTCACTTGCATGCATGCCGAGGGCCACTGCTGTAGCAATTTTTGGCGCAGAATTTGGGTCATATGAGAAAGCCAAATCTCACTTGCTTCTTCTGCATGGCACGCTCCTCGACGCAGGCGGCCTCCTGCAGGTCAGCACGTAGCGGGCGTGGGAGTGATGCTGCAGTCCTGTGTGTGCCATCTGAGCGGCGTCACATTGTGCACCTAGGCCGGGCGTGACGCGCAGGCGACCAGGCGGCCCACTTGCTCTGGCGGCTGCAGCACGGCGGCACATTCGTGCGCAAGCCGCCGGCTGTGGCGGTGGTGATGATAGGCACAAACGACCTGGGCGCGTCCGCGTGCATGGGCGGGCAGGCTGCCATTGTGCGCGCCGCCAACGGCACAGCCACCCGGTGCGATGAGAGTGCAAGTGAGGGAGTGGGCGGTGTGATGCTTGTATGACTTGCGGGTGTCATGCATTCGCATGCCCACGTTGAAACAGCTCCGCAGCACACACAGCTGGCAGACCTGAGCACGTACGGGTGCTTTCTGATAGTAGCAGCGTGCAGCGTGGCAGCATCATGCAGGGCGCTGCCGGGCACCGCGTACGGGCCGACCTGCAAACGTCCCCGAGCGCATGCCAGCGCACTGACAGGGAGGGGACGCACGCGCGCGCGCAGCGTGGAGGCCGCGCTGGGGCACCTGCGGCGCGCCAACCCTCGCACGCAGCTGCTCGTGCTGGGCGTGCTGCCGCGCGGGTGGACCGACGCGGCGCACGTGGACGCCTGGCCCAGCATGTACGCTCCCGGCATTGCCGCGCTGAACGCGGAGCTGGCCGCCTGGGCCGCGCGCGACGCGGACGCTGTGTTCTTGGACTGCGGCGCCGCGCTGCTGCCCGGCGGGAAGGTGCGCTCACGCGGCATCACCCCTCTGATCTTCTCTGAGGCATTATTTCTCTGAGGCATCACTCCTGGGTGTCCGGACCCTGTGTTGAGAGGCATGCAGCGATCTGGTGCCGAAGCTGCACTGCAGATCTGCAGCCAGCTCGCACAATGACCAAAGGTGTGGCCTGGCTGGACATCACCTTTTTACGCATGTGTTCTGGCTCCACCCATGTTCCCTGCCTGTGTTGGGTGGGTGGCAGCTTTTGCCAGATATAGGCATCAGCCATGAAATGCACTCTCTTGCGCAAGAGGCCTTGAGTGGCTGAGCCTCATGACTGTGGCGTGTGCGGTGGCGCAGATCGAGCCGCGGCTGATGCCCGATGCGCTGCATCCAAATGCTGAAGGCATGGAGCTGTTTGCGAAATGCATGGCGCCCGCCGTGGACGAGCTGTTTGCAGCCGCGTCTGGCGGCGGGCGCCGCGGGCTCTGGAAGCTGGGAGGTTAGAGGTCGCGCAGGCCAGGGGCTTGGGCGCCGGTGTCGAGACTGTGCGGCCAAAACAGTGTACTTTCGGGCCTAGCTATGCATTCCTTAGACTTCTCGTCACCACTGCTCCCTGTGGTGTGTGACTCTGAGTGTCCGCAACATGTTGATGGTTGTTTTTCGGCTGAAGTCCCAGCCTTTGCTACTGGGCCTGTTGTTGGTGCAGGTCGGGATTAAGCGCTCTGGCCGCTGATGTCCAGTTGTTGTATTGCGTGTACAGCGTGACATGGAGTGTGCCTCTGTGTGCATAAACTGGACTGCGGCGAGCATGCGCATGCATGCCATCGTCACGGATGCTGTAGGCGTGAAGCAGAGCGAGTGGTGTGAGCTGCAGCGCTCCTTCTCAGTGTGTGCCATGCGTGTTCCTGCTGTCACACAACACCCACGAGACTGTGTCTTGGGGCAGATACAGGGACGTCCCTGCACGTACATGCAATGTCTCACCTCGCGCTGTGGCAAACAACAGTGCACATCAACACTTGTTTACATGACGAATCTGGTCATCAGCGTGAGCATGCATGGTCTAGACAGCGCTCGCACACAGAGCCAAACCACACACATAGCGCAATGGTCGCAAACAACTCTGTGGCATGCACGGAGGTATAGGCAGCCTGGCCTTGCATAAAAGGAGAGCTCATGTGCGGACGATGACATCGTGGTGCCCGTCGAGCGCCTCCAGGCGCATCTGCTCTGCGCCATCCCGCTCCTTGGCCGCCGAGGTGTTGCGCTGCTGGATGATGCTCAGCGCGGCGAAGAAGTAGCGCTGCGCCCAACGCCCCTCGGCTCACACGCGCTGGCCGGCGGTGCAGGGCAGCGGCTGCATGGGCCCGGGCCGGGCGCGCGCGCCTGCAGGCTGGCCTCCGCGGCCGGCTGGCCGGACGCGAGGCACGCGTCGCGCACGGCCGCGAGGCGCGCGCCGGCGCGCAGGTGCGGCCCGACCAGCGCCTGCAGCAGCGCCAGGCTGGACCCCGCCTTCCGCCGCGCCTCCAGGACCTCCTGCGCGGCGCGCCGGCGCCGCTGAGCCGGGCCTGCTCTGACAGAGCTTTGGCATCTGCCGAGTTGTGCATGGCCGTCAGGCGTCCGAGGGGCGTGGCGCAGGGGCGAGGCGGGCGCGCGCCTTGAGTGCCCGCTCGCAGAGCCCCTCGCGTGCGCGCTTCCGGGTGTTGCCGCGCTCTGCGGGCAAGGCGTGCGCTGCATGATGATTCAAGTGACGGAGCACACGCACCAGCAGTGTGACAGTTTGCATGATGGCCCACCTTTTTGGCCACGCTCTTCTGCGCACGCAGGCCCTGCGTTCGCCTCTGCCCAGGCCTGCTCGGCCTCAGCGTCATCCTCGTTGCAATACACAATGCAGCATGCGTCGCCGCTCGCGCAGTCTGCAGCGCCCGGCTGCGCGGCTGCCTGTGTGGCTGCTGGGCTGGAGCGCGCGTCAGCATCGTTGCCATCGTCAAACAGCAGTGGACAGGGGTCCTCCCAGGTGCACGCTGGGCCATGGGACGGCGGTGCAAAGGTGCCAGGATCCATGCAGGTGTCTTGCGGACTGGCTGCCTGGCTGCCTGCTGCGCCAAGCGCTGCCCCGCCGCTCGACGGAGGGTCACCGGCAGCAGCGCAGTCCTCGCACTGCCTGGGACTGCCCGCGGCTTGGTCGGGCGCCGGCGAGCAGGGCGGGGCGCCCGGCGACGCCTGCATGTCGCAGATGATGGGACACTGGAAGCGGGCAGCCTCGTGCCGGTGCTCAGCCTGGTGCAGCCCCGGCGCCTGGCAGCCCTGCTGCACAAGGCGCAATTTTGCCTTGCAGGATGCATCCTCACGAGCACGTGCAAAGCACCAGAGCGAATGCAAGCTCACCTGGCTCACATGCTGGGTGGCCTGGCGGTCGTCGACGGCAGGAGGGAAGCCAGGCCCGGGCGCCGCCGCATCTGCGCCCTGCTCCGTGCCTGTGCAGGCACCGGCCCTGGCTCGCATGCTGCCTGCATGCAGCAGCCCGCGCGTGTGCCGGTCATGCACCAGTCGCCGCGGGCGCGGCGCAGGACGCGCGCCTGCCCGGGCCTCCGCGCGCCAGCTCTCCCGCAGGGCCACGAGGTCGACGGGCAGCAGCAGGCCGCGCCGCAGGCCCGAAGCGCAGACCGCAGCCACGTCCGGGCCTGGCAGCAGGGCCGCCGCCGCATCCGGCGCGCACTGGGCCGGCGAGGGCAGCAGCAGGCTGTTGCGGTCGGGCACCGGGCGGAAGACGAGGCGCGGGGGCGCCCTGCAGGGTTGCGGTCAGGTTGCGACCCTATCCGCTGCTCCTGGTGCATGGCGGAGCACTGCCGAGCATGGCGTGGCAGGCCGGCACCTGAACAGCACGCTTGGCCGCAGAGCGGCCAGCGTGGCAGGCCTGAAGTCCAGCTCCAGCTCGTGGGCAGGGCCCCGGGGCTCAGAGGCCGCAGGCGCCTGCACGCCCGCCCACCACTTGCATGTGACCATGAATGGGGGGTGCCACCCTGCTGCACGCCGAACAAAAAGGGTCAGACCCTGTTGGCGCGCGCGGCGGCCTGCGGCGCATGCGGCTGCACATAGCTGTCCGCGTCGCTGCCGCTGCTGCTGACCGCGTCCGCAGACATTGCTGCGCTGCTGCCGCCGGCGCTCGGCGCCCCAGCGGCCTGCAGCGCAAGCTGCGCCGGCCTCCTGGCGCGCAGCGCAGGCACCGCCCGCGGCTGCGGCGCGGCCTGCTCCATGGCCTGGGAAGCCTCGCGCAGCGGGCTTGCATCCTCCACAACCTCGTCCTCTGCGTGTGGGGGCCGTCCTATGTTTACGCATGCATAGAGTCATGCACACCACAGGCGCAGGTGAGGCAGGCGCGCGCGCCTGCCGGCGGCGAGTCGGGCGTCGCTGGCAAGGCAGGCGCGGCTCGCGCGCGGCGCCTGAGCCTTGGCACGCATGGCCGCCTGACTGCATGACCCTCTGGGAGGGCCTGGTCAGGGCCCGAAGGGCATGGTCGGCTGGCTAGGCGCGCGGTCTCAGCATCACCTGCGTGGGATGCCATAAGGACTCAGATGCGACGCCTGTTCCAGCCACTCAGCATCACGAGGTGCGCAGCAGTGCACCGTCTGCATCGTCTGGCGGCGGGCTCGTGGCAGCAGTCTCTGCACCCGTGCAGGGCAGACCGCGTCATGGGTGGACATGACAAGTGTTTTCATGACCTTGACTTGATATAAGAGGGCATGCCACCTGCCCACCCATCTGCTCGCTCGCGCATCTGTGCCGCGCATGTGCCTGCAACTGGATGTTAAGAGCAGGGACAAGGAAACCACCTTGTGTAACATGTCATGCACCAAGAAAACACACCTGGCGACGGCGGTGCATTGCCAGAGGCAGGCTGCTCCGACTCAGACTCGGAGTCATCACACGGAACAAACGCGTCCAGGATGTCATGCATGGCAGCGCAGTCCATGGTGTCACGCGAGCTCACGAGCTCCTCGTCGAGCATGCACTGCCGCATCAGGGCCAGCCTGGCGGCAAGTGGCACTCCATGACACTGGCACGGGCCGGTCAGGCAAAGCAAAGTGCATGGCACAGAGCGCACAGCTCCTCCACTGTCGGCCTGGTGTCTGGGGCTTTGACAGCCGGCGGGTGATCGTGGCTGCAGCTGACGCTTTTGTGGAAGGCCTCGGCGTCCTGGCATGCCACAGCCGTGTCACGTGCGCGCCCCATGCTGGCTTGACACCCTTATACCAAACACACCTTTGCCGCAGTGGCGAGGCTGAGCTGACCACTCTTGTACTTCTTGTATGCCTGCAGGGCCGCCTCGCTGAAGAACGTTGCGGTGCGACCTGCGCGGAGCTCAGCCAGAGGGGTGACCTTCATGAAAGGTCAAAAAGCTGCAAAAGAGACAGCAGCGCAGCTGCGCACCTGCGGGGCCAGCAGCGCCCTGGGGCTCGGCGCCTGCGTCTGCGCTCCTGTTGGCGGCACGCTTGCTGGGTTTGTCCGTCTGGCACAGCTTGACGGCGTCAGCAGACTGCTTGAGCAGCGCCAGCTTCATCGAGCGTATGAGCTGCACCGTGGGTCAACAGCATTACTCTCCGCCTCTACCGTGAGTAGCACTATGTGGTGGTGTGTGAGCACGAGAGTGCACGACCTCAGTGCGTGCATGCAGGTTGCACGCGGCGCTCTCCACGAGCGCATGGCCAGTGTCTGCTGATCCCTGTGCGCAGCGGCTCCTGTGCTTGGTCATAGCAGCCGATGTGCAGTGCATCTTGATGCGTGTACACGTGTGGCCAAGGTCTCTGGGAACTGAGCGCCACCTCAGCAAAGTCTGACAGGCACAGCTTCAGGTAGCGCGCGTCAAACGGATTCCGGCGGTGGCGCTTGAGGTCGATGTCCTGCAGCGCCTTCTCGAGCGCCTCGCTTGCCATCGTGCAAGTCGGCTGACGTACAGCGCGGCCCCCTGCGCCTGTCCTTCTTTTCTCTAGCAAGCTTGCGTGAAACACCTGCATCCAAGACCCTGGCCACGGGCATATGCAAGGGTTCTGGCAGACACTGTGCCAGTATCGCCAGGCAGTCTGCTGATAAGAGAGTGAGCGAGCACCCACTTTAATTGTACGACAGTAGGCATCGGGGGTGCAAGCATAAAGAGTTGTGGTACTGCAGTTACCTGTGAAAGGCTGTCTTGCAAGCTGGGCCTGCAGATGGGCCTGCGGGCTCTGCCGAGCAGGCCCGGGCTGCTGCTGTGAGTCATAGGCCTGAGGGTTGGTGCAGCTTGTGAGGGCTAGTCTGGTGGCTGCCAGGGCACGGGCGTGTGCCCTGCGCGCTGACGGCTCAAGGCGAGCCCTGCAGCGCTGCCCGGCTTGCAGAGCGCCTCCAGGGACGGTTGGGACTGCTGCAGCGATGCACGTGCCGCTCTGAGGGCGGGCGCCCCCAGAGCGCGCTCAGCATGCCGTATTTGCGGACCGGCAAAGGCAAGGACGCCGCCGACATCTATTATGAGGTCAGAGGCGAGCTGCCAAAGGCGTGCGGCGGGTGTGCTGACCCGCCCCTGGACCCGTTCCCCGCTCGCCGGTCCCAGTCTACTCCGCTCCACAGCTTGTAGACGGGGGTTGGCCAACGTGCTCAGTTTTTTTTTTTTTGGCTAACGCAGGGCAAAGGCTGACCCGCTGGACGCCGAAGATGACGAGCGACCGAGCGTCGTGCTCATTATGGGTGCGCTCAGTGTGTGGGGTTATGCTGGCGCACATGCGCGGCAGCAGTGGTGCCCGCTGTCTATGCGGCCGGGACCGCCAGCGCCCCCAGGGACTTAGGCACTGTTTCACAGCCGGCCAGGCCTCTGGCGTTTGCAAATATCCTGCACCTGCAGCCACGCAGTTGGCAGAAGCCGCGCAGGCGCTGCTGCTGTGCGGCTGCGCAGCACGCCGCGCGGCAGCCCTGAGCACGTGCGCCCGTGTGGACATCAAGCCCACAGCTGTGCTGGTCTCTGTGGCGCAGGCTTTGCGTGCACGATGGGCTGCTGGGGCCCGCAGCTGGACGACCTGCTGCGGCCGGGCGCCGACGGCGCGCCGCCCGTGCGCGTGCTTGTGCTGGACAACCGCGGCGTGGGGCGCAGCAGCTCGCGGCTGCGGCGCCGCGCGTACAGCGTCGTGCTGATGGCGGAGGACGTGCTGGCCATCCTGGTGCGGCCGCCCGCCCACCGCGCCTCTGTTCCGTAGCGTGCCTGCTTGCCTGCATCCCGGGCGTTTGGCTGAGACGCGGAGCGGGTTGACACGCCAGGCGCAATGCTGTCTATGCGGCACCTGTAGTCACTCTGCTGCCTGAGTAGGTGGCGGCAGCGCGCCGTCGCCCTCATGCATCCATGCGGACAGACTGTGCTGTTGCCGACACGCCATGCAGTAACAGGCTGACGTGGCCTGGCGGCGGCAGAGGCACCTGCGCTGGGGCCCCACGCATGTGGTGGGCCACTCGCTGGGCGGCATGGTGGCCACGCGGCTGGCGGTGCTGGCGCCCGAGCGCGTGGCCTCGCTGACGCTGGTCTGCGCGACCGCGGGCGGTTGGCAGAGCCTGCCGTGCTCCTGGCGCGTGGCCAAGTATGGGCTGCAGGCGCGCGGCTGCCTCTGCGCCTCCTGGCACCTGTTCTCAGCTGCACGGCATCCGAGGTTGGGCGGCAGCTGTGCAGTCCGTGCGGCACGGGCGCGTGCGTTATGTTGGGCATGTGGCTCATGAATTTTACCCCAGTAAAGTTGCTCGATGCTTGCATGCAGCGCTTGCCGCTTAGAGGATTGAGCTATATACCAATGATATGCAATTTCATCACGAGTGTGACATCAAGGCAAGCCGAGGCCAAACTAGATGCGCCGCGCACAGATGCTGTGCTCGCGCACCGCCGAGAACCGCGCGAAGATCGACTTGAAGCTGCACTTCATGCGGAAGACGCTGAATGAAGTGGTGCGTTCATGCCATGTCAGCTGCCTGCATGTCGCATCATTTACATGATCAAACAGGTTGGAGCAGCACCGGCGCTGCAAATCTTTCTTCTCCACTGGGGATGGGTCGGCTGCGGGTTGTGCAGCGCAGCCTGCTTGCCGACACTGGGCAAACAGGCGCCGCGCTGAGAGGCAGGCGCGGCGCGCACGGCAGGACCGAAAGCACGGGCGCACGCGCCGCGAGCTGCTGCGCGAGGAGTACGTGGAGGGCGCGCAGCGCGGCGGCATCGGCCAGCCGTCCACCGGCTTCCGGGTGCGCCGGCCTGTGCCGCGAGCGGGCAGCACGTTGTGTGGGCCCTCCCAGTCGGTGCGCCACTTTTGGCGGGCGCGATGCGCCACGAGCTCTGGCGCCACAGCTCGGTTGTCGTCCAGGGCTCCCCAGGAACGACCATGTGGCAACAGCCTGCCGACCCAGTACGTGTGGCGGCTCTCTGAAGGACGGCGCGCTGCGCGCGCAGGGCCAGCTGCTGGCGGTGTGGCGGCACAGCGTGAGCGACCGCGACGCGCGCACGATCGTGGCCGCGCGCATCCCGGTGCTCGTCCTGCACGGCCGCCACGACATCGTGGCCGCGCCGCGCTTTGGCGAGGCGCTCGCGCGCAGGCGCGGCGCTCAGACACAAGTGTACTCACGTTGTATGGACACGCTGGAGGATGGGAGAACGTGTGCTCGGCGTTCCGCTTGCGTATGTGCTCTCCAGCCCGCCTTCGGTCCAACCCGGCAGGCTGCTTGCTGCAGTGCGCGTGCATGCCATAGGTTGAAGCGAGCGTGTGCTGCGGCCGGCGCAGACTGGAGGCGCCGTGCGTGATGCTGGAGGGCGCGCACTTCCTGACGCGCGAGCGCGGGCCCGAGGTCAGCCAGCTGCTGCGGCACATCATCCTGCACGGTGCGCGCCCGCGAGGTGCCATAGGGTGCCTGCATGCTGTGGGCCGGTGCATGCGGGTGAGCGGGCAGGGTCAGCAAGCAGTCGTGAATCGTGTGGTGCCGCTGTGGTGTTGTGCCAGGGGATGGGCAGCGTGGCTGCTGCCACCATATGTGGCTGCACGGCGCTCCTCGCGATGCTCGCCTCTTTGACACATACGCGCACATCAGCCCTTTCCACTGCTCCCCGAGTCGCCATCCAGAGCGCTTTGCACGCCCTCAAGCGCCGCTCCCTGTCATGTCCGAACAGAGTGCGCTGCTCTGAGCGGCGGCGCGGTGCTGCGCCAGGCCGGCGGCTGCAGGAGCGGCCGCACCGCTACCTGGACCGCTCGTCCGACCCGGGGCAGTGCGGCGGCCTGGCGGCCGTGCCGGAGCTGCGCCTGCCGGCGCCGCAGCGCGAGGACAGCGAGTCCAGCAGCGCGACGGGCGACTCGCCGACCTCCACGATTCAGCTCATCATCAAGCGCGACTCGCCGCAGCATGACGCGCAGCCTGCGTCTGCAAGGCTGCCAGCGTTCCGGACGATGGCGCTGCCTGTGGACAGCACCATGCTAGAAATGTGCATGACCTTGCTTTTTACCATCGGTACTCTATTGACCATTGGTGCATAACGAGAGAGGAGTGTGAGGCAGCGCGGCCGGCAGCAGCACTGCGTGACCATGGAGCGTGTGCGGGCTCTGTTGGCACCCTGCTGGGGCAACAGCGCATGCCAGAGATCAAGGTGGTCCAGCCTGCCAATGAGCGTGACACAATGGTGAGCCAGTCTGGTGCGGTTGTAAGGCTAGCGTTCTGTTGGCGAGTGGCATTTCTGGCCTGAGTCACCTGGGGAGCGCTGGCTCATGCCAGGTTGTCGTACTTGATTAAGTATACGTACAGTGCTGAGGCGCATGCGCCTGAGCTGTATCAGTTTGCAACAGCAAACTGTGTCTGCCCTGTGCTGTGTCGTGTGCAACGGACTGGAAGCACTAGTGGGTTGACCAATACTTGCAGGCTGAGGCCGAGGCAGCGATTCTTTACCGGCGTGCGTGTGTCGTTTGGTTGGTGCAATGCTAGCGTCTGCACACTGATATGTTCCTGTGGCCTATTGCTGTTGGGATATTGCGGTGAATGCAGCGCAGAGTCTGCAGGATGCTGCTCATGCGCGGGTTATTTGCCACCAGCGTCTGGCGGGGTGCTGTCAGCATGCGCTGGTGGCGCTCTGAAGATGGCGTGCAGCTCTCTGTGATTGATGCGGCAGCGGTGGCCACAGTGCTGCTTGCTCGGCAGCTGATTGCAACCTGGCGGCCAGGTGTGATGCCTGCAGCTTGCTGCAGCGGCAGGTCCTGTATGTCGGCAGCCCGCAGGTGTGACAGTCATCGAGCGCTGGCCAGGCTGGGATGCCGCCCTGTCTGGAGCTGCGCGCGATGCTTGGACTCGTGGGGCCGGCGTGTGTGAGTATGTTGACGAGGGAGCTCAGTGTAGCCTGCTGGATTTATTGCGGCTTTCCGTCTTGTAGCATAGCAGTGTCATGCGCCATGCAACTTACAGCCAGCTCATGGCACATGCAATGCACTTCAATCTGCCTCACAATATCAAGGACAGCGCAGAGGTTGCCATCTGTACATGCGTATTTTCAGCAGCACTTGCTTCGGTTCAACGACATTCCGGGGCCTGTTGCGCTATCTACTGGTCTTGCATTAGTGCGCTATGCTCCAGAGGTGCAGCTGGCATGAGCGGGTGCTGGCTAAGTTACACATCATGCGCACGCGGGTCTGGACACTGCTCTTGGGCTGACATATAAGAGTGCAAAGAAGGAACAGCGCACTCACCACAACATGCTCACAGTGCTAGCCTTCCTGGAGCGCGTCCTCGCCCCTCCCAGACACATGGCAGCATAGTGAGTGTGCATGCATTCACTCGCCGCAATGCAGCACTCTCAGCCTCTCCAATGCTGCGCTGGTCCCAACACCTTGCACTTTCTGCTCAGCCGGCGGTTACGCTGTGCATGTCCCCCCAGCCCACACATAAAGTCATTGCTAGCCAGCACCCCAATCCCACTCTCCCTGTTCGTCATCATCCTCACCTCCATTCACATGGCGGGCCTGCCGCCGCCCATGCACGGGCGCGCTCGTGCGCAGCCCTGGCTGCCGGCAGGTTGGGCGCGCCGGGGGCAGGCCAGCGGCGCCAGGCCAGGCGGTTCAGCCTGACCTTGTCATAGTTGAGCCCATCAAATGCCCACCTCCACCGCAAAGCGGTCCCCGTACCTGCGAATCATCTCGAGCACAAGCTCGCGAGTGAGACGCTCCGCATTCTCATCGTCACACGCCAACCCCCGGACTAGACGGTACACGCGAATGCCGTCGCGCTCGGCGCACAGCTCTGCAGCCTGCAGGCGACCGTGGCAGAGGCGGTCCGCGACCGCGGCCACATTTTCGCTGCCAACCCACAGGTACACAAGGCTGCCAGACACAATGCGTGCATCGTGGACCTTGTCAAGGACGGCACCATCGTTGCAGGAGATACGCACCCCCGAGCAGTCCACCTCGAGGTGCGGGAGGCTAGTGAAGCCCTCCAGGATGGGTGGACAACGCAAGCTGAACGATCGGTTAAGTTCATTGGCAGTTTCATGGGCTGTTGTATAGGCTTTCAAGCGGATGGTGTGCAGCCGTGGCAGCCGCCCTGCCACGTCTGCGCCCGAGGGCGGCGCCCACGCCAGGCCCGTCAAGTAAGTCTCATGCAGGCCGAGCAACTCCAGCTCTTCCAGGGCGCTTGGCAGGCACTCGGGCCACAGGTATTTTGCCCGTGAGTTGCCGGTCAAGGTATACACACCCCAGCAGTCGACGCCTAGCTTGGTCAGTCGCAGCCCGCTCAGGTCCAGGGTAGGCCGCGCCATGTGGCTCGCACAGGCCACCAGCTGCAGCGGAACGCCGGAGAGCTGCAGCAGCGTGCCGCCGTGGCAGGCCAGAAACCGATCAAGCAGCGGCTGCTCCCACAGGGCGTCCTCAGAGGCCTCCCACAGGACGCAGAACTTGGCGGCCTCCACGCGCCCGGCCTGCGCAGGCTCGAGCAGCCAGCGGCGCTGCGCGCCGGTCAGGCGCGCCGCGCTGAAGTCGAGCGCCAGCGGCAGCGGCGCCGCGCGCAGCAGCTCGCGCACGCGGCGGCACACGGACGCCAGGCCGGCCGCGGCGCGCACCTCCTCCGCTGCAGGGCGCGGCGGCCTGTCCGCCCAGGCGCGCCGCAGGATGGCGCCCAGCAGCTCGTTGGGCAGTGTCGTGAAAGGCACCTGCGCGGCCGGCAGCGCGCATGCATGGCGCGAGGATGTGGAGCTCGAGCAGGTGCATGAGGCAGTGCAGCCTGGCCGTGAGCATCCAAAGTCAACATGAACGTGCAGACATTGCTGCACGCTCTGCGGCTCGTACACCTCTGGCCAGTGTGCTGCTGCGTCAGCACAGAGTTCTGCATGAACAGTTTCACACTGCTGTGCAGCCTCGATTCGGCCCAAGGCTGCAGGAGTCTTTGGAGAGAAGTGGAGGCTGCATGCGCAGTGCATGCTGGCTGTTCACTGGCGCCGCCGCGCAGCACCCGGGGCCGCCAAGCTATGCGAGAGCCCTGCACACATGTGGAGTTCTGTTGTACCAACCAAAAAAGGCTGCACCTTCTGGGCGGCTTGCCCACCAGCTCCAGGACTCGCCATGCTAAAATGTGCCTGCGGTGCAAAGGAGGCTTGGGGTGCAGGCTATGACAAACGGCGCCCAAGCACTGGGCCCTGGTGTCATGTTGCGCAGCTCTGGGCCACCCTCCCACACACGCAGGGCACTGTGCACGCAGAGGACTTGAAACCGCCTCGCTCGCAGCTGTGTCACAGCGCACAGCCATGCCTCGTGTGTCATCACGTGGTCGGTGATCAACAAGGCGGCAGGCTTTACAGTTGTCAGGTGTCAGTGAGGACAGGCGCGCACCTGAAGTACGCGTGCAGACGGCGCGCACACCGTGCTCTGCTTGGTGGTACTGACTCAGCACGCCGGCGAGCCTGGTCAACAGCAGCGCGCCAAGCTGCTGCTCGCCCTGCGCAGCGTGCAAAGGCCTCGCTTGGACAAAACTGTCTTGGAAAACATAGGCGCGCGCGCGCAGGAGCGTGCTCCGTGCTCAAGCCGTGCGAGAGCAGGACCTGGTGTGAGGCTACTATGGCAGTGGTCCAGGCAGTCTCTATGCGTGCCTGGTCGCCTGGAACAAGGTGCGCGCGCAGAGAAGGCAACGGGCCCCAAGGTGGCAGGAGGGCAGGGAGCACCGCAAAGGTAAGCGGGAGCAGCACACCTCTGGCTGCGGAGAGGCCCCAGGGCTGGGCGTGTTAAGGAGCAGGTGCACGGACTGCGTATGTGTTGCACAACCTAGCAGCGCGCGTTCATGAGTGCTTGCTTCAGCCGCTGAAGGTCCTGACCGCTACCATGCCCACACACACGCGGGGCGCTGCCTGGACACGTGGGCTGTGACAAGCACACCAGCCACAGGCCCAATCGCAAATGCTTTTCCCAGGACACTGAAGCGTCATGCACACGATAGACGCCTTACTTGTCACCTCCACACTCGACTCAGGCGTCATGGCAGCCCCACCAATGACGTGCAGAAACAGCGCCCATCACTCGCGCAGCGTCCGCCCAACGACCGTGCCCTCCGCACCGCCTGAAAGTTGGATTGTATTGTATTGAAAATTCAGATTGCAGCCGATGACTCGCGGAGGAGTGCGGCCTACCAGGGCAGGTGAAGACTGTCACCGCCGCCGTCACGCGAGCCGCCGCTCGCGGGCGCCTGCACCTCGTGCCGGCGGCCCCGGCCGGGGTGCCGGCCCTGATGGCCGCCCAAGCGGACCCCCCGGTCCTTCTTCAGACCTCCCTGCCCCCTGTCGTCAGCACGGAGCGTGGCTGGCGCCCCCGCGCGCGGCGCGCCTGCACCTGCGGGCGCTCCCGCCGCGCTGGGCGCGCGCGGCCCCACGACCGGCCCCGCACCATGTGCGGCAGCCGCCGCCGCGTGCGGCAGCCGCGCCGCGCCGAGGCCACGAAACCTCGGTCCAGGGCCGCTGGCGCTCGGTGCGCCGTGCGCGGCGCTGGGCGCGTGCGCCGCGCTCGCCGGCGCGGCCGCCAGCCTGGCGCTCAGGAGCAGCAGGACGAGGCCCGCGCCGGCCATGTACAGGAAGGCTGATGCCAACGCCGCATCCTGCCGGCAGTCATGAGGGGCGCTCAGGCGGGGCGCTGCCCACACCTGAACTGGCAGCTGCCTGCTTGGCGCCGCGCTCCATCGGACGAAGCGATGGCCCCAGCGCATGTCAGCTGAGCTGCAAGCTTCTAGAGCACGGCGTTCTCGGAGCGGGCGGGTGCCTGCTGCCTGCATGCTCGCCATCTCTCACCGTCAGCATATGCATTGCGCCTGCCCTCCGTACGCGCTTGGCGCAGGCTCATACACTCACACTTGGGACAGCTGGAACAGCTGGGTTGGCAGGGGCGCACGAGCCATCGGGCGGGCCGGCGCGTCGGCCGCTCCAGCAGGGGCGCCTGCAGGCCGCCACCGGCGCCCGCCGCAGGCTCCTGCCCAGCGTCCCCGCACGCGCTGCGCGGCATGGCCTCCTTTGTGCGCGGCGCTGCGGGCCTGCGTGCGGAGCACCCGCTCGCGGTCGACCCAGTGGTGCCCCTCGACTAACACGCATGTCGGAATGAGCGGTTGCCTCCCTGCGTGGGCATGTTGAAGTACAAGAAACAGTGTGCGGGAGCATCCGCACCGCAGCACCAGCATCGGCGGCAAAAACAAGGACAGGTGTTGTGACGCGGATCAGTGTGCAGCACACACTGTGCTGGTGGTGACCATAAGAGGCTGCACAGCGGGCGTGTCCACACGCGCCCACTGCTGGTCCACCAGGCAAAGCAGCACGCGTCATGCGGGCACAGCATTGGTGGCATCCTGCAGCGGCTTCATTCATGTGCATGCGCTCTCGGCAGGACAAGGACTATCAAGCGGACAGCCGCATTTATACGTGTGCCTACCAGGCGTCAGCGCACGCCTCCTCGGCAGCCTCGCGCTCGAACAGCAGCTCCACCGCCAGGCACGCCGACACAGCGAAGCAGCAAACCTGCATGCCCATGCGGTCCTGATGAGTTCGCTCCTTATTTGAGTATACCACGTTGTGCATGCATGGCGCAGCGCTGCATGAGATGTACGTGCCTTCAACTAGGCCACACGCGAAACCTCACAAGCAGACCAAATGGGAGCATGCCTCCTGTATGGACCAAGAGGACCAAGCAGCCATGCAAGTGCCAAGCCGCCCAGAGAGCCCCAGCCGCAGCAGGCAGAATCAAGCCGTCCCCTCGGCACGCGCCAACGGGCACGCGCCTGCGCCAGCACGAGCGCGGCAGCGAACAGGCCGGCCGCGAGGCTGTGCTGGGCGGCCCCATTGAGCAGCGCCAGCAGGCCACGCGTGGGCTCATAGTTCGCCGCCAGGACGTACAGCAGGTCGCTGCGCGGCGCGCCCGCCTCAAGCACTGCCGCACATGCAAGAGGCCGGGCCAGCCAGGCAAGACGCGCAGCAACTAGCTCACTTTATACCTGCAGGCAGCGCTCAGGGCTATCAGGGCTTGCTAAGTGAGCATGCGCACGTGCGTCACGGTCGCTCCCATTCGCTCATCCAGCGACCAGGGAAGGCTTGCACAGCAGGAGCCAGGCCTTGTGAGGGCGCGGGCTCCGGACAGAGGCGCTGCGCACCCTTGGCACAGGACGAAGGCGCCCAGGCAGCCCTCCAGCGCGACCACCGCAGAGCTGGCTCCCGCAAACTGCGCCGCAGCCGCGGCCGTCGCGCGAGGGCACCAGCCCGCACCGCTCTGCTACAGGGGTTGCTGCTGGGCGGAAAAGCTGCTTGGCGGCTTGACTTGGACCGTTATGCACAGGCTTGCGTAGTCTCAAGCACTGGCCAAATAGACGACAAGAGCGTCGGTGCAGTGCAGGAGACCTCGACAAGGGCATACACCTCGGGCCGCATCCCCTGTCCGTCCTCAGAGACAGAGGCGGGTGGCGTGGTGGGCTGCCCAAGGCTTGGGTGGCTGAGCGCAAGGCCGGGCGGCCGTGCTGTGCACAGGTAGGCAGGCGCGAGGCAGGCGGCGGGGCGCGCACCACCGACACCAGCCACAGGCTGCCCTCCGGATCCCTGGAGCGCTGCGTGCCGCTGAGCACGCCGAGCGCGCCGTTCGCCGCGAGGAGCGCGCCTGAGAAGGCCGCCCATCCGGGGTACCTGCACGGCCAACGCGCTGACACTGAAAGCTTCACAGCAGCCTCATTGAGCTCTGCGCAGAGCGCAACAGGCAGACAGCGTGCGGCGCTTGACATGAGAGGGGCCGGTGGCCGGTTGCATACCATAATGTTTCCACTTTGCCCCAGCACGCAAGTGCTAGGTACAAGCCGTGCGCCAGCACGCCCAGCCCCGGCAGCAGGAAGGCGCTGCATGCCGCCACGCACAGCGACACACCCATGCCCTGTCACCGGAGGCGCCGCCCAGCCATCCAGCCCCGACCCCTGAAACGCTAGAGACTGGAGATGGCTCCCAGAAGCAGAAGAACAGGAAGCTGGTGAATAAATGGAGTGAACAAGGAACGCACGCTACGAGCCTGTCACAGTGTGCATGTGCACACCCTAAGCTTAACCTGAGGTGCTAGTCGCATGCTGAGCTCCAGGCAGGCTGGCTACCATCGTCTCTCGCGGCTCTGCCCTGTTTCCCTGCATACAGCTCATCTTGATTGTTGCCTGGCGCTGAGCACGGGCACTGGCTGGGGTCGTTGAGCGCGTGAGCGCGCCCGCGGGTACGCGGCGGGGCAGCCTTGCAGCGATGGATACTGACAGCTGCTGCTCCTCAGACGGATTTGGTTACAGCGATGAGGAGGACCTAAACGAGAGCTCCGAAGACGGGGACTACGGCTTTGATCCCCACGCAGAGGTGGAGACGTCCGCCAGACAGGTCTGCCGTTGCCTTGGGAGTATGCTGCGGACGTTGAGGCTGGCAGGAGGCCTGCTGACGGCCTCGGACACGCCCCAGGCCCCGTACGTTGTCTTCAGCGAGGAGCAGCTGCGAGAACGACAGGACGAGGCTGTCAGCGCAATCACAGGCGTGCTGTCTATCAGCAAAAGCGAGGCCGTGCGAGTTCTGCGACAGTGCAAGTGGTGCGCGCTGCGCCCCTGGTGTCAGATTATTGCTCGGGCGCCGCACACGCCTCCCTCACTGTGCGTGCTGCCTGCCGCTGTGCAAACGCATGGCTGCACACGCACCTCGCCTACTCTGCTCGTGTGTGTGCCTTCGGTGGTCGTATTTAGTCGTGCACGAGCAAGCGCGCTGCGCTCGCAGGGATGTGAACCGCGTCAATGAGGAGTGGTTCACGGACACGGACGCCATGCGCCGCAAGGTGGGGATCTTGGAGGAGCAGCCCGTCGCATCCACGTCGGGCAAGGTGCGCGGTCGGGCCTCAGCTGTCCGACCACAGCTCGCGGTCGAGCCCCGCAACGGGGCTGTCTGGAGGGCACCACGCGTGCATGGTGCCCTCAGCCAGTGCCCCGCCCCAGGGCTTGCCTGCGGGCTGCGGGCCACGACTCAGCGAGCAGCGCGGCGGGGCCGCAGGAAACGTGCCAGATATGCTTTGACGAGTTCCAGGCGCGCGACATGCGCTCGGCGTGCTGCGAGCACCTGTTCTGCCAGGAGTGCTGGCGCGGCTACGTTGCCAACGCCATAAACAGCGGCCCTTCTTCCCTTCACCTGCGCTGCCCGCTGCCGAACTGCTCTGCCGCGGTGCGCAGCCCTCTCCTCCGCAGAGGGACTGGTGCGCGGCAGCCTGTTGTGCGTACATGGTAGGCGCTTGCGCGGCTGCTGCACCTGCCACCACTTGCGGCCTGGGGCGTCCGCAGTGTGGCAGCACCTCCTGCACACCCGAGCAGTGCCCTGCAGCCTATTCACAAGGCGCCCTATCTGCGTGTCCGTGCAGCAGCCTGCCGGAAATGTATTGAAGTGCTCGCGCGCACGCCTTCCCGCACCTCTGTTGCCGGGTTGGTTGCCACGCGCGTGCGTGACCACCGTTTGGGGCGCTGGCGAGCGCAGGTGCCGGCGTCGGTGATCGAGGCCGCCGCGGGCCCCGCCGACCTGCGGCGCTTCCGGCAGTACGCGCTGCGGAGCTACGTGGAGGACAACCGCAAGCTCACCTGGTGCGCGCGCCGGCCCCGCTCGGCCGGGTGTGCGTGCGCGCGCGACGCGGCGCGACGCGGCTGTCAGCCCCGCTGCGTCTGCTTGCTCATAGCTGCATGCATGCCCGCACGGTACACAGTTACAGGTAGAGATTAAGCCATGAATGCCGCGCCCGCGGCCCAGCCGCGGCCTGCGGCCAAGACGTGCTGTCGCGGGAGGGTGGCGCAGCAGCGACGCTCTCTCCCGCTCCTAGCTGTTTAGAAGTCGGGACGTGTGAGAGGGAGGCCTGAGCGAGAGGGTGGGCCGGCCTCCCCCCCTGCGCACCGGCTGGCAGCGCGTGCGCAGGTGCCCCGCGCCCGGCTGCGAGCACGCGGTGGAGGTGCTGGTGGACCTGGGCGCGGAGCCGCTGGACGTGTCGTGCGCGTGCGGCGCCGCCTTCTGCTTCCAGTGCAAGGAGGAGGCGCACCGGCCGGTGCGGCCTGCGCGCCCCTCGGGCGCGGCGCCGCGCGCTGCCGCGGCGCGGCGGCGCTGGGCGGCAGCGCGCCCGCACCCCTCCTGGCCTGCGGGCAATGCGCCGAGACACGTTTATTGTCCCATGTGGCCTGCGTGCCGCCTGATTCACCGATCCGTGTTGTGGTCAACAGCTGAAGTGCTGTTCTAACTAGGTGAGTCAGTACATTTCGTGCAGAGAGTTGGTGCGTGCACAGGATGGAGGAAGAGAGACGGGCAGCGCTGTGAAGCGTGGCCGCGGTCGCGGGCGGCGCGCAGGTGGACTGCGAGACAGTGTCGCGCTGGATCGTGAAGAACAGCGCCGAGAGCGAGAACCTGAACTGGATCCTGGCCAACACGAAGCAGTGCCCCAAGTGCAAGCGGCCGATCGAGAAGAACCAGGGCTGCATGCACATGACGTGCAGCCAGTGCAAGTTCGAGTTCTGCTGGCTCTGCCAGGGCTCCTGGGCGGAGCACGGCGAGCGCACCGGCGGCTTCTACGCATGCAACCGGTGTGTGGCCCTGTGCCTAAAGCTGCTGGCACCTCCGGGATCTGCGACCCTCTGCGCGCGCTGCGACGGCTGGGTGAAGCGCGCGTCCCTGCTGGAAACGTGGCAGCAGGTGACCGGTTCTCTAGCCGTGAGCAGGCCTATCAAGCTGACATGTTGCGGCCCACGCTGAGCCTAATGCCCTGCTTACATATTGTTTGGTGGTATGGCGAGCTGTTGAATGTCGAGATCGAGGAAGCCCAGGAGACTGCAGGCGTGTTGCACGGCATGAGGTACCTATGTGCTGCGTCCGGGTCAGGTATGAGGCAGCGAAGAAGAAGGGGGACTACGACGAGGAGACGCAGCGGCGGGAGCACGCAAAGAACGCCTTGGAGCGGTATATGCACTACTACCAGCGCTGGGCTGAGAACGACCGCGCGCGGCTGAAGGTGCGCGCGGCCATGTGCATGCCGTCAGTGCTCATGTTTTAGTCACTTGTTCCTTTCAACGCCCCGTGATGTGTGCAAGCAAGGATGTTCAGTGCGAGGCAACATTGGTGTGGTGTGGTGGCACGTCCTCTGGCCGGCATGACCTGACAACAACTTCCCCAGCACTGATGTGGCATGGAGCCAAGAGGGGCGATGCATCTTTAGGTTGCAGCGGCGAGCGGGCCGAGCCTTAGGTTGCCCAGGCGGCGCACAAGCCAATGTGCGCGCGGCGGCGCGCAGGCGCTGAGCACGATGCGTGACTTCCAGGAGAAGCTGCTGGAGAAGCTGAGCGAGATCACGATGACGCCCACCTCGCAGCTGCGCTTCCTGCTGGACGCCTGGCTGCAGGCGCGCGCGGCGCCCGGCCCAATGTCGCGCGCCAGCCCGCCTGCCCGGCGCCTGCGCGCTCGCGCATGCCGGCTGCCTGCGCCCCGCTGGGCGAGTCAGCACGGGTCACGCTGGCGATTGCAGCGCGCTGGAGATAGGGTAGGGTAAGTGCAGGGCACAATTCTGCCCCACCCTACCCTTACCCTGTTCTGGGGCCAGGTGGTGGACTGCCGGCGGATCCTGAAGTGGACGTATGCGTACGGCTACTACCGCTTCGGCGAGCAGGCGGTGAACGGCGCAGCGGCGGCGGTGTCGCGCGACGTGCTGCGCCAGCGCCAGGAGTTCTTCGAGTTCAACCAGGCGCGGGCCTGCGCCGATGGCGTTGTTGCAGAGCCCGGCTTGCTCAAAGTGCGCAGGCGCAGCTAACCCAGGCGTTGGGCGCGCGGGCGCGGCGCCCGCACGGCGCGGCGCACTGGCCCAGCATGCTCTGGCCAGCAGCAGCGCCTCGCATGCCGTGCACGGCCATGCGTGCAGGCCGCGCTGAGCTGGCTGCGGGGCCGCGAGGGTGTGCCGAGCGCATGCGCTGCCTGGCCTCTACGTGCGTGGCAGGGCGCAGCTGTGGCTGCTGGCCACAGACTTGAAAAATAAGGAGCGCCACTCCAGCCGCCATCTTGACAGTCGACAGTCGGCGGCACCAAAGCGGCTGCGCATGGCGATGACCATCAAGCACCTGGGGGGCGACGGCGGCACGCACGCACAGGGCGCCTCCCTGCGCCGCCCGGGTCGCGGCCTCTGGCGAGCGCGGCTCGTCACCGCCGCCGGAAGCGAAAGGGGAAGGGAAAGGGCATTGCCTTTGTACATCACCCTGATGAGGCACCTGCCCTGCTACCTGACCGTCTACCCTTTGTTCCATGCGCGCAGGGCAACGCAGAGCTGTACCTGGAGAAGCTGCACGGCATGGCCGAGAAGGAGCCCAACGCGTTCCAGGAGGGCGAGGCGCCGCTGTCCGCCTGGCCCAAGTTCCGCGAGAACCTGATCGGGCTCACCGACGTCACGCGCTCGCACTTTGAGAAGCTCGTGCAGGCGCGCCCGTGCCCGCCGTGGCGCCCCGCGCCCGCTCTGGCGCTCACTTAGTGAAGCTCGCGTCTCTGCCTATGAACGGAGGCAGACGCAGGAGTGCACGGTCTTGTGTAGGCACCCTCTGTCTGGCACAGGCACCATTCGCCTGGCATCTTCGACTCTGCCCCGGAGGTCATCGGAGGGGCGCGAGGCGCGATGCGCACCGCGCTAGTAGAAAGACGTGTGCCTGACCTAGGGTTTGTCCAGGTCTGGCAGGCACGCGGAGCGCACAGCCTGTCACATGCCCCAGCCTTCGCCCTGCCTGCATGCAGCGGGGCTACCGCGGCGGCGGGCGGCCGCGAACCACGCGGTCGCCGCAGGGATGCTGCGCTGGGGTACTGTGCGACAGAGACATGATGGAGTGCATCGCCTGCGGCCGTGACTTTGGTCGGCCGAGGCGAGCGAGCAGGGCCTCTGGCGGGCGCGCAGGAGCTGGAGCGCGGGCTGGATAACCTGCTGGCGGACTACGACGCGGACGGCAGCGGCGGCGCGCCCGGCGCGGGGCCATCCGGCAGCACCGCAGCGCCCGCCAAGGCGCGGCCGGCGCGCGGCGGGCGCGCGCCCAAGCGCTCGCGCGCCGGCAAGGGTGCGCGCCCGCCGCTGGCAGAGCGGCACCTTGTGCTCGCTGCGCCCCGCGCTGCGCGAGCAGAGCGGCTGCGCTCGTCGGGGGGCGCGCTGCTCGCGGATGCATCTGGGCTGGAGGGTCAAGCGTTGCAGTTTGTGCCAGTGCGTGTTCTAGTCACCACGTGATTCTGCTTGTGTGAATGATACTTGGTGCACACTTTCTGCTGCCTGATCCGCTCCGTCTTATGTGACAGAGGGTAAGTACGCGCGCGCGTGCTCCATTTGAATCCAACCAATGCCCGCACAGCTGCCCATTGGTAGAAGCGGGCTTAGGAAAGCCTCCCTGCTGCGACGTGGCGCGCGCGTTGTGCCTGAAGCGTGCGGCTGTGCCTGAAATGTGCGGATCTGTGTGTTGGGTAGTATATCAAAGCCCTGTACTTGATGCGCAGGCGGCGCGGCGGTCGCGGGCGACTCCGACATGGAGGTGGAGGCCGGCTTCTGGCAGTGCGCCGCGTGCACATTCGCCAACCGCGACCTGCGCGCCGCGCGCTGCGACGCGTGCGACACGCCGCGCCCGCGCCGCGCCGAGCGGTGACTGGGGGCCGCGGGCCCGCGGCGGCGCGTGCGGGCGCGCGCGGCGCTGTGCCAGTGGCCGAGGCGCGGCCCGTCCCCGCGCGCGGCCAGAGGGGAGCCCTACCTGTGACCCACGCAGCGAGGGCCCCAAGTGCGCAGGGTGGCTGCTTGGCGGCGGCCCGCGGCACACCCCAGGGCCGTGCCGGCAGCAGGTCGGCAGGACATCATGCAGCCATGTAGCTATGTACCATAGACGTAGATGTGTAGCGAGTGGACTGGCGTGCCATTGCATGCAGCGCGGCTGTGCCGGGGCAAATGGGGACTTGCCTGAGGGTGAGCGGGGGACTGCCAAGCGGGGTAGCGAGGTGCTGACAGGGGATAGGGTCAGGGCCGGGTCTGCGCATGCGCACACAGGCCCTGTGCGCCCCGCTGGCCATTGAGCGTGGCTTGCCGGCGCCCCGCTGCAGGCCTGTCTCGACGCAGGGCGTGCGCTGGCCTGGAGTAGCAGGGCCAAGCTTTGCGCGGGGTGTGGCGGTGGGGGCGTCGGGAGGGCGCTGTGTGCTCCGACCTCGACAAGGCCGCAAGGTTCCTGTTTACATGTACCTGTTCAAGTGGGACCCTTCGCTAACGGAGTTTGGCCCTGGTCCTCTGCCTGCTGCACACAGCGCCGCACCTTGCGGGGCTGTGAGCTGGCGCAGCACATTTGCAGAGCCAAAACAGGGCCCGAAAGGGACACCGGCCTGCATGCGCTGCACGCCGCCATGTAAACGAATCGCACCAGCCATTCAAGCCACACCCGAGCATCAAAGGTTTAAAGCAATACCTCATTCCCAGTGAGTTTGCACGTCTCACGCGCGCCTTGGCGCCAAGGCGCGCAGTGTCTAGCAACACGAACAACAGCAGTACCCGGCACAGCCGATGCATATGCTGACCCGTCCTGGATACTCGTCACAAGCGCAGCAGCTGAAAGCACACACGAGCCCTGCAAGACCCCAGTGTCCAAATGTGATCCAGGCTGCTACTTACAGGGTCAGGGTCCCTGCTATTTCCCCAAAGAGAACCTGACACCAAACCACTCGCGTCGCGCCAGGCGCGCGTAGCGCAACTCCGCCGCATTTTAAAAATCTGACCAACCCTGCGTATGCAAGAGGCGGTACACAGCAGCGGCCCCCACGCCATCCGAAGCCGGACGCGGACGCTACAAGGCGCTGCGCTGCCGCCACCGCCGCCGCGCAGACGCATCGGCGCCTGCCTGCGCCGGCGCATCCGCGCCGCCACGCTGCTCACCGCTGTGTGTGTGCCCCGCGGGCTCGGCGGCGCCGGCGGCGCCCAGGCTGCTGCCCTGGCGCAGGCGCTGCATCACGCCCTGCACCAGGCCCACCGGCCCCCGGCCGTTTTGCGGGTCCCCTGCCACGCCCGCGGCCACGCCCACAGCCGCGGGCGCAGGCGCGGGCGCGGGCACGGTGGTGCTGCGCGGCGGCGCCGGCAGGCGGTGCAGGCTCTTGCGCAGCACGGCGACCAGGTCGTAGATCCAGACCTGGTACGCGGACGGGTGGCAGCTGTGCGTGCAGTCCTCGCCGCCCTGCGACGCGCGGCGCCGCGTCAGGCCCGCCGCGCAGCATTTTTCGTCCCATCACAGTGTCAGGGAGAAAGCAATGGTCGCCCGCTTGACAAAGGAGTCTTTCATTAGGCGCCTGGTCCGCCGCATGGACCTCCCCCTTCGCCGCTTGCAAAGGTAAAGACCACGGGCATTGAAAGCAGGGTGGTGGCGGAGCCGTTGACATGCGCCATGTGCCGCCGCTGCTGCGCAGCTGGACCCCAGACAGCAACCGCAGTGGCTGACACCACACCAGCCCAATGGAGCACCGCGCTGCAGGCCGGCTCTCCAGGCCCTCTACAACACGCGCTCGAGCGCTCACACCCGGTGCACCGCCCCCCGTATCCCTGGGCCCTGCAGGCCCGCGAGCGCAGATCAGACGGTGGTGGGCGCGGCGCCGGCGCGCACCTTGTAGTTGTAGTGGTAGTTCCACAGCGTCGCGCTGCCGTTCCACGTGTCCATCACGGGGATGCCTAACGCGCGCATGGCCGGCAGCGCGATCTTGTTCCGCCAGCCGCCCTCCGCAATCACCTACGCGTGCGGTCCGCCCTTGTGACCTCACCGGGACGCACATGGCATGCCGCGCTCCCCAGCACAGACAACCTTCCTCATGTCATCATTACACCCTGGGCATCGCAAGCAAGCATGCACTGGTTTGACCGGTAGGCGTGCGCCCCCTTGCCATGGCGGCGTGTGCCGTTCGGGGGTGCGGGCGTGGCGCGCCTGCGTCACGGGGCTGCTGGACGACAGCGAGCCGTCCGCCTCGAGCGTGACGTTGTCGATGGCGTGGCAGTTGAAGGGCCGCTCGGCCTTGGGGCAGCCGTCGCACTCATAGTCGCCTGCGCCAAACAGTGTGCCTTTCAGGACGGGTCGCAGCCCAGACACTGGCGCTGGTTGCATGTGCATCGCTCAGGCGGGTAGCTAGGCAGCCCACATGCCAGAGGACCATGCGCGGAAGGGCCTGTAGCGCAGCCTCGCGCTCGCTCCCTGGCAGAGCTAGTGCGCGTTATTATGCACACGGCTGAAGGCGCATGCGAGCGCGCCACTCCAGCGCACGAGCGGCGCCCTGCCTGCCGCTCTTACCGGCCCCTCTGCAGCCGCTTGCGGGGAGGATGCGTGGAGGGGCCCTGGGGCGCGCCGGTCGGCGTGTCAAAGTGCTGCACGGAGGAGTCGCGCCAGATGATGAAGGGCAGCTCGTGCCGGTGCTCGCGGTAGTACGCCGCGAAGTAGCCGATGTGCTCCTTGTATTGCTGCACGCGCGCGGCCACGCCGCCTCAGCCCGGGCTGACCGGAAAGCCAGCAGAGGCCGACCACGAGCAAGCTTGAACATGCGAGTGAGGAGCCCAGGTCATGCTGCTGTGCACGCCGATGCGAGCTGTGCATGGGGCTGCAAAGGCTGGGGCGCCGCGCTATAGGGTTAGGATAGTAGGTAGCCACTGCGCGGCGCCGGCGCGCCTGCGCCCAGTTGACCCAGACGGCGAAGTTGACGACGGCGATGTCGCCACGCGCCGCGCCCAGCGCGCCCAGGCGCGGCAGCAGCGTGTCGGCCAGCCAGTCGCCCATGTTGGCGCGCAGGTGGCAGATCTTGGTGCCCTCCGGCAGCTCCACGCACCAGCCGCCCAGCAGGCCCTCCAGGGTCTCCTCCGGGAAGTACTTGTCCATGTGCTTGATGTCCATGTCCCACCACTCATACACAAAGCACTGCATTGCGCGCATGTACTCCTGCGCCGGCGGGGTCGGGGTCAGGGCAGGGCATGCCGCGCGCATGCACTCGTGCGCCGGCAGGGTTGAGGTAGGGTGTGCCGCGCGCATGTCCACCTGCGCCGGCGCCGCGCGCGCTCGCGCACGCGCCGCCCTTGGCGTGCCGGCCCAAGCCGGGCGCGGAGCAGGCGCGCCACAGGTACTGCAACTTTCCTCAGCCTCCTCAAGCACGGCAAACGCGGGGCACCACCTGATCAGGAGCCACAACCACAAGCAAATGCGCATCACCTGCGCATTTGCTTTTAGTGGCGTGCAGCCCACTAAAAAAGGCAGCGGACGCATGTCTTGAGATCCGTGCGAGACCAGCAGCGGCGCCAGCCGCAGGCTGCGTGCTAGGAGAGGGGGCGCGTTGGGCGCGCGGCGGGCGCGCGGCGGGCGCGCGGCGGGCGCGCCTGCTGGATGGAGTCGCCGATGAGCCAGAGCGTGCGCCCGCGGATGAAGGGGAACAGGTCGCAGGGCGACAGGTCCAGCAGCTCGCGCGCGGCCGTGTTGCCGCCCTCCGCGCTGCCGGCCCCCGGCCCACAGTCGGCGCCCTGCTGGGCAAGCTGCTGGCGAGCGCGGCGCCCGCACACTGCAGCAATGATGCACACATGCTGGCTCTGTGTGTGCGTTGTCCTGGCAAGCCCCTGCTGGCGGCGTGTCAGATCCGCAGCTGCGCGGACGCCGGGCAGCGCGGCCCGGGTGGCTGCGCGGGACGGCGCGGGCGGGCGCACCGGCGGACAAACTCGCGCGCCAGCCCGTTGATGTCCCAGTCGCTGCACACGGGGCCGCTGTTCTTGAACTGGCAGAAGTTGGCCCAGAGCGTGTCGATGTGGCAGTTGGTGCACTCGGGGCGCTGCGTGCCGCCAAACAGGTAGGGGCGGCTGCCGTTGCGCAGCTCGTCGAACGGGATGCGGTCATAGCGCAGCGGGCACGTCTCGTTGAACCAGGCCGGCACGCTCGCCAGGTGGCTGGCCTCCAGCGAGAACCGCCGCCCGCAGCCGCCCTGCCGCGCAGCGCGCAACCTCAGGCTCCCGCGCCTCCATCGGGGCGGCGCGCAGGGCATGCAGGTACCGCTGCACGCGCCGCCGCCAGCAAGCGGCCCGGCGCCGGACTCCGAAGGCTGTGCCGGCGACGGTGCAGCGGGCCGCAGGCGCGCCAGCCGCGGCGCTGCCGGCGCCAAGCAGTCACGGCAGGCGCAGCGGCGGAGCTCGCTTGGGGCGAGAGCGCACCCCCTGCGCGTCGCCGCAGCGCCGCGCGCGCGCCAGCGCCCACACCGTGAGCACCGTCGCGAGCGCGGCCGCGCCCAGCAGCAGCAGGCGCACGCCGTGCGCGAGCGCGCCCAGCGCGCCCGAGGCGCGCGGCGGCGGCGCCGCCGCCGCCGCCTGGCCCGCCATCAAGGCCGGCCGGCCGGGCCTGCGCGCCGCGGCAGGTCCTCGGGCGCCCGGCCAGCGCGCAGACTCTTTTCAACACCTGCCAGGCTCCCCTGCTCCCAGCAGCAGGCCAGGCGGCACAGCGCTCAGGCCGCGCGCTGCCGCTGCCACCGGCGCCTGGGTTGCCGCCACGGCAGGTGCACGCGCAGTTACCGCACTGCCTTGGAGACCCCAGCTATCGATGTGCCGCCTCTGACGGAGGGCAAGCTCACACATCCTTGGCTGCCGCCTTCACGCGCTCCCGGAGAGTGGCCGCCAAAGCGCGCCCAGGGACTGGGCGCAGAACAAGTTCGCTGCGAGCCTCATTGCGAGCGGGGCTTGCGCCTGCGCCGACCGAGCCAGCAAGCCCCAGGCAGAGGCCTGCCGGGCGCGGGTCGGGCAGGCCCAAGGGGCGCTGCTCGCAGGGGGGGTTTCACGCGTGCGCGCTGCACCAGGACAGGCGCTGCGCCGGCGCGCATGCTGCTGCAAGGACAGAAGACAAGCGCAGCTCCGAGCTGAGCGCTCTGCTCAGCTTGCCGGCAGGCACGTGCTGCGCGTGTGGTGGTGTACTGAGCGAGCCCCGCGGCTCTGGGTGCCCGGCAGGTGCGGCATGCAGGCCACGGACGGCAGGGACGCACCCGGCCGCTCAGCGCCCTGCCGTGGGCAGGATGCAGGCGGAGCAGCACCCGGCCCGCGGGCGCGGCCGCCTTCAAACGCCGAGTCCCGCCCAGGCGTCGCCCGTCACGCTCGCCTTCGCGGATGCTCCTCGGGAGCACTCAGGCGACAGCCCTCCTTGCTAGATTGAGAGGTGGCGCCGTGCCGAGCGCGGGCCTTCAGGCGGGGGTCCTGGGCCAGGTGTCCTGGTCGCGCAGGCCCCCGGGCAGTTATGCAGAGACTGTGGTGCACCAGTGCCAATACGGCTGGCTCACTAATGCGCTCCGGCCCGCGAGACGTGCGGCCCCCGTGCGGGCAAAGACATGTGGTCGCGCGTGTCGGAGAAGCCACAGGTATGTGTGTGTGTTTCTGCACGAGCAGTGCAGTTTGCATGCAGTGTGGGGGCAGGACACACCGCTCGCTTTGCAGCGCACACCGGGCCTTGTGCAGCTGGCCGCCCTCGGCGCAGCGCGGTAGGACGAGCCCAGCCTTACTGTACGTTTGGAGGCTGGCGACGTGTGCTGGAGCAGGGGGCCTCTAGCGCTGTGAGCTAGAGCCCAATAAAAAGTGCAGGGCTGATTGCCTGGGGTTTGGCATGGAGCGCTCGTGTGGACCAGGCACTCTGCAAAGCGGTCATTTCAACTTGTGGAAAAGCCTGGGGCCAGTGGGTGGCGACTAGCCCCCATGAGCACCGGCTGTGGCTCCATCGGGTCCCTGAGCGGCAGCTCCATCAGGGGGACGGCGCTGCAGGGCCGGACGCCCCGCTCATGCTCGACTGAGCGGCCGGCGGGGAGGGCGATAGTCTGCCTGGCCAGCCCGCCCCGCAAGTACAAGCCGCGGGGCCTGCAGGCGGCTGTGCTCGAGCACACTCTGCCTCCAGCAGAGTTTACCTTGCCGCACTCCGATGCGCCCGCCCATGCCGATACGCCGAGCAGCAGGCGAGCCAGCAGGGCACGGATGGCGACAGCCGCCACGACTGGCGCGGTGGGGGCTGCCGCCGATACCTGTTTGCCTATCCTGCTGTCCAGAGAAGTCCGCTTCTGGTTTGCTGCCCAGGCACACGCTAGTGGCTTGGATATACAGTAGCAGCTCCTATGCGGGCCGCCCTGAGCGCGGCTGACCAGCGGAGGGCCTGTGCAGGTGTCTGCGCTGTGGACCGGATACTCGCGCAATGTGGAGAGCAAGCCCGTGCGCACGAAGAGCGCGACGAGCTTTGTCGGCTTCATCCTGGTGCGTCCGCGGCGCCCCTGCTGGGCCGCCGGCCCGCGCGCCGCCGATATTCTGTCCTGCATGCGCGCTGTCCTGCCTACATGTAGTGCCGCGGCGCCCCGGCGGGCGCTGAGCGCCTGGCCGTGCGCGCAGGGCGACGTGCTGGCGCAGCGCCTGGCCGGCGAGCCCTTCCACTTTACCAGGTGGGGCTGCCGGCTTGACCTGGAAGCCTATGACAGACGCGCGCGCTGTGGCGCAGCGCGGCACTTTACCAGGCGGCACCCGCGAAAAGGAGCGCGTCTCACCCCGGCCTGCGCCCGCAGGTGCTTGCGGCTGGGCACGTACGGCCTGCTCATCGACGGACCCGTGGGCCACTGGTGGTGCGCGCCCGGGGCATATTGGCAGATGGCGGGAACGCGCGCTGCCGGCGCTGGTGCTGCCGCCTGTGTGCACCTGGCCGTGCTACTACGAGCTGCCAGCGTTGCCTGCCACGGCGCCGCAGGCGTGACCCTGCACATGGCACAGCCCGACGGCTGGTACAGGGGCATATTCGTCGCGCCGCTCACTCGCGCTCGCGCTCCCATGGCAAGCAGGAGTGCGGTAGTGAAGAGCACGCGTGCGGGGGCGCAGGTACAAGCTGCTGGACCGCAAGGTCATGGCGCACGACCCGCAGTCGCTCAAGGCCGTGCTGCTCAAGACTGCGGCCGACCAGGCGGTCTGGGCGCCGGTCATGACGCTCGTCTACTTTGTCTTCCTGCGCTGCGTGGAGGGCCACCCCGAGCTCATCCCGTCCACCATCCAGGTGCGCCGCCGCCGGCCGCGTCAGCCCGCGCGCTTCAGCAGCACGCCCTGGTAATAACCCTTCCTGGCTGAGTGGTGCCCTAGCCTAGCGGGGAGACACGTCGCTTGGCCTTGCGCTCTGCTGTGGCTGAGCTGGTGCGCGCGGGGCTGCGCCGCAGAGCAAACTGATCCAGACGGTGGCCGCCAACTACGTGCTCTGGCCCTTTGCGCACTTTGTGAACTTCCGCTTCGTCCCCAACGAGCACCGCATCCTGTACAACAACGTCGTGGCGGTGCGCAGCCCTGCCGCTGCAGCCTGTCTAGCGGCGCACTCTAGATTTGCAGCAGAGCAAAGTCGTGTGCACCGCTTCTGTTAGCAGAGTCGCCAGCATCGGACGCCAATACCACAATTCGGGGCGAGTCCTTGTCCAGCATGCACTGCGAGCTACCTGCTTGCGATCAAGGTCCCGGACGCATTCACTGCCGGGAGCTGTGCCACGTGTTGCGTCCGGTGAACCACGCTCACGGCCCTCGCCCACGTGCCGCACAGATCTTCTGGAACGCCTTCCTGTCCACGCTGGCGCACACGGGCGTGGACGCGCCGATGCTGGACACCGACGAGGTCCGCGACGTGCTGCAGTCGGCCGCCGACGCGCTGCCCGAGCCGCTGCACGTGCAGGCGCGGCGCCCGCCACTGTGTGCGTGCAGGGAAATAGTGTGCAGGGCAGCCGTGGATGAGAGGTGCTGCCTGCTGCCCAGACGCGGTGGGGCACTTTGCGTGGAGCTGGGCGCACGTCCGCGTCCTGAAGTGGTATAGGATAGCGTGAAATGGAGTAGCGCAGAAGACGTATTCTATTCATACGCATTCATTCCATAGGCATAAGAGGGGCGAGGCGGGCGGCGGAAGAGTGTGGGGCGTCGTGTGGGCACCCGCCGATGACGCGCGCCCCAGGGCGACGCCCGCCGCCCTGGGCTTCTGCCAACGCTGCGCTGTGTGCCTGAGGGCCGGGCGCACGCGTGCAGGCGGCGCGGTTCAGCGAGGCACTGCAGGGCGCGGTGGACCCGCTGCACGTGCAGGCCGCGCGCTTCCGCGAGGCGCTCGGGCTGCCGCCGGTGCGCGGCCCTTTAGCCTGTGAACTGGCCTCATGAGGTCCAGGAGTCGCGTCGGCATCTGTTGTGCTTGGCAGCCGCGCCGCTTGGTGACCTTGCCGACCACAAGCGCTATCATAGGGTTTAAGGTGTTTGGCAAGGCTAGGCTGCACTGCTAGCTTTTTCTTTTGGGCCCTTAGGTAGAAGCTGTTGCCTGTGGTCTGCGCCCTGCAATGTGCTGAACAGGAGCGCTGTCAAGGTGAGAGCCGCTTCACTGCTCGGACTGCCATGGGCTGTGTTAGGGCTGCAGAGAGTAGGTTGTGAATGCTGGCTTTGCCGCAGGCCCTGAGGCTTGCTTGTCTTGCAGTGTCTTTATGCTTGAGAAGGCTCTCAGCGCCCCAGCACCCCCTGATCCACTGCTTGGCTGTGCATGCTGTGCTGGAGCACTGCGTCCTCTTCTTCACCTGTGCCTGTGCGCGCCTGGTGCTTGCGACAGCGGAGGCTGCCTGCTGCGCTGCGCGGCTGTGGCCTGCCGAGCGCACATTCTTACCCATCGTTCCATGGTCATTGTGGGCGGCTGAGGGGGCGCAGGTGGTGGGCGTGCCGATGAAGCTGCGCTTGCTCTCGCGCACGTTCCGGATCCTGTGATGGTGGGCTGGGTGGGAACTGGGATGACTGGAGTGGTCGGAAGGCACGCCCGGCCCGGCCGCGCCGCGTGGCCGCTGCGCTTTTGCATCTGCTCTCGCCGGCTGGGCCTGGGGAGCCTGCGGTATGTGGGATTCGCACAGCGCGCGTGTTTCGTCGGCCGCAGTGTGCGGCTGCCAGGTCGTGACCGGAAGGTGCACCTGCGAGCGCGTGTGCCTGGTGCTGCGGGCCGTTTGGCTATGCTGCGTGGGTCTTCTGCGGGCAGAGCGGGTGCGCTGGGTGCGAGCTGCCCCCAAGCGCGAAGTATGCCAGCCGTGCAGTCGGGAGCCGCCCGGGCGCGCGCGCGCCGGCAGCGCCGGCGGCCTAGCCGGCCGCGCCGGCCTCCGGCTGCGCCGCGCCCGGTCGCCCTCGGCGCGCCCTGGCGCAGCATGCGCAGGGGAGCGCACCCCGGGGCGCCGCGTGATGCCGTGCGCGATTGGCCGTGTGTGCAGGGCTTGGAGAACCCGGACACGTGGAGCGGCTCGCTGCGCGACCTGGCGCTGCGCATCCGCGACGCGCTGCCAGAGAGCGTGTCGCGTGAGCTGCCGCGGCTGGACGTGCCGCACCAGATCCGCGCGGGGCCCACGCACCCCTACTTTGGCTTTGGCGCCGGCGAAGAGTGAGGCCGCAGCGCCCCAGCAGTGGTGGCGGCGGTTTGGGTGCTGGACCTCGGTGGGGCTTTGCTTTGGCCGCGGGCCAGCGGCGGTCAGCGGGATGGTGCCACGGCACTGCCCTGGAGGGTGAACAAGGAGACCGGCGAACAGGGCGTTCAGGACAACTGCGCTGACCAGGGGCAGCAGGGGTCCGGCATTCGGGCGCTGCACTTTGACCGGGATAGGGGAGGGGTGCAGATGCCCCCACGTTGCAACACCTTGCCACGAGAGGAACACGCTGGCTTGGCTGAGAAGTAGGGCGCCGCGCAAAGCGCAGGCGCGCTTTTGCAGCCACTAGCACAGGAGGGGGGGCTGGCCCATGCACCTGGGTGCGGGCGTGGCGGGCGCTGCCAGCCGGGCCGTAGGCAGAACGTCTGCGCATGTGCACGAGCCATATAGGTCCCCACCCGCACGCACGTAGATGCGAGCTCGTGCACATGCGCGGAGCGGGCATGGCTGAGCGTGGTTTGGCGCGTGCCCGTATGCACGCGGGAGCCGGTGCGGACAGCGCGCGCTCATGCACCGACCCCTGCTTGGTGTGGGGTGCATGCCGCCGTGCGTATGTGCATATGTTCTTTTGGGTATGTCTTGGCAGGCTGCGTGAGATCGCCGAATTTGAATTGCTGCACTGGGCAGATCGGGAGCAGGCACAGGTAGACTGTGCTTGCATGGGTGCGCATCGTGGTGCTTAGCGCCGAGCTCTTCATTTGACGGGGGAGGGGTTACTGCTAGAGCAGCGCGCTGCGCCCGCTAGAGCAATGCGCTGCTAGCAGCGCCGTGGGCACGTAGGCAGTCTTTGTCTTAGGTCAGACGTCTTGCTAGGTTTGGCACCCCTGTCCAGCGCCAGTAGCGCCCCAGGGCAGGCTTGATGCCGCCCCCTCTTCTTTGGCCCCTTCCGCCTGTGCACAGGCGCGTACCGCCTTGTCTGCAGGTGTGCAGGCGTCTGGCTGGTCTGGTCTCCTGGGGCTCCCGTTACGTCTTACATCGCGCCGCTCGGTGTGTCGCGTCGCGTGCGGCCTGTGCGCCGCCCCCCCGACACTGCGCCCTCCGTTTGCATGTCTCTGCTTGTCGCTCATCATTGTAAGTATGTCTCGGTCGGGCATGTAATGTATGTCGTCCGCAAGCCTGCATGCAGCGCCGCGTTGGGGTGGCACATGAACACCACTGCAGCTAATATTAAGTCGAGCTGCTCGAGGCTCCTCACGGCCACGCCCAAAAGTAGGGTGTTTCTTGGCAAATATGCCACCTGGAACCTCTGGTTGATCAGAGGGCAAGTGCTGTGGCAGCTACGAGCTGGTCTGGAGTGCAGCGGCACCTGCTGCCACAGCTGCATGTGCACCTGGTGCGGAGTCAGGACATTACCTCCATCTCAGCCTTGGAGCGTCGTGGGACGTGATGCACGGCACCCTCTGAGCAGGCAAGCGTCCCAGCTGTCCGCTCTGGGGGTTGGCAGAAACGGCTTGGCGCCGGGTGATGTCACGACTCCCCGCGTCCCCAGCACACAAAGGCAACGAACGACCGGCACTACCATCAGCACATATGACTAAGGCGCTCTGCGGTTTTGCAGTACACGCAGATGGTTAACGAGCATGGGGAGCCGCCTGTACGTTATGAGTGATGCCCCTTTGCCAGAGTCTTGGACGCTATGAGCTTGGTGTTGGAGGGGGTGCGCTGAGCCAGTCTCAGGCAGTGCTTGGCTTTCATAGTCAGGGACCCCCACTGACCTGCCACTTGTGTGGCGGTGCCGCGCGGCGGCGGCGATGGGCGCGCGACCCGTGGAGCTGCTGGTATCTGCAGCAGCGCGTGATGTTGTGCTGTGACAGACCCTGGTCTGCTCTGCGTGCAGGGCGTCCGCGCACAGGTCCTTCAGCGGGCTGCTGTTGGCGGTGCTTACGCCGAGGGCCTCAGTGCGGGCTGCGCGGGCGCAGCGATGCTGCGCTCAGCCGGCGCGTGGGAGCAGTCCGCAGAGCTGTTTCTAGGGCAGGTGCGGCACCCGTGTGCGCGCAAGTCTGACAAATAGGTGTCTGGCGCGTTTCGTGTGTGCGCTTGCTTAGCGGTCGCCACATCCGGTTGCACGAGCTGGGTTTGCAGCGGCAGCGCACCTGGCCGTAGCTGTGCAGTTTCTGCCGCTGCCCGGTGCTATGGTTCGGCTTCCGCCTGATCCTGAGGTAGGCCTAGCTCTGGCTCCCAGGGCACTGGCGTCCTAGGAGGCTGTTACTCAACCGGCGGGCGGTGTTGCGCAGGGCCTGCGCGGCTCTGCGGTGGGCTCTGTGGTGGGCAGCGTGGGAGGGCAGGCGGCAGCCGGTGCGGCGGCCTGCCTGTATGTCTCGGAACCGCCTCCCCCGCTGCGCTCGCGTGTGCAATACGCCCGAGCCCGCCTGCTGGGAACCGTCCTCAGCCTTTCCAGCGCTTTGTTTGAGGCGTGCGTGTTGAGGTGCGGCCATGCCCCCCAGCGGCGCAGAGCCGACGCCCAACCGGGGCGCGGTTGTAAGCACCGGTTCGCTGTCTTGCAGGCGTGGCCGCGCCGCCCGCGCCGCCCGCGCCGCAAGCATCAGGCGCCGGCCCTGCGCCCCTGCCAGCGGCCGTGTCTGGCTTTGCGCCGCCCGGTGCGGCCGACTGGCGTGGGGCCTGCCGCGGAGCGCGCGCGCACGTCGCGGGCGCTGCGGCAGACCCAGCCGCGGCGGCCCCGGCGCGGCCGCGCTGCTCCATGCACCGCGCGCTATCGGCCGATGCGGTGGGCGCTGCGGCGCTGCCGCAGCGGCAGCGCGCGGCTAAGCGGCGCACGCTCGGTGCGCTACACGCGCGTGACTTGGGCATGCTTGGCGCTTCAGGACACGCCGTGGGGGCACGCCGTGTGGCAGCGATGCATGCACGCTTCCTGTGATGACTAGTTCATGTAGAGTTCGCAAGGAAAGTCCAGGGTCTCACAGTTGCAGCACACCTCGTATTGGTGCCATGTGTCAGCGTACCAAGCCCGGTCTGTAAGGACGGGCGCTGAGGGTGCCGCGCGTGCTGTCAGCTATGCGTGCATGCATTGGTATTGAGACCGCCTGCGGCCTGACGCGCTGCGCCGGCGCAGACCCGCCGCGCGCCAAGTCGGCGCCCGCACGCGCCGAGCCGCTTGTGACGCCGCCGCGGCGCGCGCGGCTGTGCCGCGGCCTGAGCGGGGAGGCCGGCGCAGGCGCAGCGGGCGCGGCGGCGGCCCCCGCCGCGCAGGCGCGAGGCCCCCGCAGCGCGCCCGCGCCTGCGCCCGCGCGCGTCCAAGGCGGCGGGCTGGGCGGCCATGGGCCGCAGCCTGACCGCGCCCCGCGCCTAGTCGTCGATGAGCTGGAGGCGCGTGGCCGCGGCGTGCGGCGGCGGGCCGCGGGGGCGCTCCGGGTCAGGGCGGGCGCCGGCGCGGCCGGCGCACGGGCGCTCGGCGGCGCCGCCACGTGGGCCGGCGTGCTGCGCGGCGCGGCGGCGCCGGGCGCCGCGCCCGGCGCCGCGCTGGCGGACGGGCGGCCCGAGCGGCTGCGCCTGTGCGAGACGGCGCCCTGCCTGCGGGCGGCCGCGCGCGCGCCCGCGCTGCAGGGCGCGCCGGCGTTGGAGTCGGCCAACCCCAGCGCCGGCGGGGGCAGCTGCGGCAGTAGCAGCAGCGGCTGGAGCAGCGGCAAGGGTAGCGCGGGCGGCGCCGGCGCGCGCGCGCAGGAGGACGCGGCGTCGCCGCCACCGCCGACGACGCCGCCGCGGCTGGAGGCGCACGAGCGCCCGCTGGCGGGCGGGCGCGAGCTGCCCAAGTCGCCGCGCAAGGCGCGCTGGGCGGGCGCCGGCGGCGCGGCGCCGCAGGCGGGCGGCGCGGGCGCGGCGCTGCAGCCGTCGCCGTTCGAGGCGGCGTCCTTCGAGGCGGCGCTGGAGCCGCCGCCGCCGCCGGCCGCCATGGCGCGCTCTCCGTTTGAGTGCGCCACGGATGCGCCGTTTTCGCCGCCGCGCGCAGCCCCACACGCGGCGTTCGCCGCGGAGTTGGCCGCGGGGTGCAGTGCGATGGAGGCTTTTGGCGGCAGCGCGAGCAGCTACGGCGGCATGCCGGGCGACACGGCCGGGCAGAGGGCGGCGGCCTTGGCGCGCCCCGCGCTCGGCCGCGGTCAGCACGACTTCCTGGCGAGTCTGCGGCAGGCGGATGCGAGCGCTCGCCAGCGCGGCTGGCGGCCCGCCGGGTTTCGCGCTGGGCCGGGCGCCGCGCCGGTGCCGGTGGCGGCGGCGGCGGCGGGCGCGCCCGCGCGCGCAACGCCGGCTGCGCCCGCCAGCGGTCTGGCCGCACTTGGGCTGCGGCCCGCGCTCGCAGCCGGCGCGGCGGGCAGGCGGGTGCACGGCAGCGCGGCGCTGGATGCTGGCGCCGCGGCGCTGGGCGGACATTTCGGCGCGTCTGCGCGCCTGGGAGGCCTGACTGCGTTGTGGGCGCCCAGCGCTGTGGCGGGGAGCCGCGCCGCCGCCCCGCCCGCGCTGTTTGGCTCCTCGGTCGTCGGCGTGCAGCTGGCGGGCGCGGGCACGGGGTCCCTCCACTACACGGTCGCCGGCAACGCCGCTGCGCCAGCGGGCGCGCCGGGCGCGGGCGCGCGCGCAGCGCCCGGCGGCCTAAAGCCCGGCAAGCCGTCCGCCGAGGAGCTGGGAGCGCGCCGGCGTGAGCTGCGACTCGACGTGCTGCGCCGGCTGGGCGGCGTTGGCAGCCGCGCGGGCGCGGGCTCGGGCGCGGACTCCGGGTCGCTCACGTCCACATCGGCGGGCTCCTGGGCGGGCTCGTGGGCGTCGCAGGGCTCCTCGCAGGGCTCTTCCACGAGCATGGTGCGCATCAGCCCGCGCCGCTCGCCGCCGCCCGAGCCGGCTGACAGCTTTTTTGGAGACGTGGGCGTCTCCCTGGCGCCCGGCGCGGCCGGCGGCGGCGGCGGCGGCTTCATGGATATCGACTCGCTGCTGCCGCGCGCCGCGCCCGCGCCGCGCGTGGGGGCCTGGCCCGCCGGCCTGCCGGCCGGCGGCGACTGCGCCGGCTCGCCGCCCAGGCCGCCTGCGTGGGCACTACCGGCTGCCGCCGCGCCCGCGCCTCTGCCAGCGCCCGCGTTCTCGCCTGCTGCGGCCCCTGGCGTGCAGACGGGCGCCAGCGCGCGGGAGGCGAGCAGGGGCGCACGTGCGGGCGGTCGGGCGGCGGATGCGGCCAGCTCCGCCAGTCTGGCCGCACACCGGGATGGGGCGCGGGGTCATGCGGGCGCACCGGGAGGCGAAAGCGGGCACAGCAGCCGTGCGAGCGCGGTTGGCAACTTTGGCGCGCTGGAGCGCGAGAGCGCCGCCTTCATGGAGAGCACCGGGCTGAGCGCTGATGCGCTGCTGGATGAGCTGCTGGCCGGCAGCGAGGGCAGCGCGTGGGGCGCCTGCGGCGGGCCACTCTGCGCGTGAGCGCGCGGGCGCGGGAAGGCTCTCGCTTGGCTGCGCAAGGGGTTTGCAGTGGGCGAGGCTGCATGGCGGCGGCGCGCCGTGCTTTTTGCGGCGCGTAACGGCGCGCAGGAAGTCCGCACGCGCTTATGCGCCAGGCATGTGCGCTGTCAAGCGTGCGCCTGTTCAGCGTTGCGCTCAGCCTGTCTGATTCACGCAGTTCGTGCGGTTGGAAGTTGACAGTTTCGGCACAGCCTTCGCGCTGCAAGATAGTGCGCCGTTGGCGCGCCCGGTGGCATGCTAATCAAGGACTCGGCGTGGCAGCAGCCTTGCCTGCTGCCCAGGCTGCACGCGCACGGCGATGGGGCACATGGCCCTGCGCATGCGCATCAGACGTCCAGGCGCCCCAGTGCCTGCTATCAGGGCCGTCAGCGGGTGGCGGACTGCGCCTGCGTGCGAAATTTTACTGCTGCACGCATGCAGTTTGGCTGAAACAAGGCTTTTGGGGGTGGGGTCGTAGTATGTTCAGGAGGTGCTTAGGTAGGCTGTTGATGTGTTGCAGGGGCTGTTGTGCTGCCACATTGTTGACCTGATTGCGCAGTCTGCGCTGTGTTGTGTCGCTGGCGCATGCTGTGCGCTGGCATAAATCGCTGCCCATGCCTGGCACCAAGTCTGCCAGTCATGTCTGCTTCTGTGGGCGCACAAGTTGGGCGGTGGTAGATGGTGCCCGGGTGGCAGCGGTCAGCACGCAGCCAGGTTAGCATACCAGTTGCTGGTATCATGGGCGCCTGATCCTGGTGCTACAGGATTGCTGCCCGAGACAGGTGGTGGTAGGCAGGCAGTGTTTGGTCGGCGCTTGTTGGAGCGTGCTTTTGTCAGTCTGTTGATATGGTAGTGTGTGCGTTCAGGCGGCCAGCGATGTGCTTTTATTTTTTGCTGTTGCAATGCGCTGGTGGCAGCTGAGCTCGGTGTACAGAGGTATGCAGCGCGAGTACAAGCCTGGCCTTTGCAGTTCATGCCGCTGATTCTCGTTGTGCCTGCAACGGCAGGTTGTAACTAGAGTTCTTGCTGTCCGTCCGCCGTCTGACTTGCATGAGCAGCATTCACTCTTTTCAACACAGCTTACAAACAAACCTTTATAACACAGATGGTGTACGGGAATACCCAGCCAGACACCGTAGGCACATACTGCAGTGCAACCGTGTTCAGGCTGGTTGTCACTTTCACGGTTCCCCTCACCGACACCTTGCATGCCACATGCTCGGCCCTCTGCTCGGCCCTGCACTCATTCGGTCCTATGGTTCACGACAGATATGGTTCACAACAGACACGCAGAGAATGATATAGAAGACAGCCTCAGCCACTCTGAATTCGGCGGAATAAGGGCTGCAGCATGACTGGGTCACTCGCACTGTCACGCGCGGGTGCCGCGCCAGCTGCTGTCGCGGCGCATGCCAGAAAGAAATTCACATCGCCTAGAGGGGTGGTCGGGCGGGCTCGACTAACCCTGCCCTAGTGCTGTCCTACAGAAGCCCGGCGGTTGGGCGCGCACGCCAGCCACCAGTGCGGGCGCGGCGGGGCGCAGCACGCGCCGGCCCACCACAGACGGGCGCCAGCCGCCCGGACCCGCGCAGCACGCACGCGCTCTGGGGCAGTTTTGCAGCCCGGCTGGCTGCAGCACCCCACCAAATTAAATTTGACGTGCAGCGCATGGAGCAGCGCAGCTGCACCAAGAATCTACACAGCCAGGGGCCTGGGCGAGGCGCCGCATGGCTGCATGCAAGCCTCCCCATGCTTAAACACCAGTCCCATGATGCGCCATGTGGCGCATGGGCCGCTGGGCAACCGGCAGCGCTGCCAGCCGGAGCTCACACTATCAACAGGTGGCGCAATTGGGACAACCGCACGGCTGTTGGGCACACGCGCGTGCTCTCAGCATGCGAGCGTCGGGGCCGGGGCAAAGCTGGCGATGGGCGTGCGGCAGAAGGGGCAGGCCGGCACGCTGCTCGCGTGCCCGGCCGCGCACAGCTGGCGCGCGCAGGCCGCGCACAGCGTGTGCCCGCACGCCGGCGCCACCTGCGCGCCCTCCTCGCAGCAGATGCTGCACTCGCCGCCGCCGGCCGCCGCACCGCCCCACCCTGGCCCCGCATCGTCCCCGCCACTGCTGGCACGGGCGGTGCATGCGCCTGCAGGCGCCCCTTGCCGCGCATCCTTGCCCGGCAGGCCTGGCGACTCGCCGCCCAGCGCGCAGTCGGCCGCGGCGGCGAGCATCGCAAGCGTGACGCTGGCCGCGCGCCGCATCGCGCTGGGCGTGCGCTCCGAGACGGTGCAGCCCGGGTCGCCAAAGCTGGCGCCCGCCCCACCTGCCCCGCCCGCCGACACGAAGCAGTGCACGTCAAAGTCGACGGACGCGCTGCGCGAGCAGCGCCGCTTGCGCACGGCGGCCCGGCCGTCTGCGGCGGCCTCCGCCTTTGCGCCGGCCGCCGGCGGCGGTGCCGCCGGCCGCACCGCCGCGATGCTCGCCGTCTCGCAGCGCGGCGGCGGCGGGCACGGCGGCGGGCTGGCGGCGCAGCCGTCGCAGGCCGCGCGGGCAAAGGGCGACGCGGGGCCCGCAGCGGGGGCCCGGGCGGGCTCGGGGTTGCCGGGGGGCGCGCCGGGCCCGGCCTGCGCCTGCGCCAGGTGGCGCAGCAGCAGGCCGCGGTGCGCGGCGGCTGCCAGGCGCGCGAGGCGCGGCACGCGCTCGCAGCAGTAGTGCGGCAGCAGCGCCTCCGGCGCGCGGCCGGCCTCCAACATCTGCCGCCAAACGCAGGGTGAGGGTAGGTGTACCAGAGCCGGAGCCTGGTCGCCCGTGCTCTGCTCGCAGGCGCTATATTGCGGGGCAGCTGTGGCGCTGCGGGCACAGGCCGGCAGAGCGCACGGCCGCCTCACGGGGCAGAAGGAGGCGGGCGGAACGCACCCGCACGATGCTCGGCACAGCGCCGGAGGTCACCGCGACGTCCACCGGCCGCAGGCCGCTCCAGGTGCGCATTTGCCGCAGGTCGCCCGGCGAGTCGCCGGCGCCGGCGCTGCGGGCGTCCGCCGCCGCGGCCTCGCCGGGCGTACCCAA
>JAABUJ010000351.1_pt1 | contig 95306 bp, 86 predicted proteins | sample 5559131 | NCBI WGS metagenome assembly JAABUJ01 (sample SAMN10711875, study PRJNA513366) | rock metagenome | isolation source: Antarctica rocks | place: Antarctica: Victoria Land, Mt New Zealand nord | collected 2016-01-07
CTCCACAACGAACATCCCAAACCGGCCCTCGACCAAAACGAGAGCCACCGTGAACCCATCGCCAGAGGGGTCCCGTTTGGACGCCGATCACCCCACTAACGGGGTCCCTATTCCACGCCTATTCACACCACCTCGGCGATGCGGGTCTCCACGGCGGACAGGACGCCCAGTGCCAAGTCGGCACCCTCCTGTCCGCCGCCGCCGAACAAGGCCTCGACCACGGCCGCAACGAAGGCCCGATCGAACTGCAGGCCGACCGCCGTCGACCATCCGGGCGCATCGAGGACGGCGAAGACCGGGTCGGCGCCGCGGCGCTCGGACAGCGCCGCCACCTTGCAATCAGCGAGGCCCACAAAGCGGAAACTCGCCGAAGCCACCGACAAGGCACCAAAACCGCCCGTCCAGGCCAGGGCCACGGCCGCCATGGCCTCACCGAAGAACGGCATGCGGTCGAGCCGGCTCGGAGCGCCGCGATCGAACCAGAACCGGCTCGCCGGGGCGAGCGGGGCGGCCCGTGTCGGCCTTTTTCGCAACTCGGTCGGTGCCGGCACGGTCACGCAGCCTTCTTGGCCAAGGGTTCCGCGGCAACGCCGCCCCCCATAGTCTCGTTCTCGACCTCGTCGATAGAGGGCCGGTCATAGGCCGAAATGGTCTTGCGGCCGTGTTCGAGCGCGATCAGCGGCACGGCACCGTTCATGAAGGCCAGCAACGACTGCTTGACGATGATGTAGAGGCGAGCACGCTTGTCGCGCACGACCTTGATCTTGGCGGCCAGGGGCGCCGCAATGCCGTAGGACAGGAAGATGCCCGCGAAGGTGCCGACCAGGGCCGCCCCGATGAGTTCGCCCAGCACTTCCGGCGCCTGGTCGAGCGCCCCCATCGCATGCACGATCCCCAGCACCGCCGCCACGATGCCGAGCGCCGGCAGCGTGTCGGCCACCGCGTTCAGCGATTGGTAGGGCTTCAACCGGTCACGCATGATGGTCTGGATCTCCTCATCCATCAGCGATTCGATCTCATGGGTGCGTGCATTGCCGATTAGGATGAGCCGGCAGTAATCGCAGATGAAGGCCGTCATGGCCTGATCGGCGAGGACCTTGGGATATCGCTTGAAGAGCGTCGATTCGGCCGGGTTGTCGATATGGCCTTCGACCTCGTTGCGGGCGTTGCCGCGAAGCTCCTTCATCAGCGTATAGAGGACGCCGAGGAGGTCGAGGTAGTCGCGCCCCTTGGGGGTCTTGCCCGCGATGGCCTCGACCACGGCCCTGCCGGTGTCCTTGATGACCGACAAGGGGTTGGCGATGATGAAAGTGCCCAGCGCCGATCCCAGGATGATGACCAGTTCGAACGGCTGCCAGATGACCGACAGGTGCCCGCCGGGCGCCACATAGCCGCCGATCATGCAGCCCAGCGCCACGACGATGCCGATGATGAAACCCAATTGCGTCACTCCGGTCGGGCGGGGATCCAGGTCCGGTTAGGCCGGTCCCGACGCTGTCGCCGCCTCGGCCATCCCCGAGGGCAGAGCAACAGCGGCGCCTTGCGCGGGGCTGGCTCGCAAGGCCGGGGCGGCGCGCCCGGCGCCCTTTCGCCCACCGTCAGCCTGGGGCAAGTCGCGGGAGCGACTGTCTCACCAGAGGGCTGGCCTTCCGCCGCCGGCCCGCTTCAGCGAAGGGCGAGGACCGTGCTCTCCACCACCGCCAGCTATCTCGCGGTCGCGAGCAATATCGCTCGCCAGCAGGCCGCCACGGCGGCCGAACCGGACGTGAAGGCCGCGACCCTCTATTACCTGGCCCATATCGGCCAGGTGAAGACCGTTGCGCAATTCGTGAACAACTATCAGCTGTTTTCTTACGCCATGAAGGCCTTTGGCCTCGGCGACATGATCCACGCCAAGGGTCTGATGATCAAAGTGCTGAACGGCGGCGTCACGAGCCGATCCGCGCTGGCCAACACTTTGGGCGACCCGCGCTATAAAACATTCGCGGCGGCCTTCAACTTCGCCGCCTCGGGTGCGGCCGCCACCAAAGCGACATCGGCCACGACGGGAGCAGCCGACAAATACATCGAGCAGACGCTCGAAGACACTGTCGGCAAGACCAACAAGGGCGTCGCGCTGGCGCTCTACTTCAAGCGCAACGCGTCCTCCATCACCTCGGGCTACGGCATTCTGGCCGATGCCAAGCTGCTCACCGTGGTACAGACCACGTTCGGTCTCTCGCCGGCCTCGAGTCAGGGCAACATCGATGCGCAGGCCGCCCTGCTCAGCAAAGTCGTCAGGATCCAAGATCTGCAGGACCCCGCCAAGGTCGAGAGGCTGGTCGAGCGCTTCACGTCACAATACGACGTCTCGAACTCGTCCAACGTGAGCAACGTGCTGCTCGTTGATACATCGCAGTCGGCCGCTACGAGCCTGCTCGATACGGCCAACGGCGTCAATAGCTCCGTCCCGGCCGGTTCCGTCCTCAACCTGTTCAGCTCGGGCTCGACGTCGAACGGGGTCAGTTCGGACCTGTTGCTGAGCCTCGCCAAGCTGTCGCTTGGGGGGAGCTGAGGATCACCGATGACAGCCACCAGCAACATGGCACGCCATCAGACGATACTGGAGCCGTCGATACTGGACCCATCGATCCCTTCGTCGCGCCGGAAACCCTGAATCATGCAGTCCAACTTCTACGTCGGCCTGTCCGGGCAGATGACGATCGAGCGCCGTCTCAGCACCATCGCCCAGAACATCGCCAACATGAATACGGCCGGTTACCGGGCCGAGGGGGTGACCTTCGACACGGTGCTGTCCCAGACCGGCGACACGCCGGTGGCGTTCAGCGTCCACGGGGCCGACTACATCGACCGCTCGGGGGGCGAGCGGCTGAAGACCGACAACCCCCTCGACGTCGCCGTGCAGGGCGATGCCTGGCTCGCCATCAAGACGCCACAGGGCGTCGTCTACACGCGGGACGGGCGGATGAAGATGACGCCCACGGGCGACCTCAGGACCGTGAACGATTTTCCGGTTCTCGACGCCGGCGGCGCGGGCCTGGTCCTGGATCCCGCGGCCGGGCCGCCCACCATCTCGGCCGACGGCATGCTGACGCAGAACGGCGCCCAGGTGGGCGCCATCGGGCTCTTCGGCATCGACCCCTCGGCCAAGCTGACGCGGGCGGAGAATTCCGGCGTCATCCCCGACACGGCCGCCACCCCGATCCTGGACTTCACCAATGCCGGCGTCGTCCAGGGTTTCGTCGAAGGGTCGAACGTCAACCCGGTTCTGGAACTGACCAAGCTGATCGGCGTCCAGCACGCGCTCGACGGCGTCACTCAGGCCAACACCACCGCCGACGCCACCCTGCAGGAGGCCATCAAGGCCCTGGGGTCGAACCCGTGAACCGGCTCGAGCGCCTCGGCGCAGCGGTGCGCAGCACCGCCGCAACGGAGGCCTTCGTCGCCTGTAGCGGTGTCGTGACCGAGGTGTCGCCCAGCGCCTATCGGGTCGACGGATTGTCGCCCTTCGTGCGGCTCGGCGACACGGTCGAGTTCGAGGCCGGGGGAGCCGAGCGCCGGGGCGAGGTCGTGCGGGTGGGGCGCGTCGGCGCCACCGTGAAGCCGTTCGGCCAGCAGCTCGACGCCACGCTGGGGCTCGCGGTGCGGCGATGCGGACCTCTCCGGTTCTCGCCCGACGCATCCTGGCGAGGCCGCGTGGTCGACGCCCTGTGCCGCCCCGCCGATGGGCTCGGCCCGCTCCTGCCCGGGCGGGTCGCGATGGCGGCGGACGCCGAGCCGCCGCAGGCCCTCGGACGCTCGCGCGTCAGGGGCGCGCTGAAGACCGGCATCAAGGCCATCGACATCTTCTGCCCCCTCTGCCCGGGCCAGCGCATCGGCATCTTCGCTGGATCGGGCGTCGGCAAGTCGACGCTGCTGGGCATGCTGGCCGAGACCAAGGGCTTCGACACGGTGGTGATCGCGCTGGTGGGCGAGCGCGGCCGCGAAGTGCGCGAGTTCATCGAGGATTCGCTCGGCGCCAACCGGGCCCGCGCCGTTTGCGTGGTGGCGACCGGCGACGAGAGCCCGATGATGCGACGCCTCGCCCCCAGGACCGCGATGAGCATCGCCGAGCTGTTCCGCGACCGGGGCGAGCGCGTGCTGCTCATCGTCGACAGCGTGACGCGTTATGCCCACGCGGCCCGCGACGTGGCGCTCGCCGCGGGCGAGCCCGCGGTTGCCAGAGGCTACGCGCCGAGCGTGTTCTCGGATCTTCCGAGGCTGCTCGAGCGCGCGGGGCCCGGCCGCGAGGGCTCGGGGTCCATCACCGGCATCTTTTCGGTCCTAGTCGACGGAGACGATCACAACGACCCTGTGGCCGATACGATCCGCGGCACCCTCGACGGGCATATCGTGCTCGACCGGAAAGTTGCCGCGCAGGGCCGCTACCCGGCGATCGACCTTCAGGTCTCCCTCTCGCGCCTCGCCCATCAGGTATGGACGCCCGAGCAGAGCGTGCTGGTGGGCAAGCTGCGCGAGTTGATCACCCGGTTCGAGGACACGCGCGATCTGCGCGCCATGGGGGCCTACCGGGCCGGGAGCGATGCCGATCTCGACCAGGCCGTCGTCATGGTGCCCCGCATCTACGAGGCCCTGATGCAGTCACCCGGTACGGCACCGAGCGAGGACGCATTCCGCGACCTCGCCACCGCGCTCCAGAAGCAGAAGTGAGGTCCCGCATGCTGTCGCGTTCCGCGGAGCTGTCGCGTCCCGCAAAGCCTTCGCGTCCCGCCGACCTGCCGAAGCCGCTCGACACATCGGGGCTCGCGCAGGGGCCGCTCGCTGCGGCATCGCGGAGGCGGACGACACTTCAGCTCGTGGCCGACAGGACGCCGGGGGTGGCGCCGCCAGGACCCGCCATGCGGACCGCGCCGTCGAGGCCCGCACGCGCGGGTGCCGACTGGGTCTGGAGCGGGCTCGGCATCGGGGCCGCCACGGCATCGGCCGGTTTCGCGGCCTATATGCTGGCCTTGGCGCCCGGCGTGGTGACCCCGAGCGGCAACTTCCACCTGTTCGCCCGCTACGGCCATGGCGCGGGCGGCGCTGCCGGCGAGACCGACTTGGCCGAGGGCAGAGCCGGCCTTTCCGCCCATGCCGTGGAACCGTCCTCGGCGCGGATCGAGGCGGCGGAGGCCGATACGATCGACCCCACCCCGACCGGGACACTTACGGCTCCGTCCCGGGGCTCGCTACGAGATAGCACCGATAACCAATCCGGCCAGGGACGCTATAGCCCGAACAGCCACCCCCTCCCCGACTTCATGCTGCGCAACGTCTTCGACGGCAAGGCCCTGGTCGAATCGCGGTCGAGCCTTTCGGTCGTCAAGCCCGGCTCCGTGCTGAACGGTGCCGGGCGGGTACTGTCCATCGAGCGGCGCGGCGGCAACTGGGTCGTGCTGACCGATAGGGGCCTGATCGCCGGCGAGCCGCGCTGACATCGGTTGTTGCGTCGGCAGCACCCTCGCCTGCAGCGGCCCGGCAGTCCGCTCAAAGTTCCGCGATTTCCCGCACGGCTGCCTCGACCGCGTCGACGCGGAAGTGGTGGAGCATATGGCCGATCCCGGGCAGCAGTTCGAAACGCGCACCGGGGATCATCCGTGCCGCAGGAAGGCCATGGGTCCACGTGTTCACGACGATGTCGGCCTTGCCGCAGAGCACCCGCACCGGGACGCGGCAGGCCCCGTATCCGAGGGCGCTGCGGGCGAGGCCGGGCCACAAACCCATCGCGTTCTCGCCTTCGGTTACGGTCTGCTCGGGTCGGCCCGCGAGCGCGAAGGGGAATTCGGCCGCGTACCGCCGCGGCATCGCCTGGGGCAGGAACATAGCGCGCCATAACAGCGCCAGCATTGCAGGATCGAGCAACGCGCCCATGGCGCCGGCCAGGGTGTCGCCCCAGAACGGCACGGCGCGGGCGCCGAACAGCAGGTGCTCGAGCCGCAGTTCCGGAAAGCAGATCGGCGCCAGGGCCACGACACCGGCGACCTCGTCGGGGTACGCCAAGCCATAGGCCAGTGCGACGGCTCCGCCGAAGGAATGGCCGCAGATGACGGGCCGTCGGAGCGCGAGCGCACGGGCCGCCTCGCGAAGCGTCGCGGCTTGGGCCCAGGGAGACGCGTCGCCCAGGCGGTCGTGGTCGCTGCCGCCGTGACCGGGGCGGTCCACGGCGACCACGTGGAAGTGCCTCGACAGCGTCTCCATGGGGCCGAGCCGCATGTCGTCGAGCGTCGTGAGCGTGCCGTGGATCAGCAGCACGTCCGGCCCTGAGCCGGCCTCGGCGTAGCAGAGCGCTCGGTCGGTGGGCGTGCGGATGATGTCGCGGTCCGGGCGCGCCGGCGCTGCGGTCGGCCTGGGCCGGCGTGCCTCGATCGGGGCCCGGGCCGGCCTCGCCGACGGCACCACCGCCATCTCAGGAGCGCCGTCGCCCGAAGACCAGCGCGGTGGCGGCGGCCGCGCCGGCCGCCAGCATCGTGGTGGCCAGCGGGTGCAGCCCGGCGCGGGTGTAGGCGCTGGTCTTCATGACATATCCGGGATAGTCGCCCCGAGTCTGCCCGCCGCCGGTGGGCGCGTGCAGGGCACCGGCGGGGTCGCGCGGCTTCTCTTTTCGGCGCTCGAATGCCGAGATCGCCGGAGCCAGGACGTCATAGACGTTGGGCGCCACGGCCTTGAAGTCGGACAGCGCCTTGCCGGCACCGCCGACATAGATCTCGCGCCGGGGATGGACGGCCGCGTGAAGAATGGCCTCGGCCACCTCTTCGGGACGGTAGATCGGCGGCGGCAGCGTCGGCTCGCGATCCATGTAGTTGCGGGCACGATGGGGTAGCGGCGTGTCGATCGAGGTCGGCTTGACCAAGGTGACGCCGATCGGGACGCCGTCCTGCAGCAGTTCCATCCGCAACGCATCCGTGAAGCCTTTCACGGCATGTTTGCTGGCGCAATACATGCCCTGGAGCGGGAAGGCCAAGTCGGACGCGACGCTGCCCACGTTGACGAGCGCGCCGCCTTTGTCCTTCAGGTGCTCGACCGCCACCAGCGAGCCGTTGACCGTGCCCCAGAAGTTGGTCCGCATCAGCCGCTCGCTGTCGCGGTCCTCGACGTCCCAGAGGTTGCCGTAGATGGTGAGGCCGGCGACGTTGACCCAAGTATCGAAGCCGCCGAAGGCCTCGACCGCCCGCGCGGCCACGCCCTCCACCGCTTCGCGCGACCCCACGTCCGCCACGACGTGAATGGCGCGGCCGCCAGCGGCTTGCAGGCGGGCCTGTTCGGCGGCCAGCACCTCGGCATTGCGGGCCACCAGGATGACCCCGGCACCGCGCCGCGCTGCCATGCGGGCGGTCGCGAGGCCAATGCCGCTCGACGCGCCGGTGATGACGATGACCTGATCGTTCAGGGCTTTGTTGGACTGGCTCATGGGTCAACGCCTGCGCTCGCCGCCCGGGTCGGGGATCAGCCGGCGCGACAAGCCCTCGCTTAACGATCGACCGGGCATCGCGCGGCTGCGTCCTATGAGCACGCGCAGCCTTCAGCCGTCCCGGCGCTCGCGGAAGAAGCGTCGCAGCATCTCGGCTGCCTCCCTCTCGCGGAGGCCGCCGTAGACGTCAGGCGCATGGTGGCAGGTGGGCTGGGCGTAGAAACGGGCGCCATGCGCGACGCCGCCGCCCTTGGGGTCGGAGGCCGCATAATAGAGCCGCCGCAGCCGGGCCAACGAAATGGCGGCCGCGCACATGGCGCAGGGTTCGAGCGTCACGTAGAGGTCGCAGCCAGTGAGCCGCTCCAATCCGACCGCCACGCAGGCGGCCCGGATCGCCAGCATCTCGGCATGCGCAGTCGGGTCGCGGTCGGCGACCGTCCTGTTGCCGGCCGCCGCCAACAGCACGCCGTCGCGCACGACGACGGCGCCGACCGGCACCTCGCCCCGTGCCGCGGCGGCCCGAGCCTCGGCGAAGGCAAGGCCCAGCGGGTCATCGGCTGCCGACACCAAAGCATACTCCCGTTCCACGCGGCGTCCTGCTATCACGGCCGGATGACCGACACCATCAAGCCGCCGAGCCGGCCGAAGTCCCCGAAGCCGCAGCCCGCGTTCGGGCGCGGGGGCGACAAGCCGCGCACCCGCCCTGCCGAAGCGCGCCTGTCATCGGCGCAGCGGCCCGGCGAACCGGCCCCGCGCCAGGACGATGCCCGCGTGGCCAAGGTCATGGCCCGGGCCGGCCTGTGTTCGCGGCGCGACGCGGAAAGCTGGATCGCTTCCGGCCGCGTGGCCGTGAACGGCACGGTGATCGACAGCCCGGCCCTCAACGTCCGGGCCGAGGACCGCATCACCATCGATGGCGTGGCCCTACCCGAGCGCGAGCCGACGCGGCTCTTCATGTTCCACAAACCGCGCGGGCTCGTCACCACGTCGCGCGACCCCGAGGGCCGGCCGACGATCTTCGAGCACCTGCCCGAAGCACTGCCGCGCGTCGTGTCGGTGGGTCGGCTCGACATCAACACCGAAGGCCTCATGCTGCTGACCAACGACGGCGGCCTGGCGCGCGTGCTCGAACTGCCGGCGACCGGCTGGATGCGGCGCTACCGGGTCCGCGCCAACGGTGAGATCGATCAGGCGCGGCTCGACGCCCTCAAGGGCGGCATCACGGTGGATGGGGTCGACTACGCCGGGATCGAGGCCACGCTGGATCGCGTGCAGGGCGCCAATGCCTGGCTCACCATGGGACTGCGCGAGGGCAAGAACCGCGAAATCAAGCGGGTGCTGGAATCGCTCGGCCTCGGCGTGACGCGGCTGATCCGCATCTCCTTCGGCCCGTTCCAACTGGGCGACTTGGCCGAAGGCGCGGTCGAAGCCGTGCCGAGCCGCGTGCTGCGCGACCAGCTCGGCCCCGGCCTCATGGTGGAAGCGGGGGTCGACCTCGACAATGTCGAGGAACGGGCTCAGCGCCATGGCGGGCGTGCCGCGCCGGAGCCGCTGGCCGCGGCGCGCCCGAGCCGCTCCAACCCGCCGCCCCGGGCCCATGTGTCGGCCCTCCGGGTCGCACGCGAGGACGCCGCGCAGGCTGGGCGTCGTCGCATCGAGCGTGGCGCCACGGCCGACCGCAAGGGGCGCGCCGTCAAGATCGAGCGCGTGATCCCGGTCGGGCGCGGCAGCGAACGGGCGGACGGCGGGAGCCGCAATGCCCGGCGTTTCGCCGACGAGAAGCAGGGCCACGCGCCGGGCCGCCAGAATACCCGGGGCAATGCCGAACGCGGGACCGATTCCGCCAAATCGCGCGCGGGTTCCGGCGCCGATGCGAGGCCAGCCCGCAACAGGCCGGGCGATGGGTCTCGCGCAGAGCGTTCCACAGGCTTCGGCGGTCGACCCCGCGGCGAACGCGGGGCCGATAGGATGAGTAGGCCGCAGGGTGGACACGCCGCCGGCTTCGACGACAAGCCCCGCGGCGACCGCGCCGCCGGCTCCGGCGGCAAGCCCCACGGCGACCGCGCCGCCGGCTCCGGCGGCAAGCCCCACGGCGGCTACGGCGGCAAGCCCGCGGGCGGGCCGGATTCCAGCAACAAGCCGGCGAGCCGCAAGCCCGGCGGACGTGCGGGTGGCTTCGGGAGTGCAAGGCCTGCCACGGGGCGCAACCGTCCGCCCGACGGCAGTCGTCCGACAGGATCCGGCAGACCCGACGGCAGCAGGCCGCCCCGCGGCCGATCGTGAGGATCGTGGGCGGCCGCTTCCGGGGCCGCCCGCTGCGGGTGCCGTCCGCCACCGCGACCCGCCCCACCAGCGATCGCCTGCGTGAAACGCTGTTCGACGTGCTGGCCCATCGCTACGGCGATCCCGTTACGGGCGCGCGCGTCATCGATCTCTTCGCCGGGACCGGAGCGCTCGGGCTCGAGGCCCTGTCGCGCGGCGCCGCCCATGCGCTCTTCGTGGAGGACGGTGCTGACGCGCGGGCGCTGATCCGCGACAACGTCGAGGCGCTCGGGGTCGCCGGACTGTGCCGCATCTTCCGTCGGGACGCCACGAAGCTCGGCGACGTCGCGGCTGCCCCGTTCGGACTGGCCTTCCTGGACCCGCCTTACGGACGGGCCCTCGGCGAGGCTGCGCTCGGTGCGTTGCGGGACGGCAGATGGCTCGCGCCGGACGCGCTCTGCGTCCTCGAAGAGGCTGCCACCTCGCCCGTCACGCTGCCGACGGGCTTCGCCCTGGTCGAGCGGCGGGAGAGCGGCGGCACGCAGCTGCTGTTCCTGCGCCCGCAACCTTTGCGGCCTCAACCCTGAAGCGGATCCGCGCTTGACCGTCCGGGACGGAGCGGCCAAAAGCCCCGAGCTTGACCGGCGCCGCGCCGAACCCCTCCAGGACACCATGATGCCGACCGCTGCGCAGCCGGAAGACTTCGACCGTCGCCTGAAGTCGGTTGCCGACGCCGTGGAGGCCACGCTGGAGCGTCTCCTCTCCCCCGCCGTGCTGCCCGGCGAAGTGGCGCGGCCCGAGCGTCTGCTGGAAGCCATGCGCTATTCGGCGCTCGGCGCCGGCAAGCGGCTGCGGCCCTTCCTGGTGGTGGAGACGGCACGGCTGTTCGGCATCGAAGGGGATGGGCCGTTGCGAGCTGGCGCCGCGCTCGAGATGATCCACTGCTATTCGCTGATCCACGACGACCTGCCCGCCATGGACGACGACGACCTGCGCCGCGGCCGGCCCACGAACCACAAGGCCTTCGACGAGGCCACCGCCATCCTGGCCGGCGACGCGCTGCTGACCTACGCGTTCGACGTGATGGCCGGCGACGCCACCCATCCGGACCCGGCGGTGCGGGCCGCGCTGGTGCTCGGACTCGCCCGCGCGGCGGGGCTCGGCGGCATGGCGGGGGGCCAGGCGCTCGACCTCGAAGCCGAGCGGGCCGAGGCGCCGCACGAGGCGCCTTTCGTGCTGCGGATGCAGGCAATGAAGACCGGCGCGCTGCTGCTCTACGGCGTCGAAGCCGGCGCCATGCTGGGCCGCGCTTCGGCTGCGGAACGCGACGCGCTCCGTCGCTTCGGCACGGCGCTCGGCGCCGCGTTCCAGGTGGCGGACGACATCCTCGACACCGAGAGCGACGCGGCCACGCTCGGCAAGGCGGCCGGCAAGGATGCTGGGCGCAACAAGGCGACGCTCGTGGCGGCCCTCGGGCTCGACGTTGCCAAGCGGCGCCGCGACGCACTGGCCGACGATGCCGTTGCGGCGCTGGCGATCTTCCCCGCCGCGCGGGCCGCGAACCTCGCCGATGCGGCGCGGTTCACGGCGCAGCGGCGAAGCTGAAGGCGTCCCGGCGCGCGAAACCGCCGTCGAGGGTCCATCGCACTGAACCATCGGGCGGGAGGGCGGCATGGGCGACCTGCCGGAGGAACGGGGACGCAACGCGGTGCTGGCGGCGTTTGGCCAGCAGGTCGCGTGGTGCAGGAGCCTCGGTTCGCCGTTCACGGCCGAGGTCTTGTCGGCGCTCACCGACGACATCGCGGCCGGCGGGACGACCGCGGGGCTGGTCGACGGCTGGCCGGGCGATCCGGCCGCCGACGCCCTGCCGCTACGCTTGGCCGGGGCCCTCCACGCCCTCGCGCTCGGCGGCGAAGACGCACGTCTGGCACGACACTATCCCGGCGCAACCGCCGCCTCGCCCGAGATCGACCGCCCTGCCCTGCGGGCCGCGATCCTCGCGTCCCTCGCGGAGCGGACCGACGTCGTTCGCGCCTTCATCGCCTCGCCGCCGCAGACCAACGAGGTCGGCCGCTCGGCCGTGCTGCTCGGCGGGTTCCTGCGCGTCGCGGCGGCGACGGGCCTGCCGCTGCGGATGCTCGAGATCGGCGCCAGCGCCGGCCTCAACCTCAACTGGGATCGTTTCCATTACCGTCTCGGCACGGCCCGGTGGGGCGATCCGACGAGCCCGGTCGTGCTGTCGCCGGAGTGGAGCGGCCCCACGCCAGCCGTGGGTGGGCCGTTGCGGGTCGGCGAAAGGCGCGGCTGCGACATCGCTCCGGTCGACATCGAGGATCCCGCCCAGCGCCTGCGGCTCAGATCCTACGTCTGGGCCGACCAGACCGAGAGGCTGCGGCGGCTCGACGGCGCCATGGCGCTGGCGCGGGCCGCCGGCACCAGGGTCGAGCGGGCCGATGCGGCCGACTGGGTCGAGGCCCGGACGCGGGAGCGGGCCGAGGGCCGCGCCACGGTGCTCTACCATTCCATCATGTGGCAGTACCTGCCGTCAGCCGCGCGAGCGGCCATCACGGAAACGATGCAGCAAGCCGGCGGGCGCGCCGACGCGGCGGCGCCCCTGGCATGGCTCCGTTTCGAGCCGGTCGACCGACAAGGTCCCCCGGACCTCCGCCTCACGACCTGGCCCGGTGGACGGGACGAGCGCCTTGCGACCGCACAGGCCCACGGCAGCCAGGTGACATGGCTGGTCGGCGCCGACCCGTCGCGTTGATACCGTTGTCGTCCACCGATCCTGCCCCGCGGCGGCAATGACCCGACTTGGTCGTGGACACCGATGATGCTTTCGCACGAGGTGCCCCACCATGCCGAAAACCCATCCCTTTAGGCGCAGGTTGCAGGCCGACCCGCATGCCGAGTGTATGCGTGCCGACCAAGCAGGTGGGACCTGCACAGGAATGCCCATGAGACAGCTTCACACAGCCGTTCCGTTGCGTTCTAGTGGCCGAGACATCGGGGGTCATCTGCGGCCGTAGAAGATGTCATGCAGGAGGCGATGATGGTCCCCACGACTCGGCTGACGGCTGCGGTTCTGGCCTGCGCGCTGATCACACCCGCTCTCGCTCAGACCCCCAGTTTCGCCAACCTCGAGGCGTCGCAAAATTCGGCCAATGCCGCCCCGGGCCCACGCACGCTTCCGGCCAAGGTTGTTCCCGTCCCACAGGACATTGGCGCGGCCGCGCAGGTGCTGGTCGCAGCGCCCTACCGCATGCCGGCCTGGAACGCCAACCCAGCTTCACCCGACGAATGGCGCACCCTGGTCAAAAAACTGGCCGATGCCTCGCTGCCGGGCTTGGCGAAAGCTCGGGAGATGCTGGGCGTCACGATGGAGCCGACGGTGATCGGCGGCGTGAAAGGCTTCATTTTCACGCCAAGATCAATGCCTGACGCGCACCGCAACCAGTTGATCATCAACGTCCATGGCGGCGGTTATGTCTATGGCCCGGGTGAATCGGGGACTGCCGAGGCCATGCTGATGGCCGCCTATGGCGGCTACAAGGTGATCGAGTTCGATTACCGCATGCCGCCCGACGCGCCTTACCCGGCGGCGATGGACGACGCCATGGCGGTGTGGAGAGCGGCGCTGGCGATGCAGGACCCAAGCCGCATGGCCATCGTCGGCACCTCGACCGGCGGCGGCATGACGCTGGCGATGATCTTGCGCGCCAAGCAGGAAGGCTTGGCCCTACCTGCCGCCATCGCCCCGGGTACGCCCTGGGCCGACCTGACCGAAACCGGTGACAGCTACAAGACGAACGAGTGGTTGGACAACGTCCTGGTCAGCTACAGCGGCTACTTGACCCATGCGGCTGCGCTCTACGCGAATGGCCACGACATGAAGGATCCGCAGCTGTCGCCGATCTACGGCGACTTTCACGGCTTCCCGCCCACCATCCTGACGACCGGCACACGGGACCTGTTTCTATCCAACACCGTCCGCACCCACCGCAAACTCCGGGAAGCCGGAGTGAAGGCGGAGCTACAAGTGTTCGAAGGCTTCTCCCATGCGCAATACCTTTTCGATCCGGCGGCACCCGAGACCAAAGAAGCTTTCGCAGAAATCACGGCGTTCTTCGACCAGTATCTAGTGAATTAGATATAATTTAATTGCCAGTTTCCGGCTAAAATTTCTAGTTATCCAGCGACTCTGTCGAGTTTATTATAAAAGAAAAAGATAAACCCAAACTAAGCCCGGTTTTGGCACGTTTTGAAATCGAACGAGCTTGCCATAACCGGATGTGGCGTATGCCGGTAAAAGATATAGTCAAATATAGGCCGCCAAGTTGCGAGTGCGCTCGTCCAGACATTTTCGAGCCAGCCTGAGAAACTCAGAAGTGCAGCCGCGCCATCGGCAACGTGTCGAGGTACTGCCCATCCGTGAGGCCCGCCTTCACTCGCCGGCCTTCGATCGCAAATCCCTGCCGCGTGTAGAGCCGAATGGCAGGCTCGTTGTCGGCATAAACGTCCAGTTCGATGCGTTTGAGCGCGCGCCAGTTGTCGGCCACCTCGAGCAGCGCCGCAAGGATCGCAGATCCGATTCCCCGTCCTACGAAGCCATCATCGACACCCATCACGATTTCACCGATGTGGGCGAGACGCGGATTTGCTCTTGGCATGAGAACGCCATTGCCGACGACCCGCCCGTCGGCTTCAGCCACGATCCAGGTGTTTTCGGTGGCTGAGTTGGCAATTCGCTTCTGCCATAACTCAACCGTCTCGAAAGGCATGCGCAGGGTACCCCGGCGATATCCTGGCATGTTGGCCATACAGCATAGGGCTTCGGCGTCGCTCGCTCGAACAGCTCGCAAGGCCGGCCTCATTCGATCCGGAAAAACTGGCGCAGAGCTCATGGGACTTTACTTTCCGATTGCTTCCTATAGCTCGACTGCGCGTAGGGAGACGCTTGGTCATCGGCAGAATTTTCTCGCAACGGCCGGCCTCCCTTGCGGCCGTCGGATCGCGGAAGGGCTCGGGCGAGATCGGGTCGGAACGCCTCCAAATCCACGATCGCGTTCAGCCGCTCGGGATCGTCGCCCTTGGCCGACATCTCCCTCAGCCGCTCGTCAATGTCGAAGAGCCCAGCCTGGCCACGCATCGCCCAGCTACCACCCGATGATCGTCAGAGAATCACATCCAGGCGAAATCGCGAGGTTCTTGGAGTCGTGTGAATGAGGCAAGACCGCCGGCTGCCGCCTTGCGCGGCCGCGCCCCTGCGGCCAGATTGCGCGTCCCACGGCCAATCACAAGGAATCGCCATGCTGGCCACCATCGCCGCCTTCGATCGCATGGGCGAGGAGAACGCCTTCGCGGTGCTGGCCCGCGCGACCGAGCTCAGCCGGCAGGGCCGCGACGTCGTCAACCTCGGGATCGGCCAGCCCGACTTCGCCACTCCGCCCAATGTCGTCGAGGCGGCCGTCAAGGCGTTGCGCGACGGCCATCACGGCTATACGGCGGCGACCGGCATCCTCCCCTTGCGCGAGGCCCTGTCGGCCGACCTCCACCGCCGCTTCGCGGTCGAGGTGTCACCCGAAGCCATCGTGGTGGTGCCGGGCGGCAAGGTGACGATGTTCGCCGCCATCCTGATGTTCGGCGAGCCCGGTGCCGAGATCGTCTATCCCGATCCCGGCTTCCCGATCTACCGGTCCATGATCGAGTTCACGGGCGCCGAACCGGTGCCGCTGCCGATGCGCGAGGAGAACGGCTTCGCGTTTTCGGCCGCCGAAGCGCTGTCGCTGATCGGGCCACGCACCCGGCTCGTGATCCTGAACTCGCCCGCCAACCCGACCGGGGGCGTGACGCCGAAGCCCGAGATCGACGCCCTCGTGGCCGGGCTCGACCGCTTCCCCGACGTGGCGGTGCTGTCCGATGAGATCTACGGCCAGATGACCTACGACGGGCTCGCCCATACGAGCCTCTTGTCCTATCCGTCGATCCGCGACCGGCTCATCATGCTGGACGGCTGGTCGAAGACCTATGCCATGACGGGCTGGCGCATGGGCTACGCCGTGTGGCCGGATGTGCTCGTCGACCGGATGCGCAAGCTCGCGGTCAATTCCTACTCCTGCGTCAACGCGCCGGCCCAGTGGGCGGGGCTCGAAGCCCTCACAGGGCCGCAGGACGCGGTGACCGCGATGGTGGAGGAGTTCGACCGCCGCCGCCGCGTGGTCGTGGCCGGGCTCAATCGGCTGCCCGGCGTGTCGGCCGCGACACCGAAAGGCGCCTTCTACGCCTTTCCCAACGTGGCAGGGACCGGATGGCGCAGCAAGCCGCTGGCCTCCGCACTGCTCGAAGAGGCAGGCATCGCCACGATCGGAGGACCCGATTTCGGGGTGCATGGCGAAGGCTACGTCCGGCTCAGCTACGCCAACTCGCTGCCCAACATCGAGCGGGCGCTAGCCCGCGTGGCCGAATTCCTGTCGACGCGCCAGCCGGAAGGCCCGGAAGCGGTAGCCTGATGATCCATTCGGATCTTGGGGACCAGCGGCGTTCCCAGAAAAAAGGCCGCCCCGAAGGGCGGCCCAAGTCTAGGGAGGAAACGCCCAAGAAGGGCATGCAGCGCACCGCGCTGCAGAAGTGATTTATGCTGCGTCGCACAAAAATGCAAGCCCTTCCGAATTCAGCTCATATGAGACGCGGGGTGGCCCGGTGCCGACGGTTCGAGAGGCGCCGGAAGGCTACCGCCCGCGCTTGCGCGAGGGTTGCGGCGGTGGCAGGGCCGCCTCAGAACCGCCGAACTCCAGCGGCACTGCGATCCGTGCGGACGGCCGCAGGCCGCGCGGGCTCGCCAAGCCGGCGTCGTTAGCTGATCGCGCGGGCGACCGGGAACCGGGACACGATGGGTCGACACCAGCACATCCCCCCGAACGAGGCTTCGGCCGGGCAACCGGCGCGTGGCCTCGGCCGCGCGCTCCTGGTTGCCCTGGTCACGGCGGGGAGTCTCGCGGCCGGAATGGCGGCGGCGCAAGCCCATCCGCACGTCTTCGTGACCGCCAAGGAACAGGTGATCTTCGGGCCGGACGGCAAGGTCACCGGCATCCGCGCGGCCTGGACCTTCGACGACATGTATTCGTCCTTCGTGACCCAGGGGCTCGGCGCGCCCGACCAGATCCTCACGCCTCAACAACTCGCGCCCCTGGCCAAGACCAACATCGAGTCGCTCGAGGAGTTCGGCTACTTCACGGTCGCCAAGGCAGGCGGCCATCAGTTGGCCTTCGAGGCGCCGACCGATTATTCCCTGGAGGAGAGCAAGGACAAGCTCGTGACGCTGTTCTTCACGCTGCCGCTGAAGGCGCCGATGAAACCCGTTCCGGCCCTCAACGTCAGCGTCTACGACCCGACCTATTTCGTATCCTTCGAGTTCGACGAAAAGGCGCCGGTCAGCTTGGCCTCCGCCCCCGACGGCTGCTCGGCCAGCGTCATCAAGCCCCGGCCGCTCGATGCGGGCGACAACCAGAAACTGTCGGAAGCGTTCTTCGCCAACATGTCGCCGGGACAGGATTTCGGCATCAAGCTCGCCAGCAAGGTCATGGTGGCGTGCCCGTGACGCGCCTCCGGTCCTCGGTGTCGTGCCTCCGCCCGGCGCTGCTCCTGCTACTCGGCCTCGCCGCCATGGTGCTGGCCGGACCCGCCCTGGCCCAGGCCAAGAACCCGTTCAGCGTGGGCATCTCGGAAGGCGGCGGCAACGCGACCGGTATGATGGGCTGGATCCTGGCCCAGCAGGGCTACTTCGAGCGCGCGCTCACGGCGGCGGTCCGGGCCAGCAGATCCGACGGCACGGCCTTCTGGTGGCTCGCGGGTCTGAGTTTCATCTACGGGGTGCTGCATGCGGCTGGCCCCGGCCACGGCAAGGCGGTCCTCGCCTCCTACATGGTAGCGAACGAGCGCGCGTTGCGGCGCGGCATCGTGCTGTCGTTCTTCGCCGCCCTGTTGCAGGCCACAGTGGCAGTGACGCTCGTGGGCTTGTTTTCGCTCGTGTTCCACGCCACTGCGACCGGCATGCGGGACGGCGCCGCCCTGATCGAGAAATTCAGCTATCTCGGGGTCGTCGTGCTGGGGGGGTGGCTCGTGTGGCGCAAGGGCGCGGGTTTCGCCGCTGCCTGGCGGAAGCGCCCCGCCGCGATGGCCCTCCCGTTCGCGGCGGTTCCCCTGGCGGGCAGGACCGATCTCGCCTTCGCCGGAATGGAGCGGAAGTCGACCGCCACCCGCGAGCTCGGTGCGAGTCCCTACCCGACCGGCGGCGCCCTCGGCCGCGACCCCGACGGTTCCGGTCGAGGCCGGGCTTTCACATGTGTGGCGCCGAGCGGCGCGCCAGCTCACGAGCATGGTCCGGCGTGCGGCCATTGGCATGCGCCCGATCCGGCCAGCCTCGGGGATGACTTCAACTGGCGCGAGTCGCTGTCGACCGTCGTGGCGGCCGGCGCCCGTCCCTGTTCGGGCGCCATCCTGGTCCTGGTCTTCGCGCTGTCGCAGGGCATCTTCTCGGCCGGCATCGCGGCGACGGTCGTCATGGCGCTCGGCACCGCCATCACCACCGCGGCCCTGGCTTCGACCGCGGTCCTGGCCAAAGGCATCGCCCTGAGGCTGGCGGGTCCGCAAGCCGGACGCGGCATGCTGGTGGCCCGGGGCCTCGAAGTCGCGGCCGCCGTGCTGGTGCTCGCCGTAGGATTGTCGCTGCTGCTCGGGGTGGGGCCGCTGCAAGCCCTGGCTTGACGCGGCCCGCGCCGGGATGCGAGACGCCCCGAGCCGACCCCCCAGCGACTTCGAGATCCCATGACCGCCACAAGCCATGACCTGCTCTGCCTTGGCAACGCCATCGTCGATGTCCTCGCCAGGGTGGACGACGACTTCCTGGCGGCTCACGCCATCGTCAAGGGCGGCATGAACCTGATCGACGAAGCGCGCGCCGAGACACTCTACGGCGCCATGGGCCAGACCACGATCATGTCGGGCGGCTCCGCCGCCAACACGGCCGTGGGGGCCGCGAATCTCAGGGTCCGGGCCGCCTTCATCGGCAAGGTGCGCAACGACGAGGTGGGCGGCTTCTTCGCCCACGACCTGCGCGCCACCGGCGTCCACTTCGCGACACCGGCCGCGGGCGAAGGCCCTGCTACGGCCCGCTCCTACATCCTGGTGACGCCCGACGGGCAGCGCACCATGAACACCTATCTCGGCGCCTGCCAGAACCTCACCGTCGGCGACGTCGACGAGGCCCTGGTGCGCGCCTCCGGCATCGTCTACCTCGAGGGCTACCTGTGGGACCCGCCGGCCGCCAAGGAGGCCTTCCGCAAGGCCTCCCAAATCGCCCACGCGGCCGGCCGCAAGGTGGCGCTGTCGCTGTCGGATTCGTTCTGCGTCGGCCGCTACCGCGACGAGTTCCTCGACCTCATCCGATCCAGGAAGGTCGATGTCGTGTTCAGCAATGAGAGCGAACTCCTGGCCCTCTACGAGACTGCGGATTTCGACGCGGCCCTTGCGGCGTTGCGAGCCGATTGCGGGCTCGCGGCCGTCACCCGCGGCGCCGATGGGGCCGTGGTGGTGGAGCCCTCGGGCCTGCGTGCCGTTCCCGCCTTCCCGATCGACAGCCTCGTCGATTCGACGGGCGCCGGCGACCTCTTCGCGGCCGGCTTCCTGGCCGCCCTCGCCCGAGGCCGGGAGGCGGCAGATTGCGCGCGGCTCGGAACTTTGGCGGCCGCCGAGATCATCGGCCACGTGGGCGCCCGCCCGCTGGCCGACCTCGCTGGCCTGGCTATCGCCGAGGGTCTCGCGGCGTGATCGGCGTGTCCCGCGATCTCCACGATCCGGGACGAGTACGACCACCTCCAGCATCGGACGTCAGCGGCTTGTCGATCTTTCCCAGCCTCACCACCATGCTTGCGTCGAACGACAATGCGGCGCGCGTGATCGTATTCGAAGACATCGATCTCGCTGTCCGGATCGGCGCCTATGCGTCGGAACGGCTGAAGGCCCAGCGGGTGCGGATCTCCGCCGAGGTGCTGGTCCTTCCCGACGCGGCCCTCACGTCGGATCGGCTAGCCGAGGTGGTCGACTACGATGCGCTGCATCGCCGGATCCTGGCGCTCGCCGAGGCGCCCCATGTCGACCTGCAGGAGACGCTGGCCGAAGCCGTGGCCCGCATCTGCCTGGCACCCCCGCAGGTCGCGGCCGTCGAGGTCTATGTCCGCAAGCTCGACGTCTACCCGGATTGCGCCAGCGTCGGGATCCGCATCCTGCGCACCCGGAAACGGTGAACGCCCAGGGTCGAAGCTGCGTCAAAACACGACGGCCCGACGGATCGGGTGATCGGGCGCGAAGGTGGCATCGAAGACGCGCTGCAGGTCGAGCGTGAAGGCGTAACCGGCGTCCTTGAGATCGCGGAACACTGGGTCGTCGCGTTCCCGGCGGGTCAAGCGCTCCAGATGGCGCCGCACCCCGGGCTTGCCTAGCTGCTCCAAGAAATAGGAATAGCGGTCGAGAAGCGGTGCTGCGGCCTCCGGCCCGCAGATCGCCGCCATGCGGTCGATGGGCGTCACATCGAGCAGCGCTTCGAGCCGGGCGACCTTCGCTTCCGCCCTGCCGTCGCGCGTCGCCGCGATGGCGAAGAGCCCGCTCGCGTAGAGCAGCTTGCGCGAGAAAACGAGCTTCAGGTTGCGCAGGCCCCAGGGCTTGTCGGCTTCCCCGGTCTTGAACTCGTAGTCGACCGCGATGGTGCGGTAATAGCGGATGAGTTCGTTCAGCAGGAAAAGCGGCAGCATGTCGTCGCCGACCCGGGGCGCGATGTAGCGCTCGAGCAGCGCCCGGCGGGCCGTCCGGAAACCCGCGACGTCGTTCAACGGCTCCCCTTCCAGCAGGAACAGCATGCGCCGGGTGAGGCGCTGGTTGGTGTCGTCCTGCCCGCCAATGTTGCGCACCATCTCGGGCAGGCGCTCGACATGGGCGAAGGGACCGTCGCGGGCGGGCTCGACCGGCACGACGCCCGCGATCGCATCGCGCAGCGCGGACCCCCAGACGGCGTCGCCTTCGGGGTCGCGCGCGATGACGAAGTAGTCGAGGTCGGAGGATTCGCAGGCTTCCCGACGCGCGAAGGACCCGCAGGCCACCACAAGGACGCCACGCGGCACCGCGCCGCCGACGATCTCGCGCAGTTGCGCCAGCCGCCCGTCAGAATAGGCCCTGGCTCTCGCGATCGCCCCATGCGTCATTGAACAGGTCCTGTCGCAGCTCTTCGATCCGCCGGTCCGTGACGCCGCTCGCGGGCAGGATGCGCTCCGACCGCGCCTGCCTGTAGCGGGCCTCGTCGTCGCGGGCGAAGAAGTCCACACCCTGGTCCGTGTAGAAGCGACGGGTGCGGGCCCGCAGCGGCGACGTCAAGGCGGCCCGCGCCCGCTGCTCGAAATGGGGGGCCGTCAGCATGTCGCGCAATTCCGGGAGCTTGGCGAACAGCGAGCGTTCCGAGACGAGGTAGTCGGCGGGGCCGAAGCGGTCGAGGTGCCGGCGCATGAGGTCCTGGCACAGCGCGTCGGCCAACATGCCCTTCTCGGAATTGATGATGTTGCCGTAAACGATGTCCTTGTAGAGCCAGAACTCGTCGACCGCGATGCGGTCGGCCTCACCGGCGCGGCGGATCGCCGCCAGCATCACGGTTTCGGGACTGAGCCGGGGCGCCGGCTTCTCGTAGGTCTGCGATCGCAGGATGCCCTCGATCGTGTCGAAATTGATCGGCCCCGCGAAGAAGCCGTCGTATCCGGGCTCGCGGCCGTCGATCACCGCCGCCACATGGTCGACGTCGATGCCGTCCCGGACCAGGATCGTGTTCACCTCCGACCCGAGCGGGACCCGCCCGCGCAGGATGGCGGCGGTCGCCTTGTGATGGTCGATGCCGAAGGCGCCTTTGAACACGGGTTCGAGCGAGTGGGACAGCGGCGCGTGGCCGATGTCGTGCAGCAGGGCCGCCACCGCGATCAGGCGCCGCTCGGCGCCCGGCAGGTTCCGGATGTCGGCGTAGAGCAGTGCCAGCCGGGTCACGCCGAGGCTGTGCTGGTAGCGGGTGTAGCGTCGGCTGCCCGGCTTGCCGTTCGGCGCCGGGACCCGGGCATAATCGATGCCGCCAAGGAAGCGGACGTTGCGCAGCCGCTGGAAGGCCTTGGTCCCGATCAGCCGGGGCAGCACGGGATCGACGCCGGCCGCCGCCTCCGGGTCGAGCGGCGCCTTGAAATTGTAGGACTGGCGCTGCCCGTCCTTCCACTCTGACGTCACGCCTCGGAACCTTCCAGGGTCGCCGGCCTCGTGCGCTTTTCCTAGCGCAAGTCGGCGCCAGCGCAAGCCCGCGCCGGCCGCCGTTGAAAGGGCTGACGTCCGGGCGGATTGCCCAGGGAGGCACTGCAGCCCGTGACTCCACGCCGGAGCTGCGGTTTCCACGCCGTTGCTCGACCGCGCCTTTCCTCTCAAGCGGAATATCCCGGGCGACGGCCGGCATGCTCCAGCCCCAGCAGTCTTGCGCCGCGCCGTCTACCTGGGGCAGAAGCGCGCTGGCGGGTCGCGGGAGATCCTGGTCTTTACGCGGGACGGCGGCCCGCACGGGCAGGATCGCCCGTCCGTCAATCATGTCGCGGAGGATTCGATCGGCCTGTCAACATCGTCGACCGCCAAAGCCCCGATGCCCCGACCCGCGCGCTCCTGGCTCCTCGGTGCCTTGCTGGTCGTCGCCTTGTCCGTGCCGGCCGGCAGGTCTGCCGCGGCCCGCACGGTCGAGTGGGCGGACAGCCGAGAGGCGGCCGGGAACCCAGCCTATGCGGCGTCGCGGGCGATCTGCCTGGGCTTGAAGGCCGTCACGGTGCCGCCGGCCGATGCGCCCGACGCCGTAGCGGCCGCCGGGCTCTCGGATTGTTCGTCGCAAGCTCTCTACTACGGCATCGGGCGCCCGGCCGAACCGAAGGCCGCGCGGCTCTGCGCCGTCCTTGAGAAACAGACCGCCGATCCGCAGGTCGAGGATTTCGGCTTCACGGGCGACCGCACCCTGATGATGGTCTATGCCAACGGACTCGGGGCTCCCCGCGACCTCGATGTCGCGACGGCATTGGCCTGCCGCACCGCAGCCGCGCCGGCCGAGGTCGACGCCCGGGTGCGCCACCTCGCCCGTCTCAAGGCCGAGCATTGGACCGGCACGACGTTCAGCCTCTGCGACGACGTCACCAGCGGCCTGATGGCGGGGGTCTGCGCCGACCACGACCAACTCGTCGCCCGGGCCGATCGGGCGAAAGTCCTGACGGCGCTGACGGCGGGTTGGAGCAAGGACGACCGGGCGGCCTTCGCGGCGCTCGACCGGGCCAAGGCCGCCTTCGTGGATGCGCACGGCGAGAACGAGGTCGACCAGACGGGCTCGGGGCGGGTCGCCTTCGTGGTGGCGGCCGAAGACGAGGGCGAGCGCGCATTCGTGACATTGCTGGAGGAGGTCGAGGCCGGAAAGCTGCTGCCCGCCACCGAGGCCGAGGCGAAGGCGGCCGACGCCGCGCTGGCGGCCCGCTATCACGAGCTCGTGGCGAAGGGGCCGACGTTCCGGGGCACTACCGTCACCCTGGCCGGGGTGGCCGCGACGCAACGCGCCTGGCAGCGCTACCGCGACGCCTGGGTGGTCTTCGCCGGACGCAAGTATCCGACGCTGTCGCCCAGCGCGCTTCTTTTGCGCCTCGCCCGCGACCGCACGGCCCAGTTGGGCAACGTGCCGGCCATGCCGGACTGACGCCGGCCTAGAAGTTCGCCCTTCTCCCGCTCGCGGGAGAAGGTGGCCCGCAGGGCCGGATGAGGAAGATCCACCGCGGCGAAACCCCGTTCGCCCTCATCCGCGTTCGCTGCGCTCAGGCACCTTCTCCCCATTGGGGAGAAGGGCGACACCGCCCGGAGCGGGGGACCGTCGTCCGTGGCGCCATTGGCCCGCCGAACCGGGATGGTCTAAGAGGGCTCGGGGGACCGAGGCCGCTGCTTCGGCACCGTCCCGGTCTGTCCATCTGCCGGCTCGGCCCGCCGGATCCGAGGAGCCTCATGTCGCAGAACGAGACGGCCGCCCTGGACGCGGGCAGCCGGTCCTTCCCCCTGATCCGGCGCCTGCTGGCCGAGCACGCGCGCACCCGGGCCGGCGCCTATGCGGCCGCCCTGACCCTGATGGCCGTGAGCGCTGCCGCCAGCGTGGGTTCCGTGGCGCTACTGCGGCCCGTCGTGAACGGCATGACGGGCATGAACGTCGCCGAGCCCGGCGCCTTCAAGCAACTCCGCAATCTCGCCATCCTGGTGGCAGTGCTCTACGTCGTCCGTGGACTCGCGACCTGCGGCCAGCTCATCGTAATGTCGCGCGCCGGCAACCGCATCGTTGCGTCCTTGCAGAAGCGCGTCTACGACCACCTGCTGCACCAGCCCGTGCGTTTCTTCTCCGACCGTCACTCGAGCGAGCTCATGGCGCGGCTCGCCATGGCGGCCAACGGGGCGCGCGACGTCGTGCAGTTCATCATGGCGTCGGCTGGCCGCGACATGTTGACCGTACTGGGCCTGCTCGCCGTCATGATCTACAACGATCCCTTGATGGCCCTGATGGCGCTGTCGGTCGCGCCCGTCGGCGTCCTGATGCTGAGCCGGCTGATGAAGCGCGTGCGCCGCGCCGCGCGGCGCTCTTTCGACGGATCCACCCAGATCATGCAGCATATGGGCGAAACCGCCCAGGGCATCCGCATCATCAAGAGCTTCAACCTCGAAGGCGTCATGCGGGCCCGCATGGCCGGGGCGGTCGGCGAAGTCGAGAAGGCCGCGAACCGCATGGCCATCGGCATCGCCCTGTCGAGCCCGGTCAGCGAAACCCTCGGTGGCGTGGCCGTGGCGATCATCATCCTCTATGGCGGCTGGAAGGTCGCGGTGGCGCACAGCGATCCCGGATCGTTCTTCGCCTTCATCGGCGCGCTCCTGTCGGCCTACGAGCCGGCCAAACGCCTCGGCCGGCTCAATCTCGATCTGCAGAACAGCCTCGTCGGTGCTCGCATGGTCTACGACCTGCTCGACGAGCCCCTGCCCGACGCCAGCGACGCGCAGAAGCCCGATCTCGTGCCGGGGCCCGGGCTGATCAGCCTCGACGCGGTGTCGTTCGGTTACCGCAAGGGCGAGCGCGTGCTCGACCACATCGACCTCATGGCCGAGCCCGACAAGACGACCGCCCTGGTGGGTCCCTCGGGTGGCGGCAAGTCCACCATCATCAGCCTGGTGCAGCGACTCTACGAGCCCGATTCCGGCACGGTGCGGATCGACGGGCAGGACCTGTCGGCCGTCAACCTGGTGTCTTTGCGCGACGCGATCGCCTTCGTGGCGCAGGACGTCTTCCTGTTTCGCGGCAGCATCCGCGACAACATCGCGCTCGGCCGGCCCGGTGCCACCGGACCCGACATCGAGGAGGCGGCCCGCAAGGCCCATGCCTACGGCTTCATCACGAGCTTCGACCGGGGCTTCGACACAGAGGTCGGGGAGCAGGGCGCCAAGCTGTCGGGCGGCCAACGCCAGCGTATCGCCATCGCGCGGGCCTTTCTGAAGAAGGCGTCGATCATCCTGCTCGACGAGCCCACGGCGGCGCTCGATTCCGAGTCCGAGCGCGAAGTGCATAAGGCGCTCGAGGAGTTGCGGGTCGGGCGCACCACGATCGTGGTGGCGCATCGCCTGCAAACCATCATGGACGCCGACCGGATTTGCGTGATCGAGAACGGCCGAGCCATGGAATACGGCACCCACGACGAGTTGATGAACCGCCGCGGCTCCTATCACGCCTTCTTCGCCGCCCAGTTCGGCGACCGGGCCCGTCGCATCGCCTGAGGTCGCGATCCCGTCGGAACCTCTCGCACGTCCTTCAGGATCGGGCCTGGCGCCGGGCCGGCACCTCGGCATCGGGGACCACGCGGGCCAACGGCCGGTCGGTGCGGTACTGGCCGCGGATCACGGCCGCGAAGGCCAGCGCGCTGACCGACAGCAGCGTCACCCACCAGAGTTCCGTGGTGTCGAGCCCCCAAAGCGCGAAGGTGAGACCCGACACGATCTCGGCCAGCAGAAAGGGCGCAACCGCCATCGACGTGCGCCCGGCGGCCGAGCAGCCCCCGAAGGCCAGAACCGCGGCCGCGACGGCCCCGAGGATCCCGAGATCGTACCAGATCTCGAACGCGAGGCTGCGCGGGATCTCAGGCGGCAGATAGCCCACGACGGCACCGCGGGCCGCGAGGTCCAATCCGTGGCCGGTGACCAGGCGCAGAGGCTCTGATGCCACGAGGTCGGCCCAAAGGTGCAGCGCGCGCGCCAGGCCGGCGACCTCGGGCAGCGTCCGGCCGAGGACATCGCCCGCGTGGTCGAGCATCGGGCCGAGAACGAAAGGGATCACCGGCGCGAACAGCAGAAGGCCTCCGGCAATCAGGCCGAACGTCAGGCCGGCACGCCGCGGCGAGAACGTCGCGGCCGCGAAGGTCAGGGCTCCCATGGCCATGGCGGCGAGCGCCACAGGCGTCCAGGCCGCCATGGCGCTGAACGTGATACCCACCACCAGCAGCGCCGCCGACTTCCAGCGCTCGCGCACCGCAAGCGCGCCCAAGGCCGGCCAGACCAGCACCACCAGGCTGATGACCGCGCGTTCGAGCGTGGTGTCGGCATCCTGAAACATGCCAAGCGTCTGGGTGCCGACGAGCCCATAGACCGCCGTCGCCAGGGCGGCCGGCACGAGTCCCAGGGGGAACAGATAAAGGTTCGATGTGCGGGTTCGCTCGGGCAGGAAGGCCGCGACCAGCCCCACGAAGGCGATGGTTCCGGCTTCCTTGACCCATCGCACCGCGGCGTCGCCGGGGAACGGCGTCCAGATGATCGATGCCGCGCTCCACAGCAGGAGCGCCAGGCTGGCGAGTCCCGCGACGGTCGACAGGGCATCGCCGAGCCGCCGCCCGACCGGCGGCTTCGGCAGCAACGTCGAGGCCACGAGCAGCAATCCAGCCCCGATCGGCAGCAGGGTGAAGACGGCGCGGCGGGACGCGACCGCGCTCAGCGGCACCGCGAACGCCAGCACCGCGAAGCCGAGCCGGACCAGCAGCAGCGCGGCATCGGCTGCGGGATCGTCGATAGGGCGTTGCGGCGCGGTGAGCATGGGCTAGGACGCTAGGGACGGACCGCCTCGCGGTCGCGGCCGGGTTAGCCCTCAGCCGCGCCAGCCGTATCGACTGCGCCCGCCGGTCGACGGTGTGGAGCCGTAACGTCCGCCAGTTGCCCGAGGGTCATCGAGGCTACCGTGAAACGGGCGCCCAGGTTGTTGCGATTTCGCAACAGATCGGATGCAATCACGGGACGTCGGCCGCGCTTGGCCGCAAAGGCCTGCACGTTGCGGCCGAAGCCATGATTCAGCCCTCAGGGCGTCCGGGCCGGCGCCGGAACGGCGTCGCGTTCGGGCGGGTTCGTACAAGGCCAGCGCGGCCCGATGTCGGCTAACGCCGCTTCCAGGCATTCGACCTCTAGCCTGATGGCTCCGTCATTGGAAAAATGCAGCATCACGGTGCCGGCCGGCGCGTCGCCCGGCATGAACGACACCGCCAGCAAGGTCAGGACCGAGTCCGGATCCTGGTCGAAGCCAGCCCGGCGGACGCGTGACACGCGCTCGAAATGAAGCCCCGTTTCACAGCGCTCGCAGAAGCCCTTGCCGGCGCCGTACCAATCGAACCGCGCCCCGACTAGCACGAAGCGCTGCGCCTGCGGCAAGAAGACCATGTCCCGGATCCGGACCTCGGCATCCTGCAGATGCGCCGAGAGGATCGCGAGGTCCTCGGGGTCGAGCGCCGCGATCTTCAGCGGCGGCCTGTCGGCAAAGTGGGTCTGCGCTTCGGTCATGGTGTTTCCGGCGTGGATCTCGCGGCCGCATGCATGGCGTCCCTGTTCACGCCGTGCAGCCCCCGACGTCAAGCCCACCCGGACCAACATGGCGTGGACCGCCGAGCCGGGCAATCGGCCTGCCCCTTGTCCGACCGCACCGACGTTGGCTAGTCTCGCGCCTCGCGCGTCATCGAGATGGGAGCCGGGCCGTGAGGTTCATCGATGCCATGAGGCGGCTCGGCCTCGCGTCCGCGCCGATGCCGGTTGCCCGCCGCGGCGCAGGACGACCCCCGACGGGATGGCGGGCCCCTGCGCGACCTATGTGGCGCCGGACCGCGATCTCGCGCCGGAAATCGCCTCGATGCGAACCGACCGGCCCCTTTCGCCCGGAGTCGGCGATGATCCAAGGCAGGCCAGGAGCGCACGGGCGGGCCCGGCCTTCGGTTCTCCCCCGGCTCGTTCCGAGCGCAGAATGCAAGGGCAGGATCGGCGCGGGGTGGAGCGCGACCCCACCGAACCCCGACAACACACCTCGCCGCGGCGGCGCGGCAGGAAGCAACCCCGCCACCGTGACGGTGGCGGACAGGATGCTTGACGGATCACGCCCTGCCGGGTGCGGTAGCGCTCGATGACGGGCCGAAGCAACGCCACGGCAGGATCGAACTCCGGGCGCAGACGGGTGGGCGAGGGCCGCTGGTGTAAGTCGGAGCGAAAGGCCTGAAGGGGCCGCGACAGGAGGGACGCCGCATGATCTATCCATCACGTTTCCAAGGCCGCCGCGCGGTCGTGACCGGCGGAGCCTCCGGGATCGGACTCGCGATCGCCAGTCGCCTCGCAGCCGAAGGCGGCACCGTGTGCCTGTGGGACCGCGACGGGGCGGCCGTCGAAGCCGCCGTGGCCCGCATCGGCGAGGAGGGCGCGAACGGCGTCGCGGTCGACGTCGCCGCCTGGGACGAGGTGCGGGACGCGGCTGCCGAGACCGAGACCCGGCTCGGCGGCATCGACATCCTGGTCTGCTCGGCCGGCATCACGGGCCCCAATGCCACCACATGGGACTACACGGTCGAGGATTGGCGTCGGGTCATGGACGTCAATCTCAACGGCCTGTTCTACTGCAACAAGGCCGTCGTACCGGTCATGCGCCGGGCCGGCTACGGACGGGTCGTGAACATCGCCTCGGTGGCCGGCAAGGAGGGCAACCCCAACGCCTCGGCCTACAGCACGTCGAAGGCCGGCGTCATCGGGCTCACGAAGTCGCTCGGCAAGGAGTTGGCGGGCAGCGGCATCACCGTGAACTGCGTCACGCCCGCCGCGGTCCACACCGCCATCTTCGACCAGATGACACAGGCCCACATCGATTTCATGCTGTCCAAGATCCCGATGCAGCGCTTCGGCGAGGTCGACGAAGTCGCCGCACTGGTGTGCTGGCTTGCAAGCCCGGAATGCTCCTTTTCGACCGGCGCGGTGTTCGACATCTCGGGCGGTCGCGCCACCTATTGAGGACGTCACCGTCGAACGGCAGCGTTGGCCGGGGAAGCGGACGGCGCATGCTACGCCCCGCGACGCCCGTCAGTTCGGCCGCAACCTCGCGATCCGGCTGGCGTTGGCGGCAGGGCGGTACACCGAGAGCGGCCTCACGCGCGAACCAAGATCAGGATCGGTATGAACAAGCGCATTCTCTGGGTGCTGGCGATCGTCCTCGTGGCGGTCGTGCTGTGGCTCTTGCTCGACCACGTGCTGTTCCCGACCTTGCCGGTGCCTGCCGGAGCCCCATCCATCACCAAGTGAAGCGCCAAGGATCCGTCCTACGCGGTCAGCCGCGAAGTCCCGGCCCGGCCGGGACCACGGCCTTGCGGTAAAGGTGCCACGTCGCATGGCCCAAGATGGGCAGCACGACGGTCAGCCCCAGGAAGGCGGGCAGGCTTCCGAAAAACAGCGCAACCGCGACGATCAAGCCCCAAAGCGTCATCGGTCCGGGGCTCGCCCGCACGGCCCGGACAGAGGTCCTCACGGCCGCGGCCGCGGTTCCGCCGCGGTCGAGCAACAGCGGCAGCGACACGACGCCAATCGTAAACGACACGGCGGCGAACAGGAATCCCAGGCCGTTGCCCAGGACCACGAGGGCCCAGCCGGCGGGCGTTTTCAGGGCGAAGGCGAGGAGGTCCGTGATGGACTGCGGGTGCAGTCCGCCCGCCAGGCTGGCGAAAAGCATGCTGGCGGTCCCGACCCAGGCGAGGAAGAGGATCAGTTGGACGCATCCGACCGTCGCAATGGCGGGCCAGGCGGGAGACCTCAGCGCGTCGAAGGCGTGACGCCAGGTCGGTACGAGCCGGTGCTCGCGCCGGCGGCTCAACTCGTACATGCCGAGCGCCGCAAAGGGCCCGAGCAGCGCGAAGCCGGCCGCCAAGGGATAGGCGAGGGGCAGGAGATCGCCGTCCATCGTGACGCGGGCGATCAGGACGCCGATGATCGGGTAGATGAGGACCAGGAACACGACATGGGTCGGCATGGTCATGAAGTCCTGGATGCCCGCGCGCAGGGATGCACGGACGTCGTCGACCGAGATGGGCCGAACCGCGGCGGTGTCGGCCGACTCCCCGGCCTCGATCGGATCGAGAATGAGCGTCATCGGTTCCACCTCTGCTAGGGGTGAAGGGCACCGACGCTCGCCCGACAGGATGGGCCATGGACGGGCGATGATCGGCCGGGAAGCCGCGAAGCGGCACGGGGCTGACGACATCCTGTTTGCCCACCAAGGGACAAAGGGCCAGCAAGGTTACTGGATTCGCTGTGCTGCCGTGACCGGCATTCTCTGCACGTCTTGAGAGTCGAGGTAGGGTCGACATCGTGCTTCCGCAATGCACGTCTGCAGCGATCGCATGTCGCCCAGGTGCTTTCACTCGGCCGGCGAACGTGGGGGGTGGACCGGGACATAACGGAGCAGGAACATCGCCACGACTTCGTCGACCCGCTCCTCGATCTCGGTCCGGCTCATGGGCGGCGGATCCTGCAGGACGAGGCGGGCCGTGTGGGTCATCGACATGATCGCACCCAGGAAGATGCTGGCCGACAGACTGGGATGGGAACCCGTGAATTCGCCTCTGTCTCGGGCGGCGCTCAGGAACTCCGCCAGTTGCGCACGGGTCCGCTCCGGGCCGAGGCTATAGAAGATGCGGCCCAGGGTCGGGTCGCGCGGCGACTCGGCAACGACGATCCGCAGCAAGGCCGTCACGGACGGGCTCGTCATCTGTTCCAGCAGGTTGATGCCGAGGTCACGCAGGGCATCGGCCAAAGCTCTGGGGCGGTCGAGACCCGGGTCGAGCCTCTCCGTCAGGCTGCGTGCCCGCCGGTTCATGACTTCGGCGAACAGTCCCTCCTTGCTGCCGAAATGGCGATAGAGTGTCTCCTTGGAGGCTCCGGCCCGCGCCGCCACTGTCTGCATGGTGGTCTCGGTATAGCCGCTCTCGAGGAAGACGCTTTCCGCCGTCGCGACGATCTCGTCGCGACGCCGCACCCCGCGAACCATGGGGACTGCATCCTTGCCGGCCTGATCTGTGCAGTCGCTTGACTTCGCGGCCATTCGCTTGCCTTATATCCGAACCCATCGGTTCGGTTGCTGCTCGGCACCGTACAAGCTCCGCCCCGCGCCGCCTAACTTTTATTGACCCGCCGCCACCCGGATGACGCAACGATGACCCCGAGCGACGCCGATGAGGCTTACGCGCAGGACAAAGGCCCTGCCCGGCAACGGGCCGGGCGGGACGTGCTTGAAATCAGCCGGGGCGACCGCGGGGAGCGGCGCAGCGCCGCCCACCCCCGCGACCTCGACGACGGGGAAGACGACCGCGGCGTTTCCGGCCGGGGCCGGCGCGACAGGAACGAGGGTCGCGGTGCCGATGACGGCAGCCTCGATGATGGCCCCCGCCGTGATAACGGCCGCCGCCGTGACCGGAACGGCGGCCACAAGCCGCAGGCCGACGACGCTGCAGACACGCAGGCCGACCGCAAGTCGGACAGCAAGGAGAACGACGGCAAGGAAGATGGCGGCAAGAACGGTCAGCAGGCCCAAGACCGTCGCAAGAGCCGCCGCCCGCTCATCATCACCATCGTGGTAATCGTGGCGCTGCTGCTCGTGGCCGGCGGGGTCTACTACTACCTGTCGGGCCGCGGCAAGGCCTCGACCGACGACGCCTACACGGACGGCAACATCGTCGCGATCGCGCCGCAAGTCTCGGGGCAGGTCATATCGCTCGACGTCAACGACAACCAGTTCGTGCACAAGGGCGACCCGATCGTCCATATCGACCCGCGCCAGTTCATCTACAGCCAGGAGCAAGCCAAGGGCGCGCTGGATGCCAACAAGGCTCAGGTCGATAGCCAGAAACTCGGCGTCGAGATCGCCAGGAAGAACTTCCCCGCGGGCCTGCAGCTGGCCCAGGCCAACCTCGTCTCGGCCAAGGCCGGCCTCGTGCTGCAGCAGTCCAACTACGACCGCCAGAAAAGCCTCCCCCGGCAGGCCACGACCCAGCAGGAAGTCGACTCGGCCGCGTCGAGCTATCAGCAGGCCCAGGCCGCAGTGGATCAGGCGCAGGCCCGCCTGGTGCAGGCGCAGCCGGTGCAGCAGAATATCGGCCAGTCCGAGACCCAGATCAGTCAGTTGGCCGGCCAGGCCGAGCAGAGCCAGGGCCAGTTCGACCAGGCCAACCTCAATATCGAATGGGCCGTGGTGCGGGCCCCGCAGGATGGCTGGGTGACCCGGCGGAACGTCAACGCGGGCAATTACGTGGCGTCGGGCACGCAGATCATGTCGCTCGTCACCACGGACGTGTGGGTCACGGCCAACTTCAAGGAGACGGAGCTCGACGGTATGCGGCCGGGACAGCATGTCAAGATCGGGGTCGACGCCTACCCCGACCTCGACCTCCAGGGCCACGTCGACTCGATCCAGCGCGGCTCGGGCTCCAGGTTCTCGGCCTTCCCGGCCGAGAACGCCACCGGCAACTTCGTCAAGATCGTGCAACGCGTGCCGGTCAAGATCGTCATCGACTCAGGGCTCAAGGGCGATGAGCCGCTGCCGCTCGGCGTCAGCGTCGAGCCTACGGTGACGCTGAAATGAGCGACGGCGCCGCAGCGGGGACCTGGAAGCCGGCTTTCAACCCGTGGCTCATCGCGGTCGCGGTGACGCTCGCGGCCTTCATGGAAATCCTCGATACCACCATCGTCAACGTGGCGCTCCCCTACATCGCGGGCACGCTCGCGGCATCGAGCGACGAGGCCACCTGGGCGCTCACCTCCTACCTCGTGGCCAACGGCATCGTTCTCACGATCGCAGGGTGGCTCAGCGACACGATCGGCCGCAAACGCTATTTTCTCATTTGCATCTTCATGTTCACGGTCTGCTCGTTCCTGTGCGGCATCTCGCAGAGCCTCGGGCAGCTCATCGTCTTCCGGCTGCTCCAGGGTTTCTTCGGCGGCGGGCTGCAACCCAACCAGCAAGCCATCATCCTCGACACCTTCCCGCCCGCCAGGCGCGGTGCCGCCTTTGCGGTGACGGCCATCGCCACCATCGTGGCGCCGGTGCTGGGCCCTACGCTGGGGGGTTACATCGTCGAGCACTCGACGTGGCGCTGGATCTTCTTCGTCAACGTTCCGGTCGGCGCCTTCGCGGTCATCGTCAATTTCTTCCTGGTCGAAGATCCCCCGTGGGAGAAGGCCAAGCAGAAGCAGACCAAGGGCATCGACTACATCGGCCTGTCGCTGATCGTGCTGGGGCTCGGCTGCCTGCAGATCATGATGGACCGCGGCGAGGACGACGACTGGTTCGGCTCCGGTTTCATCCGCATGATGGCGGTACTGGCCTTCATCGGCATCTTCGGCGCCGTCTCATGGCTGCTCGTCGCCAAGAAGCCGATCATCGACCTCGAAGTGTTCAAGGACAGGAACTTCGCCATGGGCTGCGTTCTGATCGGCGCCATGGGCATGATCCTCTACGCCAGTGCCGTGCTGATCCCGCAGTTCTCCCAGCAGCAGCTCGGCTACACGGCGCTGCTGTCGGGACTCATTTTGTCGCCGGGCGGCATCGTGGTGATCATCCTGATCCCCATCGTCGGGCAACTGATGAAGGTGCTGCAGACCCGCTACATCGTGATGATCGGCTTCACCATCATGGGCTTCGCGCTCATGTATTCGAGCGGCCTCGTGCCCGGCATAGACTTCCGGACCCTGGTTCTGATGCGCTCGTTGCAGACGGCGGCGCTGGGCTTCCTCTTCGTGCCGATCTCCACCATCGCCTATCTGACGCTGCCCCAGACCATGCGCAGCGACGGCGCGGCGTTGTTCTCCATGTTCCGCAACGTCGGAGGGGCAGTCGGCATATCGCTTTCGACCGCGCTCGTGACGCAACGGCAACAGGCCGACCAGGCCCAACTGTCGGGATTCATGACGCCCCTGAACCAGGGCTACAACTTGCTGATCCAGCAGTCGGAGCAGAGCCTGCGCACGCTCGGGCGCGCAGCCTCGGCGGTACACGACCAGGCCGTAGCCAACACCTACCAGACCTATCTCCACCAAGCCGCCATCCTGGCCTACAGCAACGTCTTCCAATACTCGGCCGTGGTGGCCTTCGCGGTGGTGCCGTTCTGCTTCCTGATCTCCAGCAAGACCGCCAAAGCCAGCGGCGGGGGTGGACACTGATGGCGGAGCCCGCATCTCGCCGCCGCGCCGCCGCCGCCGTGGCCCTCTCGGCCCTGACGGGCGCGACGCTCGCGGGCTGCTCGGTCGGCCCGGAATTCGTGTCGCCGGTGCCGCAACTCGCCGAAGCCCGCGGCTTCCTCGACACGGGCAGACCGGTCCGCTCGCCCCTACCCGTGCTGGCTCGAACCACCACGGCTCCGCCCGCCGCCGAATGGTGGCGCGTGTTCCATGACCCGCTGCTGACGCGGCTCGAGGCGCGCGTCGCCGATCAGAACCTCGACGTCCGCACGGCCTCGCTGAGGCTCGCCGAAAGCCGGGCACAACTCGGCGCGGCCGCCGCCGCCGCCCTGCCCACCGTGAGCGGCTCGAACCAGATCTACCGCGAGCAGTTCAGCCAGAACGGGATCATCAGCCGGGCCACGAGTTCCCTCGGCGGATCCGCCGGCGGGATCGGGGGCGGGCTGCCGAGCAACTTCACCCAATCGTTCAGCACGCCCTACGAAAGCTACTCGGCGGGGTTCGACGCCTCCTGGGAACTCGATCTCTGGGGCCGCGTACGCCGGTCGATCGAGAATGCCGAGGCGCAGGCCGATTCGTCGGCCGAGGCGCGCCGCGACACCCTGGTCTCGACGCTGGCGGAATTGGCGCGCGACTACGTGCAGTTGCGCGGCACCCAGAACCTGATCCGCATCGATCTCGCCAACGTCAAGGTCAACCAGGAGATCCTCGACGTCGTCCGGATTCGCCAGCAGAAGGGGCTGGTGACCGGGCTCGACACCGCCACCGCGGCCTCGCAGGTGGAGTCCATCAGGGCCCAAATTCCCCAACTCCAGCAGCAGGAAGTTCAGGGCATCAACGCCATAAGCCTGCTGCTGGCCGAGCCGCCGCTCGCCCTGTCGCAGGAGTTGACGACCGCCAGGGCCGTGCCGCCGGTACCGCCGCGCGTGCCGATCGGCGTGCCGTCCGGCCTCATCATGCGCCGGCCCGACATCCGCCGTGCCGAGGCCGACCTCCACGCCGCCGTGGCCGAGATCGGCGTCGCCGAAGCGGAGTTCTTCCCTACCGTGACCATCACGGGCAGCCCGCAATTCAACGCGCTCGACCCCGGCAAGGTGTTCCGCGCCACCTCGCTGCAGTACATGAACGTGGGCCCGAGCATCTCCATCCCGATCTTCGATGGCGGCCGCCTGAAATCGAACCTCGTGCTGCAGCAGGCGCGGCAGCAGGAAGCCGCCATCGCCTACCAGAAGGCCGTGCTGCAGGCCTGGCACGACGTGGTGAACGGCCTGGCGGCCCTCAAGGCCGACGAGGGGCGCCGGGCGAGGCTGCAGCGCCAGGTGGGCGACGCCCGGCAGGCTTTGGCGCTGGCGCGCGCACGCTATGTACAGGGGGTGGAAATCTTCACGACCGTGCTGAGCAATTCGCAGACCGTGCTGCAGGCCGAGGTGAACCTGTCGCAGGCGACCGCCGGCATCTCGACCGACCTCGTGGCCCTCTACAAGGCGCTCGGCGGCGGCTGGGAGACGACCTTCCCGGACCGGCCCATTCCGCCGCTGCGCCTCGACGAGGTGACGATCCCGGCCGAGGACATCACCCCGAAGCCGATCGGCCCGCCTTAAAGCGGTTCGCCGCGACGCCTCGTAGGCCTCCGGCTTGGGTGGCGGCCGTGTGCCGAGGACGTCCGAAAATCATGGTCAAGGACCCGAAGCCGGCGTAGCGTCTCAGTTCCCGCGGGAGATCGTCCCCATGGAACAGCATGCCCTGGCCGTAACCGCACTCCTGGCCATCCTACCGGTCGCGCCATGCAACGCAGCGGAATTCCACCACGCCGAACCGCCTTTCGTGCCGGTCCATAATTGCACGTGCCGCTTCAACGGCGGGGATGTTCCCCTCGGGAAGCGAGTGTGCCTGTCGACCGTGCAGGGGCCGCGCACCGCGCAGTGCGTCCTCGAACAGAACGTTACCTCGTGGCGGCCCAGCCAGGACGAATGCCCGCAGGCGTCGCTGCTCACGCCACGAGTCTGATCGCGCGGCTGCCCTGCCTTCACGGCGGGAGTACCAGCCAGGTGCTCGCGGGATGCTGCCGCGACGGCGCCCCGGCTGTCCGTCCGATCTCCGTCAGCCCGCCATCCCACGCACGTCCACGAAATGCCCGGCAATGGCGGCCGCCGCCGCCATGGCGGGCGACACGAGGTGGCTGCGGCCCTTGTGACCCTGCCGCCCCTCGAAGTTGCGGTTCGAGGTCGTGGCGCAACGCTCGTAGGGCGAGAGCCTATCGGGATTCATGCCGAGGCACATGGAGCAGCCGGGCTCGCGCCAGTCGAAGCCGGCCTCCTTGAAGACGCGGTCGAGCCCCTCGCGCTCGGCCTGCAACTTCACGAGCCCCGACCCTGGCACGATCATGGCGCTGACCGTGGCAGCCACGCGCTTACCCTCGACGATCCGGGCCACGGCGCGCAGGTCCTCGATGCGGCCGTTGGTACAGGAGCCGATGAACACCCGGTCGAGCGCGAGATCGACGATGCGTTCGCCGCCGCTCAGCCCCATGTAGTTCAGCGCGGCCTGCACAGCGGCGCGCCTGTGGTCGCTGCCGGCCTCCTCGACGCGTGGCACGGTTCCGGCGACCGACACGACGTCCTGGGGGCTGGTGCCCCAGGACACGATCGGCGGGAGCGCCGCGGCGTCGAGGCGCACGATCTTGTCGTAATGCGCGCCCGCGTCGCTGTGCAGGGTCCGCCAATAGTGGACGGCCGCATCCCAGGTGTCGCCCTTCGGGGATTTCGGGCGGTCCTTCAGATAGGCGAATGTGGTGTCGTCGGGCTCCACCAGGCCGGCTCGTGCCCCGCCCTCGATCGACATGTTGCAGACCGTCATGCGGCCTTCCATCGACAGCGCACGGATCGCCTCGCCCGCATATTCGATGACGTGGCCGGTACCGCCCGCCGTTCCGATCTCGCCGATGATGGCCAGGATGATGTCCTTGGCCGTGACGCCGGGCGGCAGTCGCCCGTCCACCTCGACCAGCATGTTCTTGGCCTTGCCCTGGATCAGCGTCTGCGTGGCGAGGACATGCTCGACCTCGGACGTGCCGATGCCATGCGCCAGGGCCCCGAAGGCACCATGGGTCGAGGTGTGGCTGTCACCGCACACGATGGTGGTGCCGGGCAGCGTAAAGCCCTGTTCCGGCCCGATGATGTGGACGATGCCCTGGCGCGGGTCGAGCTCGTGGAAGTATTCGATGCCGAAATTGCGGGCGTTCTCGGCCAGCGTCTCGACCTGCATGCGGCTCTCGGGCTCCTGGATGCCGGCGCGGCGATCGCTGGTCTGGACGTTGTGGTCCACCACGGCGAGCGTCTTGCCGGGCGCCCGCACCGTCCGACCCGCGACCCGCAACCCCTCGAAGGCCTGGGGGCTCGTCACCTCATGGACGAGGTGGCGGTCGATATAGAGCAGGCAGGTGCCGTCGGGCTGACGCTCGACGACGTGGTCGTCCCAGATCTTGTCGTAGAGGGTTCGGGGTGCCGACGAAACGTTCTGAACCATGGACCTTTCCCCATGGCCGCACCGGGTGGGCGGCCGGGCGGGCCAGCCTGAAGAGTCCCGGCGGGTCACTTTCTACACTGATGGGCGGCGAAGATCCGTCACGGGACGGTTCACTGCGCGGAGCTCACGGCCTACACAAAGTAACCGCGAACCCGCAGGCGGTTTGCCCGTGGACACCTACTCGGCGGCCGTCGCCTTGTCGGCCTTGGCTTTCGCTTTGGACTTCGCCTTGGCCGATGTGTCGACGCGCTCGGTGATGCGGGCCGACTTGCCGCGGCGATCGCGCAGGTAATAGAGCTTGGCGCGCCGCACCCTGCCGCGCCGGACCACCTTGATGGAATCGATGTTGGGCGAGAACACCGGGAACACGCGCTCCACGCCCTCGCCGTAGGAGATCTTACGGACCGTGAAGCTTTCCTGAAGGCCGCCGCCGGTCCGGGCGATGCAGACGCCTTCATAGGCCTGGACGCGGCTACGCTCGCCTTCCTTGACCTTGACGTTGACCACGACTGTATCGCCGGGCTGGAACTCGGGAATGGTCTTGCCGGCGGACAGGCGCTGGGCCTCCTCCGCATCGAGCATCGCAATAATGTCCATAATGGTCCTTCGCCGGAAGCAGCATCGGGGCTGCAGCGTTTCGGCTCGCTGTTTTGATTTGAGCGCGGTGCTTACACCGGGACGTCGCGATTGTCACAGGAAAAGTCCGAACCCTCACCCTCGTGCTGCGAGGGATGGGGTGGCGCCCCTCACGCGGCCGGCAAGGCGCGGGGATCCGCGTCGAAGCGGTCCGACAACGCGCGACGCAGCTTCTCCATGGCGCGGTTCTCGATCTGGCGAACCCGCTCCTTCGAGATGCCGAGCCGGCTGCCCAACGCCTCGAGCGTGGCCGATTCCTCGGCCAGACGCCGCTCGCGGACGATGCGCAACTCGCGGTCGGTCAGCACCATCAAGGCTTCGCGCAACCACACGATACGCCGGTCGCCGTCGATCCGCTCGCCGACCGTCTCGTCGGGCAGCGGCTTGTCGTCAACCAGGAATTCCACCCGCTCGGTCTGGCCCGAGGACTCGCTGTCCGTCACCGGCGCATTGAGCGACACGTCGGGACCCGACAGCCGCGTGTCCATCAGTTCCACATCGGCCGGCGACACGCCGATCGCCAGAGCTATGGTGGCGAACATATGGGCGTTGCCTTCTGCACCACCCTCGCCCGCCAGCTTGGCCCGCAGCCGGCGGAGGTTGAAAAACAGGGCTTTCTGGGCCGAGGACGTCCCGCCGCGGACGATCGACCAATTGCGCAAGATGTAGTCCTGGATCGAGGCCCGGATCCACCAGGTCGCATAAGTCGAGAACCGCACCTCGCGCTCGGGCTCGAACCGGGCCGCGGCCTCGAGCAGGCCCACATGACCCTCCTGGATCAGGTCGGCCATCGGCAAGCCGTAATGGCGGAAACGGGCCGCCAACGCGATGACCAGGCGCATGTGGGCCGCCGCCAGTTCGTGCAGAGCATGTTCGTCGCCGCGGTAGCGCCAATCTTCGGCAAGGGCGCGTTCCTCGTCGCGTTCAAGGAACCTGGCCGCCATCGCGGCCTTCACGAACTGCCGCCTCACGCCCGCCATCTGCAACATGGTCGACTCCCGCTTGGGTTCTCGGGAGATACGCGTCGCGTGAGGTAAGGTTTCAGGCCGCTCCGGAAAACAAGCATGGTGCGGCAATGTCGACGAGATGCAATCTAGGGCGGGTTCGACATCATTCCACGACCACCTTATAGCGCCGCGCGGCGTCGAGCGCGGCCGAGGCAAGCCCGTTCAGGACCTCGAAGGTTTCCAGCGGATGGTCGAGCACGGCCATGCGGGACGCGAAGTTCTCGGCCGTGTCGGCGGGGCTCGCGGTCGCGACCGCGATGCGCATCGGTTTAACGTCACGCGCATCGTCGGGCGTGATGCGCCGAAACGTCTCGACAGCGTCACGGAACCGGCGATCGGCCTCGGGGGTCAAATCCTTGGCCGCGAAGGTGAGTCGGTAGACTTCCGGCCCGACCCGGATCGCGGCGAGGCGGAACGACCAGGCGTCCGCCCTGGCGCTGGCCGTGACGCCCTGCAGACCGTTGACCGTGATGGGTTCGGCCGTGCCGGATTGCAGGCCGTCGATCCAGCCCGATGCGAGATAGCTCGCCAGACTGGTCTCGGTCGGCACCTTCACGCGGTCGAGCCGCAGGGCCTCGGCGCCGTCCTCCGTCACGCCGAGAACTGCCTGGGCGGAGTTCTCCAGCACGAAGCCGTCCGGGGCCATGAAGGCAAAGCCGAGCTTCGGGTGGATGAAGCGCCGCCCGCGCACGAAGCCTTCCGCCGGGTCATCGCCGTACAGGATGCCGTCGATGGCCGCGAGATAGCGGTCGTGGCCGATCTCGCCGATGCCGGGGGCCGAGATGCTGCGCGCCACCCCAACCGCATGGGCCACGCGCTCGGGCGTCGAGGGATGGGTGGCCATCATGTCGGGCTTGGCGGCCGCGTTCGGGTGCAGGGACTGGCGCAATTCCGTGGCGCGGCCGAGCGAGACCAGGAAGCGCGAAGCCGCGAAGGGATCGTAGCCGGCCCGGGCGATGACGTGGACGCCGATCTCGTCGGCATCCAGTTCCTGCTGCCGCGAGAAACTCGCGAGCGACAGCTGCGCGTAGCTCTTGAAGGTGCGGGACCGGTCGCGGTTGTCGATGACGTCGGCGGCTTGGCTGATCACGGCCGAGCGTTTCTCGAGCTCGGCCCGCCTGGCCGCGTGGCGCTCCGTCACGTGGGCGATCTCGTGCGCCATCACGGCCGCGACCTCCGACGTGTCGTTGGCCAAAGCCAGCAGCCCGCGCGTCACGTAGATGTTGCCGGAGGGCAGCGCGAAAGCATTGACGATGGGCGAGTTGAGGATCGTGACCCGGTAGACTTGGCTCGGCGTGTCGCTCGCGGCCGCGAGCTTGACCAGCACCTCGTCGACGAAGCGTTCGGTCGCGGGCGCCTTGTACTCGCCGCCGAAATAGGCCACCAGTTGCTTGTGCTCGCGTGCAGCCGGACTGTCGACGCCGGTGGTGCGGGGCGCGGAGAGCGGCACCGGGAGCGAAGCCTGGATGACCTGCGGCTTTTCCTCGACCCCGGCCGTGCAGCCGGCCAGTACGAGCACTGCCGCGGGGCCGATGGCCGCAACGGCGGCCAGCAGGGCTCGGGCGGCGCCAGCAGTGCGCTTCAGGCCATTGCGGATCGGATCCCTCGCCTGCACCATCCGGACTGGCTGCCCCATTCCCGCCGCGTCGCCACCTTCTCTGTAGCGGCCTTGCGCGCGGCCCGTCCAGTGTTTCGGGCCCGGCGTCAGGCGATCGGGCGCATCCTCCCGGCCGGGCCGCCGACCGGACCGCTATCGCTTCCACCGGGACGGCCCCTTCGGACCGGTCCGGACGTCGTCGCGGCCTCTCTCCAGCGTTGCAGCCGCAGGGTAAACGGCTTCCGTACCGGGTTCGAGGCTCTCGACCTGGTCGGGATCGGTGAGGTCGATACGGGGGCCGAAGCGGGTGTCGAGCTCGCCGCGCAGGCGCACCGGGGTGCCGGCATAATCGACGAGGTCGAGACCCGCCTTGGCGAAGCGTTCGGCATTGCGCCGCGACAGCACCGCCGTGAAGCCCCAACGGTCGCGGCCGAGCGTGAGGTAGAGCGTCCCGCGGCTCTCGTGAACCCGCAGCACCCCCTGCACCAGCACCATGCCGCCCGTCTGCACGGCGAGTCCGTCGGCGTCGTCGGCGCCGAGCACCGCATGCTGCGGGTCGGCCCAGAGACCGAGGTTCTTGGCCCGGGCCGCGTTCTCGGCCTGAAGAAAGGCCGGAAAGCACGCGTGTAGCAGACGGTCGGGCTTGGCGCGCGCGAAGCCCTGAGCGAGCAGGTCTTGGGCGGCTGAGGGCGGCTCGGGCGAGCCGATCGGGGGCGCCCCGGATGGCGGCGATGCGGTTGCGGACCCAGCCGGCGCGGGCTCGGCCGAGGCCGGCGTGTCCAGGGCTAGGGGCCGCTCGTCGCGGTGAAGCGCGAACACCAGCGCCGCGATGCGGTTCCAACGATCCGGCATGGCGGCCAGCACGTGGAGCAGGATGGTGTGGTCCGCCGAGCCGGGCTCGCGAGGCAGCTCGGCCAGCCAGACTTCGAGCCGATGGCGAGCCTCAGCCGGGAGGCCGGGATTGGCCACCGTGGCGCGGGGCGGGTCGATGCCATCGAGGCGGATCAAGCGTCCATCGACGAGCTTCAGGCCGAGGTCGTCGGTCACGCCCGCCACCGCGGCCGGACTATCGCCGGCCGCGGGTGCGCAGGACGTGTCGGCGGTGGCCCGGGATGCGGCCGAGGCCGACCCCGCGCCAAGGAGGACGGCGATCGCGAGCCCGGCGCGAAGCGGCGCTATCGAGGCGGTTCGGCACCCGAGGCGGCTTCTCATGGCGACGGCTCCCCGGCAGGATGGTCCAATCGAGGTTCAACCACAAAGCGGCGGTGTCCTGAACCGAACGTCTCGAGCTGAAAAGCCGCTTCGGAGCATATCCTCTTGGCCAGTCCGACTCCCGCCGGACCCGGACCGGCAACAATTACGGCGCTGAAGGCGCGCCCAGCATGTTCCATCAGCCGCTTCTTCCAGGTGTAGATCTGGTTCAGGTGGACGCGTGGCAGTGTGCCAACTCCGCCACCGTCGCCTGGTCGCGCAAGGCTTCAAAGACGATCTTCGCCTTCAGCGCCGTGCCGATCTTCGTCCCATCTTCCTCGTCATCGTTCGCTCCTTTTTCGAACGGAGCAGCCGACGTCCATCTCGGCCGATGGTCCGAAAAATCGGGTCCACCTCACGGGTTTGCCGCAGCACCATTCCGACCATCTCGGCGCTGATCGAAGACGTATGTTACCCCAGCGGTACCATTCGCCCATGGGTAAGCCGCGCAACAAGCGCGCGCCGGTGACGACCGCTGGCCTCACTCAGCGCATCATCGCCCGCGCAAATGGCCGCCCTATGGCGTAGCAATCGCGACTGAAGAGACGAGAACAAAGCCCCATGCGCAGCACTGATCCTTCCCTCGATCCCGCCAGATCCAACGCTGGCAGCCGGTCCGATCCGAGCGGCATCCTCCCCGTGATCATGTGTGGAGGATCGGGCACGCGGCTGTGGCCAGCTTCACGTGAGAGCATGCCAAAACAGTTCATCCCGCTGCTCGGCGAACTGTCGAACTTCCAGATCACGGCCAAGCGTTTCGACCACCCGGCTTTTGCCAAGCCGCTGATCGTGGCGTCGAGCGACGTGCGGTTCATCGCGGCCGAGCAGCTTCAGGCCATCGGGCTCGAGGCCGAGATCGTTCTCGAACCCATGCGCCGGGACTCGGCGGCCGCCGTGGCGGTCGCGGCCTGCCTCGCGGCGCGCCGAGGCCCGGACACGGTCGCGCTGGTCGTCGCGGCCGACTACCTCATCGAGGACACGGAGGCCTTCGTCTCGGCCTGCCTTTCCGCCGCCGACGGCGCCCGGGCGGGCTACATCATGACGCTCGGCGTTGCGCCGACCGCACCCGCGACCGGCTACGGCTACATCCATCCCGGCGCCTCGATCCGGGGAACCGACGCCGCCCGCGTCGAGCGTTTCGTCGAGAAGCCCGATGCCGCGACGGCGTCGCGCTACATCGAGCAGGGCTTCCTGTGGAACAGCGGCAACTTCCTGTTCCGGGCCGACGTGATGTTGGCGGAGCTGCAGACCCACGCGCCGGCCGTGCTGTCGGCCGCGGAAGCCGCCGTCGCCAAGGCCCATGCCGACCTCGACTTCGTGCGACTCGACCGCGACAGTTTCCTCGCGGCGCCGAAGATCTCCATCGACTACGCCGTCATGGAGCGCACCGAGAGGGCGGGCGTGCTGCCCGTCACCTTCGCATGGTCCGACATCGGCACCTGGAGCGCCATCTGGGAAGCCTCGAAGCACGACGTCCAGGGCAACGCCATGCGGGGCAACGTCGAGGCGGTCGAAACCACGAACAGCCTGGTCCACAGCGACACGATGCTGACTACTGTGGTGGGCCTCGACGGCGTGGTGGTGGTGTCGACGCCCGATGCCGTTCTGGTGGCGTCGCGCGACAGGTCGGACGCCGTCAAGGACCTCGTGGCTCAGATGAAGCTGCAAAACCGGCCGGAGGTCGAGGAGCATCTGCGGATATACCGCCCTTGGGGCTGGTACCAGCGTATCGACAACGGCCAGCGATTCCAGGTCAAGCGCATCATGGTGAAGCCGGGGCACCGCCTGTCGTTGCAGAAGCATTTCCACCGCGCCGAGCATTGGGTGGTGGTGCGCGGCACCGCCGAGGTGACGGTCGATGACCAGGTGATCCTGCGCCACGAGAACGAGGCCGCCTACCTGCCGATCGGCTCCGTGCACTGCCTCGCCAATCCCGGGAAGATCGCCCTGGAACTGATCGAGGTTCAGGTCGGCTCCTACACCGGCGAAGATGACATCGTCCGCTTCGAGGACGTTTACGGGCGCTGACATTGCCCCGTCCGCGCGCTTGCTGGTTTGCGGAAAACGTCGAGAAGTCCGCATCCGGCCTCGACCCAAAGAGCGGGCCAAAGAACAGATGGCGTCCCCGGCGTGATTCGAACACGCGACCCCAGGTTTCATCCCACTTCGGCTTTCGCCGCCGCTCCTCGTCGGAGCGTTCGTGGTCTGGACTATCCCTTCGCCATAGCCAGCAAAGGCCGTAGGCGCCGCCCGTCTAGTCTCTACACCTTCCCCCGGGGAGGGGCTTGGCTCGGGATCGGCATGACGCGAGCGCCGAAGCTTTCCCCGAATTTGAGCGGATTCACCGCGGCGTTTCCGACCGCGGTGCCCAATTGGCCTAGGAAACCTGTGCTCTATCCTGCTGAGCTACGGAGACATGCGGCGACCTTAGCGGATCGAGCACGCCCCTGGCTAGCCTTAAAGCACCGGGGTAGTGGGTCCATTTGAAATTTGTGAGGCTCAGATTTTTCTTATGCTGCGCGAAGCGTCGAGCGATCCAAGACGAAAAACCGCCGGGGGATGAAAGCCCCCGGCGGTTAGCACTTCTACAGAAGCAAGGTGGGTCGCCTCTAGGCCGCAAACGCAAGCCTGCGGGCGGCTAGCTACTCAGGTGCTTACGCCGGGAGCGTGCGGTAATGACCGCACACATCCTCGACGCGCCCGAAGCGGAGCCGACGGTACGGGTTAACCCAGACCATGGCGTCCTCCTCTTTCAGAGGCCGCACTCTTGAGCCCGTAGGCAAAACGGGTTATATCCGCTCCGGGACATGGAGCGGCACGCTTCGCCTTCCACCACTCCCCCGAGAGTGCATCGACAGGCCTTGGGGAGCGGAACCTGCAAACTCGGCCCGCTTAGGAGTTGCTGCTCCTGGCGGGCCGAACGCGTTTCAGGCGGGCCTATCTCCTTGTGGCAGGAATCACCGGCCCAATCAAGGCGACACCCGTTTGTTTCCCACTCATTTCGTGCTAAATGACGCGCTCTGACGCCTCTTGAGATGGGGTTTCTCGTGGAAAAAGCTGCCGAGCGCGCTCGCAAAGAGCTAGCCGTCCTCAAGGTGAGGGTGGCTGAAATCGAACACTTTCTCCAGATGCACGCTGAGTTTTCCAAGGGTGAAGCGGCGCTCGAAGAGGGCGGTCAGGTGAGCATCCTTGATAGCCATGTCAGGGGAAACGCGCCTGTGGATAACTTGCCTGTGGATAACTCGATGAAGCCGTCGGGGCGGAGACATAGTGGTTCTCTCAGGCCTAGTGAGCTGGCTGCGCTAGTCGAGCGGATCATCCGGGAGAGTGGTCGGCCCATGACCAGGGGCGAGATAGTCGAAGCCCTCGATCGCCGGGATGTTGAAATTCCCGGTGGTGACAAGGCGAGGTACATCGGCACAATCATGTGGCGCCAAAAATCGACTTTTCTCAACATAGAGGGGGCCGGATATTGGCTCCGCAGTGAACCAAGGTCGTATATTCTTAGAGGTGGGCCGGGATAGGTCATTTGGACGATAATGTCCATGCCACTAAGTGAAAACGTGCTTCTACCGGAAGCTTACAATATAGAGGAAGACTGAGAACCTCAAATCTGGACTTCCTCCTGCTTTTTGTAGGCTCCACGTTTCTTCGCAGGCGCCTCGGCAGCTTCCACCAGAGCGACGATATCGCTCACTTCCCACAAGCGATCCGACACGCCAGCCGCCATGGCAGGCGTCACGCGAAGCGTCTTGTGGATGCGGACAAAGTTGTAATAGGTCGTGAACAGCGCGACGGCATGGGCGTGGTTCTCGACCTTCTTTGATAAGGCATTCGTGAGCCGAGTAAACCGCCGCATGTGCATCCGCATGGTGAGATTGCTGCGCTCGACGTAGGACGTGCTGACGTGCTTAGGGTCCGGGTCACCTTCGATCCGGGTCTTGCGGATCCCGGTGCATTCCGCCGGGCTGTGGCGGCCCTTGGCGCTGTCCGGTGAGGCGCCATAGATCTTCACGAGCTGGGCATAGTACACGTCCACCCCGAAGGCCCCTTCCACGGCTTCCAGATAGGCTTTGTGGCCGTCTGACGTGATCTGGACACGGTTGGCGAGGCGCTTTGCGAGATCGGCGATGAACCACTTGGCGCATTCGCCGTCCCGGCCGCCGACGAACCATGACGCGATGAACTTCGTATCGGCGTCGAGTGCGGTCCACGTCCATGTCTCGCCAGCGCCATCTGGTGCCGCCTTGGCAGCCGCTACATTTTTCTGCTTGGCGTAGGTGAAGCTCCAAATCTCGTCGACCTGGATGCGCTTGGACGGCAGGTTGCGCGCGTGCTCGTCATGGTATGCGGCGCAAGCCTTCCCGGCGTCGATCATGAGCCGGATGACCGTGTTCTTCCCGACGTTCATAAGGCGCGTGACGGACCGGATCGAGCTACCCTGACAGAGGAGGTGCAGGATGCGGGCGCGATCGGCTGCGGAGAGCTTGTTCATAACTTTGGTATAGACCCAAAAATGCTTGCGTGCAAGCATTATGTGTCTATTTCATTCGTTTACAAATTTGCGCTTGAGTCCTATGCTCGCGGCCGAGGAGGCCACGGTGTTGTAAGGGGATGGGCATGGAAAAGCGCGAGGGAAAAGTTCAGCAGCCCGGTACCGGCAAACCGTCCGAACAGCAGACGTCGATCGAACGCGAGGAATTTCTTGCCAGCCTTCGACACGGTCGCCCGGTGAGTAATCATCGCAAATCCTACTATCCCGGCGCCGACAGTTATCACCCGTCACGAGCTATCAAAAGCTCGGTGAAGCCGAGCTAATCGATGGGAAATTGGAACGACATCAGCATTGAGATCGATGACGAGCAAAAAGGAGCTAAAAACCCGCACGTCATCGTTCGACACAAATATCTAGAAAAGCTTTCAAATTACACAGGGCGAAATGCTGTCGCCTATTACTCGGCGTGGCTTCAGAAAAACGCACCGCAATTTGACTATCTTACTGGCATAAATGACGAAGATAAAAATGGCTTTATGGCTTGCTTTCACAAAATGGATTTTAGGCGCGGCTTAGATTTGATTTTGCATTCTCCGGGTGGAGATTTGGCGGCAACCGAGTCTGTTATCGACTATCTCAGAGCAAAGTTTTGCGACGATATTCGAGTTTTCATACCTCAGTTGAGCATGTCCGGAGGGACTATGATTGCCTTCTGTGGTAAAGAAATATGGATGGGATCACACAGCAACCTTGGTCCAATCGACCCGCAGTTCGGTTCGCAACCTGCGTCGTTCGTCATTAAAGAATTTGAGAGAGCGAGGCTTGATATCCTAACAAATCCTGACTTAGCTCAGCTCTGGTATCCTATCCTCTCTCAATACCCGCCAACTTATATTACGACCTGCGAGAGATCAATTGCTTGGGCTAAAGACATTGCAGTTGCAGCTCTGTCTACAGGAATGTTGCGTTCAATCCCCAATTCCAAGGGTGCCGCAACAGCAATTGCGGATCATTTCCTAGATACCGAGGAGCATAAGACACACGGCCGACATATTCATCGAGCGAAATGTCAAACAATAGGTTTGCAAATCAAGGAGCTTGAGTCAGATCAGGATTTGCAGGATCTAATCTTGAGTGTCCATCATTCCTTTATTCTCACGATGATGAACACTCAAGCTGCCAAGCTGATCGAAAATCAGAATGGAGTGCTTTTCGGAAAAGAGATCAGCTAGGCCCTTTTCCCTTCCAACGTGCTGCCGCAGCGCTTGAGGCTATCTCTTTGCGCCGCTCTGGCGACAGCGCAGCTGCCCTAGCAGCAGCGCCTTTCGCATTTGCCGAAGCCGGCAAACCGCTTGGCGCTCCTTCTTCCACCTCTCCCGTCGCGATATCGATGACGAGTTTTGCGAGCTGGGCAGGGTCGCGGGGGCGCTTGGGGCGATTAGGCATTGGCCTTCTTTTCGCAATCGGTGCAATTGATGACTGTTTCCTGAGGCGATCCGCCTTCCCGAACCAATTTGAAGCCTTCGGGCACGCCATTCACTTCATAGTCGCGTCCGTGGAACACGGGGTTCTCAGCCTCGGAAACGCGAGCTTCGCCTTCCCGACCGCAGTCGGGGCACTTAAGGGTGAGTGTGTATCGATCGCGGCTTGCCATTTTGTGACTATGGCGCCTCCCACAGCGGCGTCAACCCGGGCAAATTTCAAACGGACCCACTACCAGCACCGGATGTCCGCGTGGGCAGCTCTGCCCTGCCTTGCCATCTGAACGCGGCCTGGACGACGGCCTCCGGCCAGAAAGGTTGATCGACGCAAGCACTTCGACCCCGGCGAAAACGGTTTGCGGCTCCTTCCGCGAGGCCATCGGCCGCTCCGTGACGGCGACCGCGCGATCAGGTGAGCACTGCCCGGGTCTTCCGCCCACGCTGCGTGACCTTGTCCGATCTGTCGCAATCGCGGATAGGGCCACCGCCCGCGATGGACCTTCTGCGCACGCGTCGGCGTATTCGCCTGGACCGTCATTGGAGGCCGTCATGTCCAAGCTCAAGCTCGTGGCCGCGGCCGCAACTTTGGCCCTGCACCCCATCGGCGTTGCGGTTCCGACCTTTGCGGCAACCGCGCATAATTCCCAAGCCGGCTCTTGGGGACCGAATTCCCATCAATGTGCCCCGACGCCGTATTTTCGCGAAGGGGGCTGCCTGTCGTCCTATTTCGCCGACCAGCCTCGCCGCACGTTCGATCCGCGTGGCGGGCCTTACAGGCAGCGAAGGTTCGCTCCTCCCACCGACGACTGAACCCGAGCGGTGGCGCCGTCGGGATCGGCCCGCTATTTCTCCACGGCCCAGCACGCCACCTCGCGTCCCTGCTTCAGCTCCAGCGGCGGCTCGTCGACCCGGCAGCGGTCGAAGGCCAGCGGACAGCGCGGGTGGAACACGCAGCCCTTGGGCGGGTCGATGGGGGACGGTGGCTCACCTTTCAGCGGCAACCGCGCCCGGCGCTTGGCCGGATCCGCGGTCGGGGTCGCGGAGAGCAGCGCCCGCGTGTAGGGGTGCTGGGCCGAACCGAAGATCGCGTCGCGCGTGCCGATCTCGACTGCGTGGCCGAGGTAGATCACCATGATGCGGTCGGCGATGTGCTCGACCACGCTGAGGTCGTGGGAGACGAACAGGTAAGCGAGACCGAAGTCGTCCTGGAGGTCGGCCAGCAGGTTCAGCACCTGGGCGCGGATCGATACGTCGAGCGCCGACACGGGCTCGTCCAGCACCAGGATCTTGGGCCTGAGCATCAGGGCGCGGGCGATGGCGATGCGCTGGCGCTGCCCCCCTGAGAACATGTGCGGATAGCGGGCCGCGAATTCGGGTCGCAGGCCCACGCGCTGCATGGCGGCCCGGACCTGCTCCTTGCGCTCCGCCGCCGGCGCGCCCGTATTGACGATCAGCGGCTCCTCCAGCGTGGCCCCGACGGTCTGGCGCGGGTTCAGCGACCCGTAGGGGTTCTGGAACACCATCTGAACGTCGCGGCGCAGCTGCTTCCTCAGCGCCGCGTCGGCCCGGGCCACGTCGGCGCCCTCGATCGACAGCGTGCCGGCCGTGGGCGGCTCGATCAGGGTAAGGATGCGGCTCAGGGTCGATTTCCCCGAGCCCGATTCACCCACCACCGCCAGGGTCTCGCCAGGGGCGAGCGAGAAGCTCACGCCGGCCAGCGCCTTCACGGTCGCGACCTTGCCGAAGAGGCCGCGTTTCACCTGGTATTCGCGGTGGAGGTCGCGGGCTTCGAGCACCGCGCCGGGCGCGTCGCGGCCCCGGGTCATGTCGGCCCCCCCGGGGTGCTGGGTACGGTCGACTTCGCGGGCGCGCTCCCCACGGGTGCCCCGAGCGCGTCGAGCCGCGGCGGGGTCGGGCGCCCGTCCACGAGCGGAATATGGCACAGGGCGCGACCGAGTTCAGTGCCGGCCGGGGTCGGGGCGAACGCCCGGCAGAGGTCGAACGCGAAGGCGCAGCGGGGCGAGAACACGCAGGCCGCGGGCCGATCGAACTGGCCCGGCACGACGCCGGGAATGGCGGGCAGGCGCCGCGCCGTGGCGCGCTCCGGCAGGGCCGCCAGCAGGGCCTCGGTGTAGGGATGGTGACGGTCGGCGAAGAGCGCCTCGGTGCCGTTGGTCTCGACGAGGCGGCCCGCATATTGCACGAGCACCCGATGTGCCACCTCGGCCACGACCCCCATGTCATGGGTGATCAGCACGAGCCCGAGGCCCGTCTCGCGCTGCAGTTCGGCCAGGAGGTCGAGAATCTGGGCCTGGATGGTGACGTCGAGCGCGGTCGTGGGTTCGTCGGCGATGAGCAGTTTCGGATTGCACGAGATCGCCATGGCGATCATGACGCGCTGGCTCATGCCGCCCGAGAGCTGATGCGGGTAGGCCTTGAGCCGCCGCTCGGGTTCGGGAATGCCGACCTTGGCCAGGAGTTCCACGGCGCGTTTCTGCCGGGCCGCCTTGTCGAGACCCGTGTGGGCCTTCAGCATCTCGCGGATCTGGAATCCCACGGTGAAGCAGGGATTGAGCGACGACATCGGCTCCTGGAAGATCATGGCGATGTCGCGTCCCACAATCTTTCGGCGCGCCGTCGCGGAAAGCTCCCGCAGGTCGATGCCGTCGAACTGCATGCGGTCGGCCGTGACGGTCGCGGTCCAGGGCAAGAGCCCCATGATGGCCAGCATGGCGACCGACTTGCCGGAGCCAGATTCACCGACGATCGAGACGATCTCGCGGCTCCCCACCCGGATGTCGACGCCGTCCACCGCCGTGAAGGCGCCGCCCCGGGTCGCGAAGGTCACGCTGAGGTTGCGGATGTCGAGAAGGGGCATCAGGCTCTGCTCAAGGCGTGCTTACTCTCCCGCGGGTGGCGCCTTGTCGCCCGGATCGCCGCACTTGCGGTCGATGTCCCGACCCTGGTGGAAGAGCCATAGGACCTCGCCTCCGAAGAACGCGACGAGCACGATCAACATGAGAATATGTTGCGTGGTCATCATCAGTCCTCGCTCTTCAAGCGTCCGAGGAGCGCCTGTGCTCCAATATGTATGCCGAGAGCAATGAAAAGCAAAACCAGGACTCGATGCTGAGCAGGTTCGCGACATTGGCGGTGCCGGGCAAGATGAAGGCCGCGCCGAGTATGGCAAGCGCAATCGCATCGAGGCTGGTCACGATCAGCTTGACGCGCTCGTTGAACCGCGGCTGGGCCAGCCGGCGGGCTTTGTCGGCCTCCGTCAGGCTCACGCCGGCCCTCGCGCTCGCGGGGGCATTTTCCGTCCCGTCACGAGCGCCGCATCTTGGGGTCGAGCGCGTCGCGGAGGCCGTCGCCCGCGAGATTGATGCTGACTACGGTGAGCAGGATGGCCAGGCCCGGCAGGGTGACGATCCAGGGAGCGGAGCGGATGAACTGACGCGCGTCGGCCAGCATGGCGCCCCATTCGGCCGTAGGCGGCTGGGCGCCGAGGCCCAGGAAGCCCAGCGCGGCAGCTTCCAGGATGGCGTCCGACACGCCGAGCGCCGCCTGGACGATGAGCGGCGCCAGGCAGTTCGGCAGCACCGTCACGAAGGCGAGCCGCAGCCCGCGCACGCCCGACACGCGCGCCGCCATCACGTAGTCCTTGTCGAGTTCGCCCATCGCCGAGGCCCGCACGAGGCGCACGAACCGCGGCAGGAACACGATCGTGATGGCGATGATGGTGTTGACGAGGCTGGGTCCGAGGATGGCGACCGCCAGGATCGCCAGCACCAGGCTCGGCACCGCCATGATGACGTCCATGATGCGCGTGACCAGCACGTCGACGATGCCGTCGAAGGCCGCCGCCAGGCCCAGCACCACGCCGAGGCCGAACGACACGGCCATGACCGAGAAGCCGATGAACAGCGACACGCGGGCCCCGTAGATCAGGCGGGACAGCTGGTCCCGGCCCGAGCCGTCGGTGCCGAGCGGGAAACGCCAGGTTCCGCCGTCCCACACCGGGGGCGCCATCACGGCTTCGCGGAACTGCTCGATCGGCGAATGCGGCGCCAGGATGGGCGCGAAGATCGCCACCACCAGGATGAGCACCGCCACGGCGGCACCGGCGACCGCGCCCCGGTTCTCGCGAAACGCGGCCCACAGTGCGGAGCCGCCCGAAGGTGGCGTCCTGAGTTCCGGCTGCTCGGCCAGGGTGATGAGCGTGTCAGCGGCCATGGCGGATCCGCGGGTTGATGACCCCGTAGACCAGGTCGACAAGCAGGTTGACCAGGATGACGATGGCCGAGATCAGGATGATGCCGCCCTGCAGTGCCGGATAGTCGCGCCGCGAGATTGAATCGATCAACCATTTGCCGACGCCGGGCCAGGAGAAGATGGTCTCGGTCAGCACGGCGCCGGCCAGCAGCGTGCCGGTCATCAGCCCGATCACGGTGACGACCGGGATCAGGGCGTTGCGCAGCGCGTGCAGGCCGACGACCCGGAACGGCGACAGCCCCTTGGCGCGCGCCGTGCGGACGTAATCCTCGCCAAGGACCTCGAGCATGGAGGACCGGGTCATGCGGGCGATCACGGCCAGCGGGATGGTGCCGAGCACGACGGCGGGCAGCATGAGGTGGTGCAGCGCGTCGAGGAAGGCGCCGGGCTCGTCGGACAGCAGCGCGTCGATCAGCATGAAGCCCGTGGGGGAGTCATAGTCGTATTTGATGAAGTCGAGCCGGCCCGCCACGGGCGCCAGGTGCCAGCGCTCCGCCACCAGCATGATGAGCAGCAGGCCCCACCAGAAGATCGGCATGGAATAGCCCGTGACCGAGAGGCCCATGAGCCCCTGGTCGAAGACGCTGCCGCGCTTCACGGCCGCCACGACCCCCATGGGGACGCCGATCAGGATGGCCAGCGCCATGGCGCAGACCGACAATTCCAGGGTCGCCGGGAACAGGGTGAGGAACTCGGTCATGACATGGCCGCTGGTCACGATGGAGGTGCCGAAATCGCCGTGCAGGAGCTGCCAGAGATAGTCGAGGAACTGCTTCCACACCGGCTGGTCGAGCCCGAGTTCGTGCCGGAACATGGCGAGCCGTTCGGGCGATATGCCGTGTTCGCCGACCCTCACCTCGACGGGATCGCCCGGCACGAGCCGGATCGCCACGAAGACCAGGAAGATCAGCGCCACGAAGGTCGGAATGGTGAGGAGCAGGCGTTTGGCGAGGAAGCGGATCATGGTCAGGCGGAACGGTGCAGCGCGGCTTGGACGAGGTGGAATTCGGCCACGATCGCGGCGACGTTGACCCGCCTGGTTTCGAGTTGGCCGTAAGCCACCCTGTTTCGCATCTCGTAGTGGGCCATCGCCCTGGCGAGAGGGCTGCCGCGGCCAGCCCGGGCATCAAGGACGAGCTTCACTCGGTTCTCGAAGGACAATCCCGACAAGCGCGGCTCTTCGGGGTTGTACAGATCCCAGCCGCGACGCACATGCCAGTCTAGATCGCTCCGCCGTCGTCGGATCGCTTCCCGGCAGCTGACGTTGATCTCGTTTTCGAGTTGGCCCCAGCAGAGCAGGAAGTAAGCTTGGTCGTTCAGGATCTGCCGTTCCTCGATCTGCACTGAGTTCGCGGCTCTAGAGCGTTCCTGTTCGAGGGCAGCGTCGAGTTCGGCATAGGCGGCCAGAATGCGCGCAAGATGCCTCAACCGAGGCTCGCCTTCAGACTCTCGGCCGTGAAAGGGGGCTCGTCCAAGCGGTTACGAAGGGAGGTCATGGTCCACTGCGAAGCCTCGAAATTTTGGGCTCGATCGATGATGATGAAATGCTGCGGAGGTAGGACGAGATCAATCCTGCCGTTCGCGCCGATGATCCACAATCCGCGTGGCTCAAATCGTCCTCTCGGGGCTCCGCTTCTCTCGATGCGCAGCACAGGCAAGGACTGATCCGGCACTCCAAATCTTTGCATCAGTTCGTCGTGCAACACGACATCGCCGCAGGGCACCGCCGACCAGCCTGCCGGCAGCCATCTCACGACATTTGCATAGAGGGCATCGATGCGTTGCTTCCAATCCTCGATCCGCCGCTCGATGTGGGCGCGGTCGATCTGGTCTTCGAACTCGGTCAGTTCTTCGAGCACGTCCACGGCGTTACCTCCGGTCCCGGAGTGTCCGGAGCGGCCGGAGCGTCCCCGCCCCGGCCGCCGCATCGTCTCACTTCAAATCGACCCCGTCGAACTGGTGCCGGTTCAGTGGGCTCATCTTGTAGCCGACCACGTTCTTGCTCAGTGGCTCGTAGACGATCGAGTGCGCGATCGTCATCATCGGCTCCTGATCGTGCTGGATCACCTGCATGTCGCCGTAGATCTTCTTGCGCGTCGCCTCGTCGGCAACCTGCCTCGCCTTGGCGAGGTCGGCGTCATAGGTCGCATCGCACCATTTCGTGGCGTTGCTGGCGCCGGCCTTGCCGCCCGGGCAACCGAGCAGGAAGAAGAAGTTGTCGGGATCGCCGTTGTCGCCCGTCCAGCCGTAGAGCGCCATCGTGGGCTCGCCGTTACCGACCCGTTTGCGGTACTCGCCCCACTCGTAGGTCACGAGCTTGGCGTTCACTCCCACCTTGCCGAGATCCGCCTGCATCATCTCGGCGATGCGCTTGGCATCCGGGTTATAGGGACGCTGCACCGGCATGTACCACAGATCGACGTCGATCGGGCCCTTGACGCCGGCACCGGCCAGCATGGCCTTGGCCTTCTCGGGGTCGTAGACGTAGTCCGTGACGGCGTCGTCATAGGCCCACAGCGTCGGCGGGATCAGGTTCTTGGCCGGCTGGCCGGCGCCGAGATACACGTTCTTGATGATCGACGCCTTGTCGATCGCCATGCTGAGCGCCTGACGCACCTCCTTCTTGTCGAAGGGCGGCTTCGTGGCGTTGAACGCCAGGTAACCGATGTTCAGGCCTGGCTGGGACATGACGTTGATCTGCGGATCCTTCTGCATCTCGGCGAGGTCGGCGGGGCGCGGATAGGGAGCGTCCTGGCATTCGCCGGTCTTCAGCTTGGAAAAGCGCGCCGTCGGGTCGGGTGTGATGGCGTAGACGAGTTCGTCCAGGAGCGGCTTGCCGCCCCAGTAATCCGGGTTGGCCTTGAACCGGATCACCGCATCCTTCTGGTAGGACTGGAAGATGAAAGGGCCCGTGCCGACCGGAACCTGGTCGAATTGCTCGGGCGTCTTGGCCTTCATCATGGAGTCGGCGAATTCGGCCGACTGGATGGTGGCGAAGTCCATGGCGAGATTGGCCAGGATGGCGACATTGGGCTCGGACAACGTCATGACGATCGTATAATCGTCCTTCTTGACAAGGCTTTTGACGAGCTTCGGCATGTCCATGTCGCTGTAGTAATCGTACTTGCCGCCCGACACCTTGTTGTACGGGTTGGCGGGATCGTATTGCCTCTGGAACGAGAACAGCACGTCGTCGGCGTTGAAGTCGCGGGTCGGCTTGAAGCCCTTGGTGGCGCCGAACTTGACGCCATGGCGCAAGTGGAACGTGAAGGTGAGGCCATCCGGGCTGATGTCCCACTTCTCGGCCAGCCCCGGTTTCACGTTGGTGGTGCCGCGCTCGAATTCCACCAGTTGGTCGTAGGCCGGGCGGGCCGCGTCGAAGCTGGTGCCGGTGCTGTTCAGGGCCGGGGTGAAGTTCTCCGGCGAGCCCTCGGCGCAGTAGACGAATGTCTTGGCCGATGCGGCCGTGCCGTACATCAGCAGCGCCGCAAGTCCCCATCCCACCGCACGATACGTCGTCATCCCGTCGTTCCTTCGAAGCAGCAAAACGGCCCTCGCGGCCGCAGGATCGCGGGTCCGCCCGTCTCGCGACGGCCGTCCCCGACAAGCCAGCATCCAAAGGGTTTTCCCGTCTGCATGCAAACGGATTCGGAGGTCGGCTAGGATGCCGGTCAGCGAAGCCATGCGCTCGGTCTGCGTTACGCATCTGCAGAGAAAAGCAGGTATCCCGGCGAAAGGGGTCGAGCGATGATATAAGGACTTCCTTATATCTTTATTGCCGTATGACCACGTGGGTGCTACACCCCCGGTACCATTTCGCCGCGCCAGGGAAAGCCGTCCATGACTCATGACCACAGCACGTCCGACTCCGCCATCACCGACATCGGCCTCGCCGGCTGGGGCCGCAAGGAGATCGCCATCGCCGAGACCGAGATGCCCGGCCTCATGGCGGTGCGATCGGAGTACGGGGCCGCGCAACCGCTCGCGGGCGCCCGCATTGCCGGTTCGCTCCATATGACGATTCAGACGGCCGTGCTGATCGAGACACTGAAGGCGCTCGGTGCGGACATCCGCTGGGCCTCGTGCAACATCTACTCGACCCAGGACCACGCCGCTGCCGCCATCGCGGCCACCGGCACGCCGGTCTTCGCCATCAAGGGCGAGAGCCTCGTCGACTACTGGGACTACACGCACCGCATCTTCGAATGGGCCGACGGCGGCACGCCCAACATGATCCTGGACGATGGCGGCGACGCCACGCTTCTGATCCACCTCGGCATCCGGGCCGAAGGCGGCGACACGGCCTTCCTGGAGACTGCGGCCAATGAGGAAGAGGAGGTTCTCTACGCGGCGATCAAGAAGCGCCTCGCCTCCGACCACGGCTGGTACGGCCGCAACGGCAAGACCATCAAGGGCGTGACCGAAGAGACCACCACGGGCGTGCATCGCCTCTACAACATGGCCAAGGAGGGCAAACTCCTGTTCCCGGCCATCAACGTCAACGACAGCGTCACCAAGTCCAAGTTCGACAACCTCTACGGCTGCCGCGAGTCGCTGGTCGACGGCATCCGCCGCGGCACCGATGTCATGATGGCCGGCAAGGTCGCCATGATCGCCGGCTTCGGCGATGTCGGCAAGGGCTCGGCCGCCTCGCTGCGCAATGCCGGCTGCCGCGTCATGGTGTCGGAAATCGACCCGATCTGCGCGCTTCAGGCCGCCATGGAGGGTTACGAGGTCACCACCATGGAGGACGCGGCGCCCCGCGCCGACATCTTCGTGACGGCCACCGGCAACGTCGACGTCATCACGCTCGATCACATGCGGGCCATGAAGGACCGCGCGATCGTGTGCAACATCGGCCATTTCGATTCCGAGATCCAGGTGGCGGGCCTGAAGAACCTCAGGTGGCACAACGTCAAGCCGCAGGTCGACGAAGTCGAGTTCGCGGACGGCAAGCGCATCATCCTGCTGTCGGAAGGGCGCCTGGTGAACCTCGGCAACGCGACGGGCCACCCGTCCTTCGTGATGTCGGCGTCCTTCACCAATCAAACGCTGGCCCAGATCGAGCTCTGGACCAAGCCCGGCCATTATGACAAGCAGGTCTACGTGCTGCCCAAGACCCTCGACGAGAAGGTCGCGTCTTTACACCTCGACAAGATCGGGGTGAAGCTCACCAGGCTGACGCCGCCCCAGGCGAGCTATCTCGGCCTCGCCCCAGAAGGCCCGTACAAGGCCGATCATTACCGCTACTGAACCTCGGCGAAGGCCGCCCGCCGGCCCGCGACCCTCACACCGAAGGGCAGGATGATCCGTCATCCGGCCTTTTCGGCGCGAGGGGTGCGATGAGGCGTGGTGCCGGGGACACAGGCGTCAAGCCAGATCACCAGACATGATGAACGGCCTCCTCAATCTGGACCGTCGCGACTATGCTTCGCCGATTCGGACGCGCTTGGCGGAGGCGGGCCGGAGGGTGCGTCGGCGGTCCCTAGGGGGAGCGGTCGGCGCTCTGGCGTGAGGGGGCATGGCAAATGGATTGGCGGCAGCGCCTGAAAAGGGCTGAGTCTGCGTACGGTCGGCGTTTCAGAGACCATCATTCCACCGACGCAGTTCAACCCATGGCAGGTGCGCAGGCGGTCCGGACGTCAGGCCTCAAAGCCGCGTTGGCGGCCGGCACGACAGCCGCGTTCCTCCTGACGTCAGCTGCCTCGGCTTCGCCGGTTCCCGACCTCCACGGCCTGTCGCTCGACGCCATGGTGGACCACGGCGAGGTCGCGGGCGTCTCGCTCCTCGTCGGGCTGGTGTTGTTCTCGACCGTCACGGCGCTGTTGCACCTAGCCGGCCGGAGGCGCTGGACCGAAGCCGAGCGTCACTTCGTGGCTGAACTCGCCGATCTCCGCAGCCGCCTCGACCGCGCCCAGATGTTCCTGTCGGCCGAGCCGCAGATCGTCGTCGCGTGGCGATCCTCGACCGGCGAGCCGGACATCGAGGGCGACTTTTCGCTCGTCTCCGACATGCTGGTGCCGCGCCGCATCCTGGGCTTCGGCGCCTGGTTGCCCGCCGTGTCGGCGCAGGCCTTGGACCACGCGGTGGAGCGTCTGCGCACCCGCGGCGAGGGCTTCCGGACGGCCCTCCTGACGGTGGCGGGCCGCCACCTCGAGGCGGAGGGCAAAGCCATCGGCGGTCGCGCCATCCTGCGGTTGCGTGACGTCTCCGGCGACCGGCTCGAACTGTCGCGGCTGCGCGACCACCATGCCGCGGTGGTGAACGAGAACGACCTCTGGCGCGCCCTCCTCGATGCCCTGCCGAACCTGGCCTGGCTGAGGGATGCCGCCGGCCGCATCGCCTGGGTCAATAGTGCCTACGCACGGGCCGTCGAGACCCGTGACGGGACGGAGGCGGTGGCCGGCAACGTCGAACTGCTCGACGCACAGGCTCGCGAAGCCGCAGCAGCGGCGCGGCGCGGCGGCACGGCCTGGCAGGGCCGCGTCGCCGCGGTCGTGGCGGGCGAACGGCACAGTCTCGATGTCGTCGAAGTGCCCGGCCGCATCACCTCGGCCGGCTTCGCGGTCGACCTCGCCGAGATGGAGGCGCTACGCGACGACCTCGCCAAGCAGATGGACAGCCAGGCTCGCACGCTGGACCAGTTGTCGACCGCCGTGGCGATCTTCGACCGCTCGAAGAGGCTGAAATTCTACAACTCGGCCTACCTTGCGCTCTGGACCCTCGACGCCGCGTTCCTGGACGGCCGGCCGCTCGACGGCGAGGTCCTCGACCGGCTCCGCGCCGAGCGGCGCCTGCCCGAACAGGCCGACTACCGCGCCTGGAAAGCCGGCCTAATGACGAGCTACCAGGCCGTCGAGACCAGCGAATCGATCTGGTACCTACCCGACGGCCGCACCTTGCGCGTCGTGACGAACCCCGATCTCAAGGGCGGCGTCATCTATCTCTTCGACAATGTCACCGAGCGCTACCACCTCGAATCGCGGTTCAACGCTATGATCCGCGTCCAGGGCGAAACCCTGGACACGCTGAAGGAGGCCGTTGCGGTGTTCGGCACCGACGGCCGCCTCAAGCTGTTCAATCCCGCTTTCGCGTCGATGTGGCGGCTCGATGCCGGCAAGCTCACCGACCAGCCGCACATCGACGCCGTGGCCGAAATCTGCCTGCCTCAGAGCATCGACGCAGGGGTCTGGACGGAGGTGCGGTCGAGCGTGTCGGGCCTGCACGAGGCGCGACAGGGGTTCGAGCGGCGCCTCCAGCGGCACGACGGCTCGGTCGTGGACTGCGCCGCCGCGCCCCTGCCCGACGGCGCCACGCTGCTGACCTTCATCGACGTCACGGCCGGCGTCAACGTCGAGCGGGCCTTGACGGAGCGCAACGAGGCTCTGCTCGAAGCCGAGAAACTGCGCAACGACTTCGTGCATCACGTGTCCTACGAGTTGCGCTCGCCACTCACCAACATCATCGGCTTCATCCAGCTGCTCGGCGACGGAACGGTAGGTTCGCTCAATCCCAAGCAGTTGGAATATGCGGGCTATGTGACCAAGTCCTCGGCCGCGCTGCTCGCCATCATCAACGACATCCTGGATCTCGCCACCATCGATATGGACGCTATGGAACTGAACCTCGGCACGGTCGACATCGCCCAGATCATGACGGAAGCCGCCGAGGGGGTGCAGGACCGTCTGGCCGAGAACAACATCAAACTGCAGATCGTCGCCATGGACGGCATCGGCACGTTCACGGCCGACGGCAAGCGGCTGCGGCAGGTGCTGTTCAATCTGCTGTCCAACGCCATCGGCTTCTCCAATCCCGGCCAGACGGTCACGCTCGCGGCGTTGCGGCGCGACGACATGGTGGTGTTCAAGGTCTCGGACCAGGGCCGCGGCATTCCGCTCGAGGTGCTGAACCGGGTGTTCGAACGTTTCCGTTCGGAAACCAGCGGCTCGCGCCACCGCGGTGTCGGGCTCGGCCTGTCGATCGTGAGATCACTTGTTGAACTCCACGACGGCAAGGTGCTGATCGACTCCGCAGCCGGCGAGGGCACGGCCGTGACCTGCATCTTTCCGAGCGTCCGCAAAGCTCAGCGCGCCGTCACGGCCGCGGAGTGACACGACGCCGGCCTCGCCCCGCGCGTCCACGGTTTCTTAAGCGCGGCGATGCTTCCTGATGCGGGAACGGATTGCGAACGGGAGGCGGCATGGCGGGCGGGTGGGCCTATGGCACGGCGGCCGTCGGCGGCACCCTGCTGGCCACGATCGCGGGCCGCCTCTGGTCGCAACTTCGCCGCAAGGCGCGCCTGCACGCGGTCACGCGCAGCGTTACGGCCCGATATGCAAGGCTGCTGGCGGTGAAGCAGAAGCAGCTCGTGGTCCATGATGGCTACGGGAACTACCAGCTGCAGCCTTGGATCGACCACGTCGACTATTTCATCGGGCACGTCATCCTGCGTGAGGCGCGTCATCTCGGGCTCGCCGTCGACGCCATCGGCCGCGGCTCGGCCTCCTGGTCCGCCCTGACACGGACCCTGCTCGCCACGCTTCACGCGCGAACCGCCGGCGCGATCGGTCCGATCGACGATGCCGAGATCCTGTCGGGGGAGCACTATGAGACGTTATGCCGAAACCTCCTGCTCGACGGAGGCTGGCGGGTGGACACGACCCCTGTCACGGGTGACCAAGGGGCGGATCTGATCGCCGAGTTCGCAGGCTACCGCGTCGTCATCCAGTGCAAGTTCTATTCGAAACCGGTCGGCAACAAGGCCGTTCAGGAGGCTCACACCGCCTTGGGCTTCCACGCTGGCGACTGCGCGGCAGTCGTTTCCAACGCCAGGTTCACGCGGGCGGCCAGCCAGTTGGCACAAGCCAACGGAGTGCTGTTGTTGCACCATGACCAACTCGCCGAGCTCGACAAGCTGATCGTACAGGAGCGGACAAAGGCCTGAAAGATCGTCCTGTCAAACCTTGGCGACGGTCTTGCGCTTCTTCTTCGTGCTGGCTTTTTCGGCCGCCGCCAGTGCGGCCGCCACGCTGTCGGCTGCCTCTTTGGCAAGCCGCAAATCACGCAAGGTCGAAGTTCGGTCCCGCACAGCCTGGCAGGAGGCTCTGTATTGCGACCAGACGGCCGCACTCTCCTGTGTAGTCTTCCGCAGCTTCTCGAGCCGCGCTTCGGCGCGGGCGCGCGCGGCTTCAGAATTATCGGCCATCAGATCGAACCCCGGGCGTTCCGCCGCTCTCGTCGTCGTGCTGAGACAACTTACCCTGTTTCGGACGTCGGCGTCGCGACAACATAGAAACGCCGACGATCAACAACGCCTGAGTGACAGGTAAGTTGCATCTCCCGATCATGCCGGCTCTTGCTGCACCGACTCGATCGATCGTCACAATGCGGGCGCGACTGACGTCAAGCCGTCTCTCAACATCGCGATCGCGTGATCGCGGGCCGGCGGGACGAGAATGGCAAAGTCTAGCCGACGCACGATGGACAAAGCAGTGCTCGTCGACATCGGCCGCCGCGACGTCACCGGTTTGTGCCCTGGGGCAGGCAACGACTCCTCTGGCCGTGCCTGTTTCCGGCCGAGCCTCCGTACGCGGCGGATCGCTTCTGCCGCTCGCGGACACATGTCTCGGTAAGGCTCTTCAAATCCGGCGCGCTGCTTGGTCTCACGGAGCACGCCTTTGCGTGGGCGGCCTGCGCGAAGGTATTGTGGTTCACCAGATCTGCAACGATCGTCCCCCCAACCGCCTCTGCGGCGGTCCGAAGCTCAGACGATCATTCGGCAGCCTGCAACTTGTCGGCCGAGACTTTGCCGGATCGCCGATCGGTGGTCAGCTCGAAGGCGATCTTCTGGCCTTCACGCAGGTCGTTGAAGCCGGCGCGCTCGACAGCGCTGATATGGACGAAGACGTCCTTGGTGCCATCGTCGGGCTGGATGAAGCCGAAGCCCTTCTGGGCATTGAACCACTTCACGGTGCCGGTGCTCATGACCGATCCTTTCAATCATCAAGGGGTACGCGAGCGCGGTAGGCACGCCGGCGCAACCAATCGTTGGGATGAGGTCTTAAGCGAGCGCCCGACAGTGTCGGTACGCAGAGGCAAAGTCGTCGGCCTGCGATCAGTAAGCCAGAGATAGGGAAAAGCCAGACCGGATGTCAACCTCGTGCCGGCCCGGCCTCGGCCTCTTGCGGCACGCGGGCGCGGCCGTGACGGATGCGGAACGGATCGCCCCTCGCACTGAGGTCGCGGGAGCGATCGACGCAGCGTTCACCATCATTGTTCGGACAGCGGGCCTCGTGTAGTGACGGCGAAGCGGCAGGCTCGCCTGGAGCTACCGACCGCGTCGTCGGAACGAGGTCGTGCCTGGGATCGGGAGTTGGGAGCGTTGGCCAGCCAAACGTCACCGCAGGCAGTCTGGTCGGTTGCCCTGCCGACCATCGACGAGACCGTCCGGTTCGCGGCCAGGATCGCCGACTTCCTACGCGCCGGCGACCTCGTCACCCTGTCGGGGGACCTCGGGGTCGGGAAGACCGCCTTCGCGCGGGCGCTCGTGCGCCACGTCGCACAGGAGCCCGAACTCGAGGTGCCGAGCCCGACCTTCACGCTCATGCAGCTTTATCCGACGCCGTCGTTCCCGATCGTCCACGCCGACCTCTACCGGATCCGCTCGGCCGGCGAACTGGCCGAACTCGGATGGGATGAGGCTGCCGAGGGGGCTCTGCTGCTGGTCGAATGGGCCGAGCGCATCGGCGACAACCTGCCCGACGACCGGCTGGATGTCACGCTCGGCATCGACCCCGACCATCCCGAGACGGCGCGCCATGCGGTGGTTACGGGCTATGGCCAGTTCGCGGCCCGCATTGCCCGAACCCAGGCGATCGAGTCGCTGCTCGAGACTGCCGGATTCGCGGGCGCGACGCGCGTCTACCTGACCGGCGACGCATCGACTCGCGCCTATGAGCGGATCAGCGACCGGAATGGCCGGACGGCGCTGCTTCTCACGTCGCCCCCCCGCGCTGACGGGCCCGTGGTGCGGTTCGGCAAACCCTACCATGAGATTGCCCGGCTGGCGGGCGACATCCGGCCATTCCTCGCCATGGATGAGGCGCTACGCGCCCAGGGACTCTCCGCACCCGAGATCTATGCCCAGGATGCCGCGGCCGGACTTGCCATCATCGAGGACCTCGGGTCCGAACCCCTCGTCGATGCGTCCGGTCCGATCCCGGACCGCTATCTCGAGGCCGTGGCGCTCCTGGCCCGCCTCCACGCGGGTGCGCTGCCGGCCGAGGTGCCCCAAGGCCACGCCACCTATGCGATCCCGCCCTACGATCTCGACGCATTCATGGTGGAGGCCGAGCTGGTGATCGACTGGTACGCGCCCTACGTCGGCAAGATCGCGATCCCGGCGAGCGGCCGCAACGCCTTCTCGGGCATCTGCACCCGGCTCTTCGCCGAGGTGGTGGGCCAAGACGCCACCTGGACCCTGCGGGACTTCCATTCGCCCAACCTTATCTGGCTCGGAGGGCGCGAAGGCTTGCGCCGGGTCGGCATCATCGACTTCCAGGACTGCGTGCTGGGGCACCCGGCCTACGACGTCGCATCCCTGCTGCAGGACGCCCGTGTCACCGTCCCGGACGCACTCGAACTGAAGCTGCTCGGCGCCTATGCCCAGCTGCGCGCCAGCATGGATTCGGGCTTCGACATGACGGGTTTCGTCCGCGCCTACGCGATCCTCGGAGCCCAGCGCGCCACCAAGATCCTCGGCATCTTCGCGCGCCTCGACAAGCGCGACGGCAAGCCCCAATATCTGGCCATGCTGCCGCGCATCGAGGGGTACCTCACGAAGGGGCTGACCCATCCGGCGCTGGCGGAACTGCGTGCATGGTACGAGACCTACATGCCCCGCGCCGTTTCGGTGAAGGGGCGCGAGACATCGTGACCCACGGCGCCGTGACGAAGGTCGCCGCGACCTCCTGGATGTTCGCGGCCGCGGCTCGCCGCACCCCGAGGGTCGTTCCGCGGTGACGCCGCGCATTCCGCGGACCGCCATGGTGTTCGCGGCCGGGATCGGGTCGCGCATGCGGCCCGTCACCGACACGTTGCCGAAGCCGCTCGTTGCCATCGCGGGCCGGCCCATGCTGGACCACATGCTGGACCGTCTGCACGAAGCCGGTGTCGAGCGCGCGATCGTCAACGTCCATTACCGTGCCGACCAGGTCGTGGCTCATCTGCACGGCCGGACGGCACCGGCCGTCAGCATCTCGGACGAGACATCGAAGCTGCTCGACCAGGGCGGCGGGATCCGCAAGGTCCTGGCCGAGATCGGCTCCGACCCCTTCCTGATCTGCAACACCGATGCCCTTTGGCTCGAGGGGCCGCGGCCCGCCCTGCCGCAGCTTTTCGCGTCCTGGGACGCCGAGCGGATGGACATCCTTCTGCTGGTGGCGTCCGCCGTGACCAGCGTCGGCGTCGACTGGCCGGGCGACTTCACCATGGCGGGGGACGGACGGCTCGAGCGGCGCGGCGAAACCACCGTGGCGCCTTTCGTCTACGCCGGGGTCGGACTGATCAAGCCCCAGCTCTTCGACGGCATCGACGACGAGGTTTTCCGACTGGCACCCTTTTTCTTCCGCGCAGCCGAACGGGGCCGTCTTTTCGGCTCGCGCCTCGACGGCATCTGGCTCCACGTCGGGACCCCGGGCGCCATCGCCGAAGCCGAGGCCGCGGTGGGGCGTTCGGCGCCTTGATGCCGCCGGTCGCCCCCCCGTCGTCCCGCCCCGGCCCATCCGGGCCGGGCGACCGCGCGACCGCGAACGCCGGCGATCGGCCCCGCGTGCCGCGCGTTTTCACCATCCCGCCCGGGGCGCCCTTCCTGGCGACGCTGTCGGATGCGCTGCTCGACGGCACGCTGGTCGAGGGCTTCTCCCGCGACGCGGGCGCGCTCGGCCTCGCGGCAGCCACGGTCTACGTGCCCACGCGACGCTCGGCTCGCGCGCTCGGCGCCACGTTGGCCTCCCGGCTCGGCGCAACGTCGGCACTGCTGCCCCGCATCGTGCCGCTCGGGGCGCTCGACGGCACGGAGCTGCTGTTCGAGGAGCCGGGCCTCGGCGATGCTTTCACGCCCGACCTGCCGGTGCCCATCGGCGCGGTCGCCCGCCGCATGATCCTGACCCGGCTGGTCCTTGCCTGGGGCGAGGCGGTGCGCCATGCCGTGGTATCGGTCGAGCCCGATGGCCGGCGCAGCACCGACGCCGAGCAACCGCTGCTGGTCGCGACCTCGCCGGCCGACGCCTGGCATCTGTCGGGCGAGCTCGCCGGGCTCATCGACGAACTCGTGATCGAGGACGTCGCCTGGCACCGCCTGGCGCCCCTCGGCACGGATGAATTCGACCGCTACTGGCGCATCACGCTCGACTTCCTCGACGTCGCCATCACGCAATATCCGTTGATCCTGGCGTCGATCGACCGGGTCGACGCCGTGACCCACCAGGCGCGGTTGATCGAGGCCGAGGTGGCGCGGCTTGCTGGCGTCCGAAGCAGTGCCGGCGCGGGCACCGGAGGCCCCGTGATCGTGGCGGGCTCGACGGGCACCAACCGGGCCACGGCCCGGCTGATTGCGGCCGTGAGCCGCCTCGCGCAAGGCGCCGTGGTCCTACCGGGGCTGGACCGCGACCTCGACGAGGCGTCGTGGCGGCTGATCGGCGGCGCTGACGCGGGCGGCGGCGAGGCCGAGCCGGCCGCGGGACATCCGCAGGCGGCGCTGCACCGGCTGCTCGGCGAGATCGGCCTCGACCGCGCCGCCGTGCGCCCGCTCGGGGCCGTGCCGCCCGACCTCGTGGAGCGGGGCCGGCTCGTCGGCGAGGCGCTGCGTCCGGCCGTCACCACGGACCGCTGGCGGCATGCGGTGCTGGATCGGGCGCAAGCCCTGCGCGGCGTTACGGTCGTCGAGGCCGCGGACGAGAACGAGGAGGCACGCGCCATCGCGGTGGCGCTGCGCGAGATCCTGGAAGGTTCCGGCACGGCCGCCCTGGTGACGCCTGACCGCGAGCTGGCCCGGCGCGTCCGCGAGGAACTCACGCGGTGGGGCATCGACATCGAGGAATCCAGCGGCGAGCCTCTGGGGCAGACGCCGGCCGGCGCCCTGGCGAGGCTCGTGCTCGATTGCGCGCTCCGGGAACTGGCGCCCGTCGAGATCCTGGCGCTCCTGCACCACCCGGACCTCCGGCTCGGCCGGCCGCGCGGCGAGGTGATCCGCCTGGCCCGCCGCCTCGAACTCGCCGTGCTGCGCGGGGTGCTGCCACCCCAGGCGCTCGCCGATCCCGCGGCGCTGATCGCGTCGGCGCGAGCCCGCCGCGACGCCCCGCACGCCGCCTATGGGCTGCGCATTATGGCAGCGGAGGAGTTCGAGAGCCTCGGGCTGTTCCTGCAAGACCTCATTGCCGCGATGGCGCCGTTGCGCGCGCTGCCCCGCAAGGCGCCGCTGCCAGTCTGGCTCGAAGCCCACGAGAGCGTGCTGGCGGCGCTGGCCCGCGACGAATTCGGGGAGGTGTCGCTGCACGGCGCCGGCTTCAGCGTGCTCGGCACGCTGTTCGAGGAGCTCGACGCTGCGGCCGACCCCGCCATCGTGCTCGACTGCCCGGGCTATGGCGCGCTCTTCGACCGGCTCGCGGCCGAGACGCCGGTGCGCGGCCCCAACCGCAGCCATCCGCGGCTCAAGATCCTGGGCCTCCTCGAAGCGCGGCTCCTGTCGGCCGACCTCGTGATCCTGGGCGGGCTCGACGAGACGGTGTGGCCGGCCGCTGCCCGGCAGGATCCCTTCCTCAACCGCCCCATGCGGGCGGCCCTGGGCTTGTCGCCACCCGAGCGGCGCATCGCCCGCATGGCCCACGATCTCGAGATGGCGCTGGGCCAGCCGCGGGTGATGCTCACGCGGGCGCGGAAGCGCGGCGGCTCGCCCACCGTGCCGTCGCGGTTCCTGCAGCGGATCGGCGCCGTGGCGGCCGATGCGCTGGACGCCTGCCGGGCGCGGGGCGACACCTATCTCGCCTATGCCCGCGCGCTCGACCGCCCGGCTGCGGTCCGCGTAATGCCCCGCCCCGCCCCGCGCCCGCCCGTGGCGCTGCGGCCGCAGAAGCTCAGCGTCACCCGGATCGAGACGCTGCGGCGCGATCCCTACGCGATCCATGCCGAACGCATCCTGAAGCTCGCGCCGCTGGAGCCGCTGGCTGCCGTGATGGGCATGCGCGAATATGGCACCGGCTTTCACGAGGTCATCCGTGACTTCAGCCGCCGGGTCGCCGAAGGAGGAACGCCGCCCGACCCCGACCACATGGTTTCCCTGGCCCGCAGCGTCTTCGCGGGCGCGCTCGACGATCCGCAGTTCCGCGCCTTCCAGTGGCCCCGCATCCTGCACTGGGCCCGGGCTTTCCTCGATTGGGACGCCGTGCAGCGCGGAACCCCGGGGCGGGTCTTCGTGGAAGAAGCGGGGACGCTGCCCATCACGCTCCGCGACGGCTCGGTCTTCACCCTGACCGCCACGGCCGACCGCATCGAGGTGGACGGCGAGGGCCGCGCCACCATCGTCGACTTCAAGACAGGCGCGGCGCCTTCGATCAAGGAGGTCAAGGTCGGCTTCGCGCCGCAACTCACGCTCGAGGCCGACATGGTGGCGCGGGGTGCCTTCCCGCGGATCGGGCCGGTCCGGGAAGTCGGCGCCGCGCTCTACGTCAAGTTCGGCACCGACGACGTGGTGCGCCGGGTCGCGCTCGACTGGAAGGGCGATCCGCCCTTTGCCGACCTCGTGGCCGAGCACCGCGACGAGTTGGTGCGGCTGCTCGACAGCTTCCGCTCGGAATCGACCGGCTACCTGGCCCGGCCCTTCCCCAAATACGCGTCCCGCTTCGGCACTTACGACCACCTGTCGCGGGTCAAGGAATGGTCGGCCACGGGCGGGACGGACGATGGAGCGGCGCCGTGAGCGCCTCCTACCCGCTCATCCAGCCGCAAACGACTTTATCGCGCACCATTGCACGAGCATCGGACCAAGGACATTATTCCACGTCTATTTAATTGCGAGCCGACGCAATGGCACGCTCTACATTGGGATGACGGACGACCTGAACCGGCGCGTGTGGGAGCATCAGACCGGGGCACGCCAGGGCTTCACGAAGCGTTACGGCATCCACATGCTGGTCTGGAGCGCGCCTCACGAGACGGGTGAGGCCGCCTTCGCGCGGGAACGCGCGCTGAAGAAATGGAACCGCGTTTGGAAGCTCGACCTCATCGAGGCCAGCAACCCCGGCTGGCGCGATCTGGCCCTCGAACTGGAGTCCTGAGGGCATGACACCCTGTAGCGCGCCGTCCCTATTCCGCTCATTCCCGCGTATGCGGGGATCCAGCGCAAAAAGGCGGCCGAAGGCCGACCGCACCGACCGCGCTCCCCGCCTCCTCCTTCACGTTGAGAAGAAACGGGCGGCCTCTGGCCGCCACATCGCGCTAGATCCCCGCATCCGCGGGGATGAGCGGGGGGAAACACCCGTGCCTGGTCAGGCACCGATGCCATGAGCCAGGCAGCCCCCACCACCCCCGCCGAAGCACGGCGGGTGCCCGCCGACACGGTCGAGCGCCAGCGCCGCGCCAGCCATCCCGAGACCTCGGCCTGGGTGTCGGCCAATGCCGGGTCGGGCAAGACGCACGTCCTGGCCCAGCGCGTGCTCCGGCTGCTGCTGGCCGGGGTGGCGCCGGCCCGCATCCTGTGCCTCACCTTCACCAAGGCGGCGGCCGCCAACATGTCGATCCGGGTCTTCGACGACCTGGCGCGCTGGACGAGGCTCGACGATGCCGCATTGCGGACCGCCATCGCCGACACCGGCGCGCCCGCCCCGGCCGCGAGCGGCACCGAGCTCGACGCCGCGCGGCGGCTCTTCGCGCGTACCGTGGAGACGCCCGGCGGCCTCAAGATCCAGACCATCCACGCCTTCTGCGAACGCCTGCTCCACCTGTTCCCGTTCGAGGCCAACGTGCCGGCCCGCTTCGAGGTGCTGGACGACCATCGGGCGGCCGACCTCATGCTGCGGGCCCGTGAACTCGTGCTGACCGAGGCCCTGCGGGAGCCCGCGTCCACGCCCGGCCGGGGCCTCGCGGCCCTCACCGGACAGCTCTCGGCCACGACCTTCGCGGCGCTGATCGCCGAAGCGCTCGGCCATCGTGGCGCGGTTCGTCGGTCCATGCGGGACGCCGGCGATTTCGCGCGCCTGCAGGCCGCGTCGCGCACCGCGCTCGGGCTCGGACCGGACGAGACCCCGGCGGCCGTGGAAGCCGAGATGGCGGAAGGCGGCGTTCGATGGTCCGACTGGGGCGACATCGCCCGGCGGATCGGCGCCGACGGCGGCGGCCCCGGCAAGACCGGCAACCGCCTCGCCGCAGCGGCCGAGGCGCCCGACGGACGCCGCACCGCGCCCTATCTCGACGTGTTCTTGACGGCAGCCGGCGAGGCTCGCGCGGACGCTTACCTTTCGCCGTCGCTGCGCAAACGCGAGCCGGCGCTCTGCGACACGCTCGACGCCGAGCGGGCGCGCCTTCTGGCCCTCGTGGCGCGCCGCAAGGCCGCCGAGACGGCCGAGCGCACCGCCGCGCTGATCGCGGTGGCGTCCGCCATCCTGGACCGCTACGACACCGCGAAGCGCCGCCGCGGCCTGCTCGACTTCGAGGACCTCATCGAGCGGACCCGCAACCTGCTCGAGACGTCGCGGGCCGCCTGGGTGCTCTACAAGCTCGACCGCGGCATCGACCATATCCTGATCGACGAGGCGCAGGACACATCGCCCGAACAATGGCAGATCCTGCGGGCCATCAGCGACGAGTTCTTCTCCGGGCTCGGGAGGAGCCCGCAGAACCGCACCTTCTTCGCGGTGGGCGACGAGAAACAATCGATCTATTCGTTCCAGGGCGCCCGGCCCGCCATGTTCGACGAGATGCACCGCTATTTCGAGCGGCGCGCCAGGGATGCCGAGCGGCGTTTCGAGGGCGTCGACCTCCTGCTGTCGTTCCGCTCGGCCCGCGCGGTGCTCGATACCGTGGACCGGGTCTTCGCCCATGGCGCCAATGGGCGGGGCCTCGCCCACGACCGGGCGGGTCCGCAGAAGCACGAGCCGTTGAAGACGACGCCCGGCCTCGTCGAGATCTGGCCCGCCGTCACGGCCGTGCCGCACGCGGAGCCGGGTGACTGGAGGCTGCCGGTCGACGTGGTCGAGGCGAGCGAGCCGCCCGTGGTGGTGGCGGGCCGCATCGCCGATCGCATCGCCCGCATGACGGCGCCGGGCTCGGGCGAGACCGTGGAGGACAACGACACCCGACAGCGGCGCCCGGTGCGGGCCGGCGACGTCCTGATCCTGGTGCGGTCGCGCAACAGCGTCTTCGAGGCTTTGATCCGGGCCTGCAAGGAGCGCGGCGTGCCGGTGGCGGGTGCCGACCGGCTGGCCCTGACCCAGCATATCGCGGTGATGGACCTCGTGGCGGCGGGTCGGGCGGCCCTGAGTCCCGACGACGATTTCACGCTGGCCTGCGTGCTGAAATCGCCGCTCGTGGGGCTCGACGACGACGACTTGATCGCGCTGGCGCCGGGACGGCCGGGAACGCTCGCGGCGGCGCTGCGGACCTCGAGCGATCCGCGCCACGCCGACGCCCATGCCGTGATCGCCGGGTGGCGCGACCGCTCGGCCTGGCTGACGCCGTTCGGGTTCTACACCCGGATGCTCGGCGCGGACGGCGGGCGCCGCAACCTCCTGGGCAGGCTCGGCCCCGAGGCCGGCGACGCCATCGACGAGTTCCTGGCTCTCACGCTGGCGCACGAGCGCGACGGCGCGCCCTCGCTGATGGCGTTCCTGGCGCGGCTCGACGGCACCGACCTGTCGATCAAGCGCGACATGGAGGCGGCCGGCGATGCCGTGCGGGTAATGACGGTGCATGCCGCCAAGGGGCTCGAGGCCAAGATCGTGTTCCTGCCCGATACCTGCGCGGTGCCGAGCGGCCGCCACGACCCGTCGCTCTTCGCGCTCGACGGAGCGGCGGGCGAATCCGGCCTCGTCGCCTGGTCGCCCCGCGCCGAAGCGGACCCAACCCGCGTGGCCGCGGCCCGGGCGCTGTCGCGGCAGCGCGCAGTCGAGGAGCACAACCGGCTGCTCTACGTTGCCATGACGCGGGCCGAGGAGCGGCTCTACATCGCGGGTTTCTGCGGCGAGAAGGGTCCGAGCGACGGCTGCTGGTATGCGATGATCGCGGCGGCCGGCCTGCCGCTCGCCCCGGCCCCGGCGCCGTGGGATCCCGGCGCCGGTGAGCCGGCCGAGAGCGTGCTGCGCCTGGAGGATCCCGCCCCGGCCGGCGCCGGCGCGGGCGCGTTTGCGTCGTCGCCTGCGGCGGCTTCGGGAGGGACGGAGGGCATCGCGCTGCCCGACTGGCTGCATCGCGCGCCCCCGGCCGACGCCGAGCCCGAGGCGCCGCCGGTGCGACCCTCGAACCCTCTCGGCGCCGCCGACCAGGCCGGCCCCGCCGGCTGGCCCTATGTCGACCGCCGCCGCACGGCCGGCCGCCGCCGGGCCGCTGCGGCGGGCCGGCTCCTGCACCGGCTGCTCCAGCACCTGCCCGACATTCCGGCCGAGAGGCGCGCCGGCGCGGCCGCCCGCTTCCTCGCGGCGCAGGGCGCGCCTCTCGGCGACGACCATCGCGCCGCCCTGGCCGCGCAGGCCCTGGCCGTGTTGGCCGACCCGGTGCTGGCGCCGCTGTTCGGGCCGGAGTCCCGCGCCGAAGTGGCCGTGACGGCCAGCATCGTCCTGCCGAGCGGCCGCGCCGTCGACGTCACCGGCCAGATCGACCGCATCGGCGTTGCGGCCGACGCCGTCCATATCGCCGACTTCAAGACCGGCGCGCCCGGCGAGGTCACGCCGAAGCAGGTGCTGCAACTGGCGCTCTACCGCGCCGCGGTGGCGCCGCTTTACCCGGGCCGGATGCTGCGCACCCATCTGGTGTGGACCGCGACCGCCGAGGTGATCGAGGTCTCGGAGGACGAATGCCGGGCCGCGCTGGAAACCATGGGGTAGACGTGTGCCCTCTTTCCTTTGCAGGGGAAGGAGGAGCGCCAGGCCGCCGAAAGGCCTGCCACCACCGGTGCGGTCGCTCCTTCCCCTGCCAGGGGAAGGTGGATCGGCCAAAGGCCGAGACGGATGGGGTTTCAGCGGCGCCCGGCGCTCCGGGGGTGTTCCGACCGATAGACCGCGAGGCCTGCCTCGGCGGCCGCCATGATCGTCTCGACCACGCCATCGATGTTGGTGTCGATGTCGTGGTTCCAGAACCGGATCACCCGCAGGCCGGCCCTCGCCAGAATCGCATCACGCGCGGCATCGTGCCGGCGCTGCCCATCGAAGCCATGGTGTTCGCCATCGACCTCGACGCCGAGCCGGGCACGCAGGCAGGCGAAGTCCAGGATGTACGCTCCCACGGGCACCTGCCGCCGGACGTGCAGGCCTGCGGGGCGCAGGGCGCGCAGCCGCAGCCGCAGCCAGAGCCGCGCTTCGTGCCGCGTCATGGTCTTGCGCAGGGCGCGGGCGCGTTCGTCGGCCATCGTTTGTCCTAGCCCAGCACGGAGACCCCATCCGTCGCCGCTGCGCGGCGACACCTTCCCCTGACAGGGGAAGGAGGGGCTGCCCTATGGCTCCATCCTGTCCGGCTAGAGGCGGAGGCGCAAGGTTTTGGCCCTCCTTCCCCGGAAGGGGAAGGTGGATCGGCCGCAGGCCGAGACGGATGGGGCGCCGGCCAAGCGGATCGGCGCGCCGGCGCCGCATCCATCCGGCGCTCCCGGCCGTTGAGGACGCATGATCCGGGCCGGCAGCTCGCCAGGCTCCACGCGGAGACACGCGCCATGGATATCGGCTTCATCGGGCTCGGCAGCATGGGGAGCGCCATGGCGCGCAATCTCGTGAAGGCGGGCCATCGCGTCCGGGTGTGGAACCGCTCGCCCGAGGCCGCGAAGGCGATCGAAGGCGCGGTGCCGGTGGGGTCGCCGCGCGAGGCCTTCGCGGGCGACGCCGTGGTGACCATGCTGGCCGACGATGCCGCGGTCAGGAGCGTGATCCTCGACTCGGGCGCGCTTGAGGGCGCTACAAGGGGCCTCGTCCATGTCATGACGTCGACCATCTCGATCGCGCTGGTCGAGGAGTTGGCGGGCCGGCACCGCGACGCCGGCATCGGCTATGTGGCGGCGCCGGTCTTCGGTCGGCCCGCGGCCGCGGCCGTGGCGCAGCTCAACGTCGTCGCGGCGGGCGACCCCGCGGCGATCGCCAAGGTGCAGCCGCTGCTCGATGCCATCGGCCAGAAGACCTGGCGGCTCGGCGACGAACCGCAGCGCGCCAATGCGGCCAAGCTCGCCGGCAATATGATGATTGCCCTGGCCATCGAGGCCATGGCCGAGGCCACGGCCTTGACCGAGAGCTACGGTGTGTCGAGCGCCGACTTCCTCGACATCGTCACGAACACGCTTTTCGCCAGCCCCAGCTACAAGAGCTATGGCGCGCTTATCGCGAAGAACAGCTACGAGCCGGCGGGGTTCAAGCTGCGGCTCGGCCTCAAGGACGTGAACCTGGCGCTCGATGCGGCGGCCGCGAAAGGGGCACCCCTGCCGGCAGCGGAACTCGTGCGGGACAATTTCCTCTCCGCCATCGACCAGGGCATGGGCGAGATGGACTGGTCGGCCCTGGCCCGGGTGGCGCACCGCCGCGCCGGGATTCAGCGATAGCGGACGGTGTCCTCGGCAACGGCACGGCCCTGGTCGACGGCGCCGGTTCCCTCCGTTCGGCGGGGCCGGCGCAGACCGTCGGACCGGGGAACCTATCGGCACGGATCCGAGTTTCCGCGACACGCGAGCCATACCCCATGTTGACGGCGGTTTCGACGTCGTATGCCACGAGGCGACCGTGAACGGGTGGATCACCGATGGTGGATCTCGACCTTGCAAGCGAGGTGCGGCAGCGTGAAACGGAGCGATGCCAGCGAGGGGTACTCCGCCCCGGATGCAGCTTTGCTCGCCTTGGGGCAGGACCTGCGTGAAGCCGGCTACGACTTCAGCACCGTTACCCCATTGACCCAGGCGAGGATCAACCGACGACCAGGCAACGAGCGGGCCAAGGATTACGCAGGTGTGTTTGGCTGGAGCCGTCCTTTCGCGGAGGACCTGCTCCCGCCATCGCTGTTGGCCCGCATGGAAGCCGCGGGCGTGCTCGCGGTCTGCAAGGATGGCTGGCGGAGCACGGTGCGGCTATCGACGCTCGGGCAGCAGCTTTTTTTCCACTCGGCCTATCCCACCATTTCGCCCGACTCCGTGTTTTTCGGTCCCGACACGGTGCGGTTCGCCAGCGCCATACAGGCCCATCTTCGCGTGAGGTGGACCCCTGTCATGCGGGCCGTCGACATCGGGTGTGGGGCGGGCCCGGGCGGCCTCTTGATTGCCGGGGCCGCGCCGGATGCGCACGTGCTCATGCTGGACATCAATGCGGCAGCGCTGCGCTTCTCGCGGATCAATGCGGCGCTCAACCGAACACCGAACGTCGAAGTGCGACGAAGCGACATTCTGAAGGACACGTCGGGAACGTTCGATCTGATCGTGTCCAACCCACCCTACCTCCTGGATCCTGGCGGGCGTGCATACCGTCATGGCGGGGGACATCTAGGAGAGGGTTTGTCGGTTGCCATTCTCGAAGCGGCCGTCGCCAGCCTGTCGCCCGGGGGAACGCTGCTCCTCTATACGGGATCTGCGATCGTGGACGGTGTCGATGGGTTCCGAACTGCGGCGGAGCAGCGCTTGGCCGGAACCACTCACCATTGGTCCTACTTCGAGATGGACCCGGATGTCTTCGGTGAAGAACTCGAAGCCGGGATATATGCCGAGGCCGACCGTATCGCGGCCGTCGTTCTGACAGTGACCAGAGAAGACTGAACCATGGAAGCTCCATCGAAACAGCAGGATGCCCTTTCGGACCTGCAGTTGCAGAGGTCGTTGACGACCTTCAATGCCCGAAGGTTCAGCCCAGCCCTGCCGGATGGCGACTGGCGGCAAGATCTGCTCGCATATGTCGACATGGCGCGCCTCGAAGGCGAATACCTCGATAGGGAACGGGACGGCGTACGCCTGCGCGCCGCCGAAGCGCCGCTCGAGGCCCGCGCGTTCGGCCAGTGGTTCGAGGATTTGAAGCAGACGGGACCCGGCCAGAACGACATCCTGTTTCCCTGGCTGGCAGACACGGCCAGCATGGACGAGATGAAATGGTTCCTGACCCAGGAAGTCGCGGGAGAAGCCGGATTCGAAGACTTGACCGCGCTGACACAAGTGAAGCTGCCCGTTCGCCCGAAGCTCGAACTCGCACGCAACTATTGGGACGAGATGGGGCGCGGCAAACCCAAGGGCATGCATGGGCCGTTGCTCGAGACCCTTGCCCATCGGCTCGGCCTGAAGCCCGACGTGGAGACCACGGTCTGGGAGTCGCTCGCGCTCGCCAACACCATGGCGGGCCTCGCCGCCAATCGTCGTTACGCCTACCATTCCGTCGGAGCGCTCGGCGTCATCGAGATGACGGCTCCAGATCGTGCGGCTGCCGTCGCGGCCGGCCTGAAACGCCTCGGCGTGCCGACCGGCGACCGGCACTATTTCGACCTTCACTCGATCCTGGACGTGAAGCACTCGCTGGCCTGGAACGCCGAAGCCATCTACCCGCTCGTGGAGGGCGAGCCGCACGTCGCGACCGCCATCGCCGAAGGAGCCCTCATGCGGCTCGAGGCCGGTCGGCGCTGCTTCGAACGGTACCGCAAGGAACTACGGCCTTTCGACAAGGCCCTCGCGGCATGAGGTGACACGGGGTGGGTTCGTCCTTCCCCTCAGCGGGCGGAAGGGCGGACCCAGGCAAGAAGGCGTTTCACCGCTTGGACCTGCGGGCCAGGATCGCCGCCGCCGTCACGCCGATGCCGGCCAGGAGGGCGCCGGTCAGCGCGGGGTTCAGCGACGCGCGGGTGTAAAGGCTCCTCATGACGTGGTGCGGCGAGGATCCACGCACCGCCCCGTCGCGGCCCGCGGCGTAGAGCGCTCCCCCCAGGTCCCGAGCGGGGCCACCCGTTTCCTGCATCCTGGACATAACGTGTGCGCCCATCCAGTCGGTCGCCCGCGGAAGACGCTTGCGCAGCGAACTCATGAGCTTGCCCCGACCGCCGACGTAGATGTCGCGAGAGCCGCGCTCCGCCGCATGCAGGATGGCATCCGCGACGTCGCGCGGATCATAGACCGGTGGGGGCAGCTTGGGATGCCGGTCCATGTAGTTCTTGGCGTGCTCCGGAAAGGGGGTGTCGATCGAGGCGGGCTTGATCAGCGTGACCGAGACGGGGGCGCCCTCTTCCTCCAGCTCCATCCTCAAGGCATCCGTGAAGCCCTTGATGGCGTGTTTCGAGGCGCAGTACATGCCCTGGATGGGGAAAGCCATGTCGGAGGCCACCGAGCCGAGGTTGATCAGTGCGCCGCCGCTGCTCTTCAAATGCCGGAGCGCCACCGTCGAGCCGTAGACGATCCCCCAGAAGTTCACCTCGAAGAGGCGCCGATGGTCCTCGTCCGACACGTCCTCGATGCGGCCGAAGATCGACAGACCCGCGTTGTTGACCCAGGTGTCGAAGCCGCCGTAGGCGCGGATCGTTTCGGCAGCGAGCGTTTCGAGGTCTTCGCGGCTGGAAACATCGGTCACGACGTAGCGGGCCTCGCCGCCCTGCTCCTGGATGTCGCGCGCCACATCGGCCAGGATCTTCTCGTTGCGCGATGCCAGCATCACCTTGGCGCCCCGTTCGGCGGCCGCCAGCGCCGTCGCCAGGCCGATGCCGCTCGATGCGCCGGTGATGACGATGACCTGACGGGACAGCGGCTTGTGCTGGGGACGCATCTTGGAAGCCGGGAGGAGTTTGAAGGACGCCGGTCCTGGCCGCTCGTAGGCAGAGCCATCTTCGGCCCGGGCCGGGCGATCGATGTAGCGGCCGCGCTCGGGTCGCGCGACGTGGTCGAAAGTCCGCGCCAGCGTGCCGAGCGCTTCCGTCATGGCGTCGCCCTGCATGGCACGGCCGTGCCCGGTGACGATCAGGCGGGGCTGCAGCGCCGCGAGCGTTTCGACCGAGGCGCGGGCCTTGTTCCAATCGATCGTGAAATAACGCGGCGGCCCGTGCATCACAGGGCTCTGGACCGCGACCGCATAGGCGGATTCCTGGGTCGTGGTGACGAAGGCGTCGCCGACGATCAGTGTCCGGTCCGTCTCCCGCCAGAGCGAGACGTGGCCGGGCGCGTGGCCCGGCGTGTGCAGCCATCTCCAGCCAGGCATCCCGGGTACGCTGCCGTCGGCAGGCAGCGGCCGCAGACGCGAGCCGACGTCGACAGGCCGCGTCGGATAGAAACCGGCGAGGCTTGCCAGGAGACCCCCTCCGACGCTCGGGTCGCCGGGCGGGTAGGCGGCCGAGCCATCGAGGTAGGGGCGCTCGAGCGCATGGGCATAGACCGGCACGTCCCATGCTTCCGCCAAGCTCTCCAGCGCACCGACGTGGTCGAAATGGCCGTGGGTCATGATGATCGCGGAAGGCCGCGCGCCTACCCCGAAACGGGCTTCGGCAGCACCGGTGATGAGAGACTTGGTTCCCCAAAGACCAGCGTCGACCAGAACCCAATTGCGGTCGCCGGCATCGGGCGGTCCGACGAACACGACGTTCACCATCAGCAGCCGCCGGTAGGCGAGATCGGGCGCGATCTCGTGCAAGCCCTCGTCCCGGTCGTGTTCGGAAGCGCGGGCGCTCGTCGCGAGGGGGATCTGCTGCACCATGGACGGTCTCCGTTGCAGATGCGGGCGCTGTCGGGAATGGCTCATCGCCGCCCCAGCGGAAGCCAGCGCGACTGGGCCAGCCGCCCGCGGGTCGATGTGGAGCGGCCTGGGACGATCCCGCACCTTGCGCCTCGACGTGGCCGCCGGATGTGTGCGGCCTATGCCGGCGTGACGGCTGAACGCTGGCCGGCCGCCCACGGCCGGAGCGGGCCGGGGATGCGGAAGTCGGCCGGCACATCGAAGCCGGCCGCCGCGCCGCGCATCGTGGTGGCCGGGCGCGGGAAACCGCTGCGGCCCCGGTAGTCGAAGCGTGCCGGACGTGCAAGGCGCTTGTCGGCCGTCAGCCCTTGAGCGCAGACGGCATCGAGAACCGTCAGGCCCAAGACCGCGGCGGTCGCGACCGCCAGCTTGGCGGTTTTCGGGTTGTCGTCCCGAAACCCCGTCGCCAGTGTCGCGATGTCGATGGCGTCCCCACCGACGCGACCCCAGATCCAGGGCGTCGGGTCGTGGCTCATCAGGATGGCGACGCCGGTGGCGACTTCGCGGGCACCGTAGGCCTGGACCAGCGTCTCCCGCCCGTCCAAGCCCAGGGCGCGGCAAAAGTCGCGAGGCGCGACGAGTTCGGCCAAGCCGAGCCCGATGGAGAACCAGCCGAGGCCCCTCGCCACGGCTTCATGGCCCGAATGTGCGCCCCGGCCGGTCGCGCCGCGAATCGCCGGGCTCGACGGAAAGCGGCTCATGGCTTGATCACCACCTTGATGCACCCGTCCTGCTTATCGCGGAACGTGCGGTACATCTCGGGCCCGTCCTCCAGACCGACCGTATGCGTGATCACGAAGGACGGGTCGATCTGTCCTTCCTCGATCCGCCGCAGGAGATCGTCCGACCAGCGGTTGACGTGCGTCTGACCGGTGCGGACCGTCAAACCCTTGTTCATCAGGGCGCCGAACGGGATCTTGTCGAGCAGGCCACCGTAGACCCCTGGGATCGAGAGCACGCCGGCCGGGCGGCACGCCATGATCATTTGCCGGAGCACGTGCGGCCGATCCGTCTCGAGCATCATGGCCTGTTTGGCGCGGTCGTAGATGGCGTCGATCGAACCGGTCGCATGCGCTTCGAGCCCGACCGAATCGATGCATTTCTCCGGACCTTTGCCGTTCGTCATGTCGTTGAGGCGGCCGACGACGTTGCTCACCTCCTCGAAATCGATCGTCTCGGCACCGCCGGCTTCCGCCATCGACAGGCGCTCGGGCACCCGATCGATGGCGATCACGCGCTTCGCCCCGAGCAGGATGGCGGAGCGGATCGCCATCTGACCAACCGGACCACAGCCCCAAATCGCCACCGTGTCGTCGGGCTGGATGTCGCACTGGACAGCCGCCTGCCACCCGGTGGGGAAGATGTCGGACAGGAAGAGGAGCTTTTCGTCCGAGAGACCGCTCGGCACCTTGATGTGGGTCGCGTCCGCAAAGGGGATGCGCAGATACTCGGCCTGCCCGCCCGAGTAACCCCCGGTGAGGTGCGTGTAGCCGAACAGGCCCGCCGTGGCGTGGCCGAAAGCAGTGTCGCCCAGCGCCTTGTTGCGATTCGAGCGCTCGCAGACCGAAAAGTTGCCCCGCCGGCACTGCTCGCATTCGCCGCAGATGATCGTGAACGGGACCACGATGCGGTCGCCGACCTTCAGCGCCTTGTTGTCGTGGCCGACCTCGACGACTTCGCCCATGGTCTCGTGGCCCATGATGTCGCCAGACTTCATGCCGGGCATGAAATGGTCGTACAAGTGAAGGTCGGAGCCGCAGATCGCGCAACTCGACACTTTGATGATCGCATCGCGCCCGTGTTCGATCTTCGGATCGGGAACGGAGTCGCAGCGGATGTCCTCCGTGCCGTGCCAGACGAGAGCTTTCATGTGGACTTCTCCAAAATCCGACCTGGACGGCCTATCCGCAGCCAACTCACGACACCTGACTGCTGTTCACCGGCGCTCGAGAAGCTGCACCCCGCAGGTGCGGGCTTATCATGCGTCCCCCGCGCTCGACGCTGCGCTTCTCTGACACCCGCGGCGTGATACCGACTCAATGGACCGCGGCCGCGGGTGCCGTTCAATCTCGACTCTCGAGGGCCCTCAGCGTCGCAGGCACCTCGCCGGCAAGGTCACGGGCCAGGAAGCCCAACGGCCCGTCCCGCCCCGTAAGCCGCACGCCGGCTTCGCCGTGCAGGTAAACGCCCCACATGGCCGCCCGCATGGAGTCGGTTCCGCGCGCCAGCAGCCCGGCGATGATGCCGGCCAGGACATCGCCCGAGCCCGACGTGGCAAGGCCCACACCGCCACCCTCGTATAACCAAGCTGTGCCGTCCGGGCCGACGATCCAGCTCGCGGCTCCCTTCATGACCACGATGGTCCTCAGCGATTCCGCGGCGGCACGGGCGGCACCGAGCGGATCGGCTTCGATCTCGTCGCGGCTTCTCTCCAGGAGTTGCGCCATCTCTCCCGCATGCGGGGTGATCACCGACCGTCCTTCGCAGGACCGGACAGCTCCGGCATGACGCCGGAGGCCACCCAGCGCCGCCGCATCGAGCACGAACGAAGAAGATGGCACGCCCGCGCAAAGCGACGCCGTCAAGGACGTCGTGGCCCGGCCTTCGGTCATGCCGGGGCCGATGAGAACCGCGTCGGCTTTGCCGGCCATCGCCAAAAGCCGAGGTTCGGCGGCAGCATCGTCGACCCCTCCGTCGGCCATCTCGGCAAGCCCGATCACCATGGCCTCGGGAACCACCAATCCCAGGCCGCCGGCTACACTCTTCACCGTCGCGATCTGAAGCTTGCCGGCGCCGGCCCGCAAGCTTGCGGTTCCCGCCAGCACTGCCGCCCCGGGGACTTCGACCGAACCGGCGATCACCAGCACTTGTCCGCGCTCGTCCTTGCTGCCTTCTCGTGGCCGCGGGAGCGGCATGGTGCGGAGCAGGTCGGCCGTGACGGTCTTGGGACTCATCGTGCTGCCACGTTCGCGTCAGGCTCGGACGTCACCGCCTCCCCTCCCTGTTCGACCGGAGCCACGAAATTGTAGCGCAGGAGATCGAGCCTTCCGCTCACGCCTCCGTTCGGATCGAATCCATATTCCGTGACCGAGCAGTTGGCGACGTCGCCCTCAGCATCGATGTCGAGGATCTGCCGCTCGGTCAGGTTCTCGATCAGATATCGCAGGCACAGCACCACGACCTGATGCCCGACGAGCAGGACCCGCTTGCCGCCGTAGTGGAGCGAAATCGTATCGAGCGCGCTACGCAGGCGCAGGATGACATCGCACCAACTCTCACCGGCCGGCGGCCGATGGTAGAATTTACCCAGCGTCCGCCGGAATTCGGCCTGATCCGGGTAGAGTTCCTTGACTCCGGCCTGGGTGAGCCGGTCGAGCACGCCGAGTTCTTTCTCCCGCAGACGCTCGTCGATCGTCAACGGGCCGGTATCGTGGCTCAGGCCCCCGGCGGCGCGGATGAACATCGCCGTGCTCTGTGCCCGGCGATAGGGCGACGCGAGGACGATCTCCGGACGGTCCGCGGACGGCATCGCGGCGAACCAGCGCCCTAGCGCCTGAGCTTGCCGCTCTCCGAGCGCGCTCAGGGGAACGTCGACGTCCCGTTCCGCGATGTCGATGTGCGTCGATCCCGCATTCATCGCTGCGTCTCTGGCAACGTTGCCGGCACTTTCACCGTGACGAACGATCCAGATTCGACTCGGCCAGTGTTGCGACATTCGACACCTTCGGAAAACACGCTGCGGCAACGCGCAATGCGATGAAGAGTTCGGTCGAACGAGGAGTGTCGAAGTGATGCACGCTCCAGGCATGGTTCATGTCCCGGGTGATGCTGGAGTTCGAAGCGCACCCGCTCGCGCCGGCATCCGGGAGCGGACGCATTGCGGGGGCGATGCGCCCACGCCAAAGGATGTCCGGGTATGGGTCCCGGGAGGAGCTTGAGAGTTGAGCAGTACCGGGTCGGCTGAACCGTCCCTGCGTCCAGAGATCCGGCCCTGGAGGCTTTCCGACGAACGATTCGAACATTCCTGGACAGACGCGCCCGCCGGAACCCACCTCCGCCAATTCCGGCAAAGGGAAGCCCAGGCCGGCAGAACAGACGCACCAAGAGCGAGCCCACGGGGCTGGTCTCACTGCATGGGACATCTTAGGCCGGCAGGCAGCTTACGCTCGTTGAAAGACCTCCGACATCGGATCGTATTCGCCGTTGTCCTTCCAGGCATCGATGAAGCGTCTGGCGTGATCGCTGAACGTGGTATAATCGATGGTCAGTTCCTCACCCTTGCCGATCTGTCCAGCAGTACTGAAGTTGATACCACCATCGGAAACGACATTCGGCTGGTCCGAATGATTCATATACCATCCGACACTCATGAGATTGAAATTGGCGGGAGCAAGAAAGTCGCCGTTCAGCAACGGGCAGAAATCGAAGTAGATACTCCGCAGATCAGCCTCCCTTATGTCATGAACCTGCTCCAGAGGGACCAGCACCGTATCGCACTCGTCGGCATAAAACGGGTTGATGCCACCGGGGATATCCCGGATCGCAAAAACTCCGACACCTCTCCCGGGAGAGGGCCGGAGCCTTGTAAACAGGTGTTGGTGGGGCAGGAACCCATTGATCTTCGTCATACGTCCGAATGCTGAGATGAAGCCTGGACTTCGGTTATGGCGTGGCGAACTCCAGGTCAATGGCTTTCAGCGATCCGCCTTTTCACCGGCGAGGGTGAGATCGAGGTAGCGCTTCGTCGTGGGACGGACGAGGTCAGCGACCTTCTGAGCCATGCCCTGCTCCTCTCTCAACGACTGCTGGAAACCCATCAGATGGCCCGACTGACCCGCGGCTTCGGCAATGGCCAGCAGCGAAGTGTAGGCCGCGATCTCGAAATTCTCGAAGGCTTGATTGGCAAAGGAGTTCTTCAGGATCTCGTCCTGGGCCGGTGTATGACCGAGCGCCATCATGTTGCCGACGAAGCCGAGGAACCCCTCCTTCACGGTCGACGGCGTGGCGTCGAGCGACGTCAGGGCCTCCTCGAGACGGTCGCGCTGCCCATGCGTCTCCCCGATGTGACGTCGCAGGGCCGCTTCCATCTCGGGATAGTGCTGGAGCCGCTCGACCTGCCTCTCCATGATCTGCAGGGCCATCATCTCCAACCCGTGCGTGCTCTGCAGGGACGTGACGTAGATTGAGCGCGTGTCGAGAGCCATGGGAAACGCCTTTCGGTGAACCGCCGATCGAGTTTCGCCGGCGCTGATGTCAGTAGGCCTTGCAACACGTGGCGACGGTTGCTGGTTGCCTGACCCTGGAGGGCGTGGCACCATGTCCCGCCCGATGGGTCAGGACGCAGGTCGGGCGGATTGGCCGACCAAGGGTGGTGAGACGCCGTGCATACCGCGAACAAGGCCTTCACGGCGCGGGCGCGGCGGCGCTCCGAAAGGGTCGATGACGGGCGGCCCCGCTGAGAAGATTCCAGAGAACGATCCACCCATGAAAACGACCGGCATCATCCTTTTGCTGATCGGCGTGCTGTGGGTTCTGCAGGGCCTCGGTATCGTAGGCGGCAGTTTCATGACCGGGCAGAGGCAATGGTTTTACATTGGCGTCGTCACGGCCGTCGTGGGCTTGGCTCTGTTGGCCTGGGCTGCACGACGGCCGTCATCGCCGTGAACGGCTCTCCGACCACAATCCCTCGTGCCTGGGGCGGATTTGGGTCATGCTGGTCCTAGAAGCCAGCTGGACGTGGACCGACCGGCGAGTGCGAGCGCGAAAGGACCCCGCGATGAACCAGGCCACAGGGCGCAACGTCCGGACGATCGGGTGCATTATCGTAAGAACCGCCGCTCTCGCGATGATCGCAAGCCCGACCACGGCAACGGCAGCGCCCAACTGCATGGCGCGTATCCTCGCGGATGTGCCTGCGGAAGAAGCCCCCGAACAGATGAAATCAAAAAATAGCGGTACTTTCGGTCCTATCACTCAAATCAAGGTCAACAAGACATCTGGTAAGATGGTATATTGCACTAAGACGTCGTACTGCTATGGATCGAATGCATTTGAGATTACGACGCCATGCCGGCTGAAGTTAGATAAGAGCGTCAATTACGGCGACTACTTCTCGTACTTCACCAGATAGCATCGAAGTCCTGTTCATGGCGCCAGGATACTGGTACTCGACGCGGGCACGACGCCCGTGCCCCTCGCAGTCCCCTCGCAATCGTTGGGCGGCAACGCTTTCGACATCCTTCTCATTTGGCCACACGTCGGGCCCTGATGAGCAAAAGCGCTTATGTCGGTCGGCTCCGTCCGTATCCGTGCGGCGAACCTGCCCTGCCACCCACGGGTAACTTCTCTTCTGTGAGTCCCACGTGGCCCGCAGAGCCCGCGTCCATCGCCCAACCGGCTTTGAATGCATCCAAGATGAGAGGCTTGTGATGGTGGGCGCTGTAGGTCTCGAACCTACGACCCGCTGATTAAGAGTCAGCTGCTCTACCAACTGAGCTAAGCGCCCATCACATCCGGCAGGTCTTGCCAAGCCGACGGTCGCGTATAGCCACCACGGCCAGGGGTGTAAAGCGCTTTCTGCCGGTCGGCCCTGAGGCGGCGGCCAGCGCGACGGGGCTCGGCCGAGCTTGCGCTCGCGCTTCCGCCCGCGTCACGCAAGCTGCATGGCGCTTTGAGCGCTGCCGCGTTGCCGCCAGGCCTGGAGCTTGTTCAGGGCTCCCAGATAGGCGCGCGCGCAGGCCACCAGCGTGTCGGGATCGGCGCCGCGTCCCGTGAAGGCGCGGCCCTCGAGGCCGAGCCGCACCGTCACCTCGGCCTGGGCATCCGTGCCCTCCGTGACGGCATGGATCTGGAACAGCTCCAGTTCCGCTTCGTGCGGCTCGAGCGCCCTGATGGCGTTGAAGATCGCGTCGACCGGGCCGTTGCCGGTGGCCTGATGGGTGCGATGCGCGCCATCGATCGCCAGCGTCAGCGTGGCGGTCTGGTGGCCGGCCGTCCCGGCGATCACGGTCAGGGCTTCCAGCACGACACGCTCGTGGGCGCTGCCGATCTCCTCGTCGACGATCGCGACCAGATCCTCGTCGTAGACGTGGCGCTTGCGGTCGGCCAGGTCCTTGAAGCGCTTGAACGCGTCCTGCAACGCGTTCTCGCCGAGGTCGTAGCCGAGTTCGCGCAGCTTCTCCTTGAAGGCGTGGCGGCCCGAATGCTTGCCCATCACCAGCGAGGTCTTGGAGACACCGACGCTCTCGGGCGTCATGATCTCGTAAGTGGCGGCGTTCTTCAGCATGCCGTCCTGGTGGATGCCGCTCTCGTGCGCGAAGGCGTTCCGTCCGACGATCGCCTTGTTGTACTGCACCGGGAAGGACGTCACGGCCGACAGGCGCTTCGATGCCCGGGTCAGCATGGTGGCGTCGATCCCGGTCTCGTAGGGCAGCACGTCGCGCCGCGTGCGGATCGCCATCACGACCTCCTCGAGCGCCGCATTGCCGGCCCGCTCGCCGATGCCGTTGACCGTGCATTCCACTTGGCGGGCCCCGCCCTCGAGTCCCGCCAGTGTGTTGGCGACCGCGAGCCCGAGGTCGTTGTGGCAATGGACCGAAAAGACGGCCTTGTCGCTGCCCGGCACCCGCGCGCGGACGTCGCGGAACATGGCCGCATATTCGGCGGGCGTCGCGTAGCCGACCGTGTCGGGCAGGTTGATCGTGGTGGCGCCGGCCCGGATCGCGGTCTCGACGCAGCGGCACAGGTAGTCGAGCGGCGTGCGGGTGGCATCCATGGCGGACCATTCCACGTCCTCCACGAGGCCGCGCGCCTGGGCCACGGTGCGGGCGATGATCTCCAGCACCTCGGATTCGGACTTGCGCATCTGATGGGCCAAGTGGATCGGCGACGTCGACACGAAGGTGTGGATACGCGGGCGGACCGCGTGGCGCACGGCGGCACCAGCCCGGACGATATCGCCCTCGATGGCGCGCGCGAGGCCCGCGACGGTCGCGCGCGACACGCGCCGGGCGATCTCCGACACCGCCTCGAAATCTCCCTCCGAGGCGACAGGGAAACCGGCCTCGATGATGTCGACGCCCATCTCGTCGAGGAGTTCGGCCACCTCGATCTTGTCCTCGAACGTCATCGTGGCGCCCGGGCACTGCTCGCCGTCACGCAAGGTGGTATCGAAGATGAGGACGCGGTCGGCCTCGGACGGAACCTGGGTCATGGAGCGAAATCCTGGAAGGGCCCGCATGCGGGCCGAAAGCGGGGGTGTCGAGGGGAGTCACGCCGCAAACCCCTGAGCGCCCAGGCCCGGAGCCCGGCCGGCCCTCAGGGGCGGCTAAGAAGCAGGACGAGCGCCAGGGCGGCGGCGTCGCGCCGGCCGCCGGTGCGGGTCATCTGGTGAGCGGAATCCGCCACGCCACGCCTCGATCGCGGGCTCGAACCAGAAAGGGAGCCCTACGACTTGTCGATATCGTCTGACACGTCCAAGATCAAGGGCATGGCCGGCCCCGGCAGTCCGTTCCGGCTCGACCGGAGTGCGCCCCGCATGATCGTCCAAGCCTGCCTCAACGGCGCCCGGAGCTCCGATTACCACCCTGCCCTACCGCTCACCTCGGAGGCGATGGCGCGAGACGCCGCGACCTGCGTGGCGGCGGGGGCGAGCGAGTTGCACGTTCATCCGCGGGGATCGGACGGGCACGAGACGCTGGGAGCCGCCTCGGTCGCGGAAACCCTCCTGGCCTTGCGGCACAGTTGCCCAGGCACGCTCATCGGCGTCTCGACGGGAGACTGGATCGAGCGGAATGAGGTCGACACCCTCGCGGCCATCTCGTCCTGGCAGGTGCGGCCCGACTACGCTTCCGTGAATCTGGAGGAAGCCAACGCCGAGGCCGTCATGGAACTGCTCCATCGGCGCGGCATCGGCATCGAGGCCGGCACCGGATCGATCGCCGATGTCGAACGCCTCGCCGCGTCGCCGGTCGGTCGCCACGTCTTCCGCGTGCTGATCGAGGTATCGGACCAGGATATCGTGCAGGCTTCCGCGCAAGTCGACGACATCGCCGGGGCGCTGGAGCAGGCCGACATCGGGCGGCCGCTCCTGCTGCACGGCGTCAACGCCACGGTCTGGCCCTTGGTCGCGATGGCGGCCCAACGGCGATGGTCCACTCGCGTCGGCCTGGAGGATGGCCGCAGCCTCCCGGACGGTACAATGGCCGGCAGCAACAGCAGCATGGTCGCAGCCGCGGCCGCGGTTTTCGCAACGCGCCATCGCGGGTGAATGGGGCCGGCGAAAAAGCCCGGGCGCAAGCCCGGGCTTTTTCGTCATGAATGATGGGTAACCGCGGTGCTCAGGCGGCTTCCTCGACGTCGCCCTCTTCCGCCGCATCCGCCGCATCCGCCGCCGCGTCGGCCTCGGCTTCCGCCTTGGAGCGCCGCGGGCTTTTCTGGAGCTGAGACTCGATCAGCTTGGCGACCTCGGAGTCGGTCAGCTTCTGCACGGCCGCGATCTCGCGCCCCATGCGGTCCAGGGCGGCCTCATAGAGCTGCCGCTCGGAATAGGACTGCTCGGGCTGCGCGTCGGACCGATAGAGGTCGCGGACCACTTCGGCCACCGCGATGAGGTCGCCGGAGTTGATCTTGGCCTCGTATTCCTGCGCGCGGCGCGACCACATCGTCCGCTTCACGCGGGCCCGACCCGCCAGGGTGTCGAGGCCGCGCTGGACGACCTCGGGCTCGCTCAGCTTGCGCATCCCCACCGCCGACACTTTCGGCAGCGGCACCTTGAGCTTCATCTTATCCTTCGCGAAACTGATGACGAAGAGTTCCAGCTTGAAGCCGGCCACCTCTTCCTCTTCAATCGCCACGATCTCGCCAACTCCATGGGCCGGATAGACGATGAACTCGCCAGCCTTGAAGCCCTGACGAGAGCCGGGGATCTTGGCCACGGCTTTGCCGTTATCGGCTCTCATGGTCTGAGCGCCGGCATGCGGTCGGACAGCCCTGTTCGGAAACCCCGGCCGGCCGCCAGGTGCGCCGAAGGATGACTTGGCACGCAGGGGCGTAGGCTTCGGGGCCGCGACCGTCGTCGCAGCTTCTGCTTCGCCGGGTGTTGGGGCTGATTTCTGGGTCACGTTGATCCGTTCGTCGTTGGTGGCCCGCATCCGTCCAGCACCTCGGGTGTGCGAGTCGAACCAGGGCGGCTCTTGAGTTGCGTCCGCTTCGGTTGGCACGATCCGCGGAAACCTGCGGAACGGGCGAGCTATACGTCGAATGGGCTGCAACATCCCGTTAAGAATGCTGCACGAAAGCTTGGGCTCGGTAGCGCCGAAAGCAACGACGTTAATCCGGTTGCAAGGCTTCCCGCATTGCATCTATCGGCCGTGACACTAACACCACAGTGCCTGAAAATCAATGGTGAACCGCGTCCAACGCCTGGAACCCGGTGATCTTCGCTCCGGTCAGGGCCGGAACAGGTCGCACCCAAACCGTGGGATTGGCGATGTTCAGGGAGGGGGCTCTGCTGGCCTCACCATCTCGGCCCATCGCACCAACTGGTGCTGCAGCGCCCCGGGATTCGTGACCCTCTCGAGGAAGTCGAGGCGCCGCGTGTCGTCTCGCCAGGCGAGGTCGAGGCCGTCGGGATCGAGCCCCACCACCCGCCACCGGCCCTCGGGCGCTCCGGCCAGCACGGTGGCGTAGAGTTGCAGCGCTTCGGCGTGGCCGGCGTTCAGGCCGTCGACCGCGCTCTGCTCGGCTTGGAGCAAGGCTTCGGCCCCGACTGTGTCGGTGACGATGTCGCGCGCGGTCAGCGTATCGATGCGGCCGAAGCCGCCGATCATACGGGCACTTTGCAGGGCGATGCGCCAGAACGAGAAGTCCCCGAAATCCACGTAGATCTCCGCCGCGGAGTGGCGGCGCAGGAAGCGGGCGCGCCAGCCCTCCCGCTCGGCATCGGTCGCCTTGACGGCGCGCGCCACGAGCGTCAGTCGTGGATGTGTCAGAGGATCGCCCCGGCCACCGCCGTCGAGCAGAAGCGAGCAGCGCGGATCGTTCATCAGCTGCTGTGTATGGACCGCCAGGGTCGACAGGGGCAGCACCGGGCTGCCGTCCGGCAGCGTTGCGACGGACACGAGGCTCGCATAAGGGGCGCCATCACTGGCCAGCGTAGCAAGGGCGCCGGAGCGGGCCGTGCGGAGCAGATGCCGCGCCTCGCGCCCGGCGTCATATCGGCCATTCGGCTGGCCGGCCGGGTCGGGGGCTTTTGAGGCCGCGTCGTCGGTCATGGCCTCAAGCGCCGGCATGGCGAGAGATGAACGTCTTGAAACGATCCGAGCCGGCGCTGCCGAAGACGTCGGATGGCCGGCCCTCGCAGTCCACGAGTCCGTGGTGCAGGAACAGAACACGGTCGGACACCTCGCGGGCGAAGCCGATCTCGTGGGTCACGACCAGCATGGTGCGGCCTTCGCCCGCCAGCGACCGCATCACCCGCAGCACCTCGCCCACCAGTTCGGGATCGAGCGCCGAGGTCGGCTCGTCGAACAGCATGACGTCGGGCCGCATGGCGAGAGCGCGGGCGATCGCGGCACGCTGCTGCTGTCCGCCCGACAGGTGCGACGGATAATGGTCGCGTTTCTCCGCGATGCCGACCTTGGCCAGCAAGGCCTCGGCCTCGGCCATGCATTCGGCCTTCGGGCGGCCGAGCACGTGCATGGGCGCCTCGATGAGGTTCTGCATGACCGTCATATGGGACCAGAGATTGAAGCTCTGGAACACCATGCCGAGCCGCGAGCGGATGCGGTCGACCTGGCGGCGGTCGGCCGGCACGCTTCTGCCGTCGCGCGCCTTGCGCATGCGGATCATCTCGTCGCCGAGCTTCACTTCGCCGCTGTCGGGCATCTCGAGGAGATTGATGCAGCGCAGGAAGGTGCTCTTGCCCGAGCCGCTCGCACCGAGGATCGAGATCACGTCACCCTGTCGCGCCTGGAGCGAGATCCCCTTCAGCACCTCCAGGGCCCCGAAGCTCTTGCGCAGGTCCTTGACCGCGAGGGCGACGGGTGCCCCGAGGGCAATGCCGAGTGTGGCAGGGGCGGGACTCAGGGTCGTGTCGGCAAGGGTGGCGGTCATCGGGCGGTTCCGAGTTCGAGGGGCGCGTCGAACCCCGGCAGGGCCGGAGCGGCGCGCAGATGCGGCGACAATCGCCACTCGAGAAGCGCGATGGCCCGGGAGATCGCGATGTTGAGCACGAGATAGATGAAGCCGGCGCACAGGAAGACCTCGATGGCCCGGTACGTCTCCGAATTCAGCTTGGCGGCCACGAACATGGTCTCCTTCAAGGTCACGATGCTGGCCAACGCCGTGGCCTTGGTCATCAGGATCACCTCGGTCGAGTAGGACGGCAAGGCCTGCCGCAGCGCGATCGGCAAGACGATCCTGTGGAACATCGTCAGCCGCGACATCCCACAGGCGCGGGCGGCTTCCGTCTGGCCCCTCGGCACGGCCGCGAGGGCGCCGCGGAAAATCTCGCTCGAATAGGCCCCGGTGTTGAGCGCCAGAGCCAGGACGGCGCACCAGAACGGATCGCGCAGGAACGGCCAGAACAGGCTTTGCCGCACGGCCGGGAACTGGCTCAGCCCGTAGTAGATGAGAAAGAGCTGCACCAGCAGCGGCGTACCGCGGAACACGAACACGTAGGCGTCGGCAGCCCAGCCTACCAGCACACCGGCGCTGCGCCGCGCCCAGGTAATGAAACACGCCACGAAAGCCCCCGCCACGATCGACACGGCAAAGAGTTCGAGCGTCAGCGGCAAACCACGCAGGAGTTGCACCGTCGTGTCCGCCATGAAGCCGAGGTCCACGGACGCGCTCCTCTCTGGCTCAAAGGCGGCGCAATGGGCGCATCATGCGGAATTCGGCCCGGTTGAACAGGAACGTCGACGCCGTGGTGAGCACGAGGTAGAGCGCGCCGGCCGTCATGTAGAAGGCGAAAGGCTGGCGGGTCGATCCCGCGCCGATCTGGCTTTCGCGCAGGAGTTCGACGAGGCCCGTCACGGAGATCAGCGCCGATTCCTTCAAGGCCAATTGCCAGACATTGCCGAGCCCCGGCAATGCGAAAGCGACGATCTGGGGCGCCAGGATGCGGCGGAACCGCAAGGCTCCGCCCATGCCGAGCGCCCGGGCAGCCTCGATCTGCCCGCGCGGCACCGCGAGCGTGGCACCGCGGAAGACCTCCGCCTGATAGGCGGCCGACACCAACCCGCACGCGAGGGCGCCGGCCAGAAAGGACGGCACGCCGAGAAAGCCACCCTGCCCCATCGCTTGAGCGAGCTTGGTGACGATGGCACTTCCACCGAAATAGACCAGATAGATGACGAGGAGGTCCGGCACGCCGCGCAGTACCGTCGTGTAGACATCGCCGATGGCCCGCAGTGGCCGGCTCGCCGACAATTTGGCGGCCGCGACCGCGCAGCCCAGCACGGCCCCAATGGCGACGGCCGACAAGGCGACCTCGAGCGTCACCACGGTGGCCGCCACCATGGCGGCGCCCCAGCCGGTCGGTCCGAACCCCATGAGGTCGAGGTAGCTCATCTCCGGCCCTCTTCGGGCGAGTCGTGTCGTCGCCTCTTCAGCTCGGCGGCATCATGTCGATCTTGAACCACTTGGCCTGTAGCTTCTTCAGCGAACCGTCGGCAGCCTCGCCCGCGATCGCCTTGTCGAGCATGGCCTTCAGTTCCGGCTCGTTCTTGCGTATGCCGACCCCCGTACCCTGTCCAAGAACGTCCCCGCCGCGAAATGCAGCGCCCGCCAGGGTCAAATCCTTGGCTTCGGGCTTGCTCGCAGTGGTGAGGAGATACGAGACCTCGGCGAATGCTCCGTCGATGCGGCCGGCCATGAGGTCGAGGTCGTGCTGCTCCGTGGTCTTGTATTCCTGGATGGTCGCAACGTCCTTGAAGTATTTCTGAGCAAAATTGCCCTGGATGGTGGCGACCTGAACACCGATGGTCTTGCCTTTGAGCATCACCCGCATCTGATCGATGATGTCCTTGTTCTTGGCATCGTCCGAAGACATGTTGAGGATCTCACCCATGCCGGGCAGCTTGGCGAGGCTGCTCGATTTCGGCACCAGGAAGCCGGACGGCCCGGCCGCGTAGGTGCGGGAGAAGTCGATCACCTCCAGCCGCTTCGCCGTTACGCTCATGCCCGCCATGATGGCGTCGAACTTGCCGGCCGTCAGCGCCGGGATCATGCCGTCCCAGTCGTTCTGAACGATGTTGCACTCGACCTTCATGCGGGTGCACAAATCATGGGCAAGATCGATCTCGAAGCCGGCCAGCTTGCCGTCGGGCTGCACGAAGTTCCACGGCTCGTAGGCGCCCTCGGTGGCGATCGTGACCTTGGTCCAGTCCTTGGCTCGGGCAGCGCCCGTGCCGAAGGCCAGCACCGCGCTCATCAAGGTGCCAGCGACGATGGCGAAACGCTTCATGGTGATTCTCCCGGACGGGCTCGTATCGGCCCATGCTCCATTGCACTACGGTTCGAGTGGGAGAAGCAAGGGGCGGGCCGCCATCGGCTCGGTTGGCCTTGCGCTCCGGTCTCCCCGCTCACTCCCCTGCCGGAGCCGGCATGGCCCGCGGGCTCGGCCGCCGGAACGGCCAGTGCACCCGCTGTAGCCGCGCCATGCCGAGGTAGATGATCGGCGTCGTGTAGAGCGTCAGCGCCTGGCTGAGGATCAGCCCGCCCATGATGGTCACACCGAGCGGGCGGCGCAGTTCCGCCCCGACACCCGCACCGAAGGCGATCGGCATGGCGCCGAAGAGGGCCGCCAGCGTGGTCATCAGGATCGGGCGGAACCGCTCCAGGCAGGCCGCGTAGATGGCGTCGCGCGGGCTCAGGCCATCGCTCCGTTCGGCATGGATGGCGAAGTCCACCAGCATGATGCCGTTCTTCTTCACGATGCCGATTAGGAGGATGATGCCGATGAAGGCGATCACGGTGAGTTCCATGCCGACGGCCCGCAGCGCCAGAAGCGCACCGAGGCCCGCCGACGGCAGGGTCGACAGGATCGTCAGCGGATGGGTCAGGCTCTCGTAGAGCACGCCCAGGATGATGTAGATCGAGCCGAGCGCCGCCAGCACCAGCAGCCCCTGCCCACCGGCGCCCTGCTGGAACACCAGCGCGTCGCCGGCGAAATCCGCGTGCAGTCCGTCTGGAAGGTGCATCTCCCCCACGGCCTGCCGGATGAGGTTGCTGGTCGTGTCGAGGCTGGCGCCGTCGGCGAGATTGTAGCTCAAGGTGACGGACGGGAAGGCACCCTGATGGTTCACGACCAGGGGGGACGCGCGGCGCACCACGGTCGCGAAGGCCGACAGCGGCACCTGCGTGCCGCCCCTGCCGGGAACATAGATGCGGCCGATGTCCGACGGATCTCGCTGATCCCGAGGCGCCACCTCGAGCACGACGCGGTACTGGTTGCGCGCCCCGTAGATGGTGGAGATCTGCCGCTCCCCGAAGGCGTCGCCGAGCGCGCCGTCGATTGCCTGGATCGCGACGCCGAGCCGGGCCGCCGCCGGACGGTCGATCACCACCTCGGCTTCAAGCCCGCCCTGTTCGCGGTCGGTCGACATGTCGACCACGCCCGGCACCGTCCTCAACCGCGCCAGCACGCGGGGCTGCCAGAACTGGAGTTCATCGAGATCGGCGTCCCACAGGGTGAACTGGTAGGATCCCTTGCCGCCCCGCCCGCCGGCCCGGAGATCCTGGATCGGGATCATGAACAGCGTGATGCCGGGCGTGCGAGACAGCTTGCGGCGCAGCCGGTCGATCACCTTGGCGGCGGTGGGGCGCTCGCCTTCGGGTTTCAGCCCGATGAACAGCGAGCCCGAATTGACGCCGCCCCCGCCGCCGATGAAGGAGCCGACACCCTCGACCGCCGGGTCCTTGAGGATGGCGTCGGACAGACCCTCCTGCAGCGCCGCCATGGCAGGAAACGAGATGTCGGCGGCCGCCTGGGTCTGGCCCATGATGAGACCCGTGTCGTCCTCGGGCACGAAGCCCTTCGGCGTGTCCCTGAACATCTCGACCGTGAGCCCGATGGTCAGCACCATGACGAGCACCATGGCCCAGGGATGGCGCAGCGCCACCCGCAGGGTCCGCGCGTAGAACCCGACTATCCGCGCGAGGCCGCCCTCCACGGCCCGGTCGAGCCGGTTCGGTGTTCGATGGTCATGCGGCTTCATGAAATGCGCGCAGACCATGGGGGTCAGGGTCAGCGACACGAAGGTCGAGACCACCACCGCGAAAGTGAGCGTCAGCGAGAACTCGCGGAAGAAGGCGCCGATGATGCCGCCCATGAAGAGCAGCGGCACGAAGGCCGCCACCAGCGACAGGCTGATCGACACCACCGTGAAGCCGATCTGCCGCGATCCCAGCAGGGCCGCCCTGACGGGCGGCATGCCGCGCTCGATGTTGCGCGACACGTTCTCGATCATCACGATGGCGTCGTCGACCACGAAGCCGACCGAGATCGTGATGGCCATGAGGCTCAGATTGTCGAGGCTGAAGCCCGCGGCGTACATGCAGGCAACCGTGCCGGCCAGCGACAAGGGCACGGCCACGCCGGCCGCGAGCGTCGGGGTGGCGCGGCGCAGGAACACGAACACCACCGCCATCACCAGCGCGCAGGTGATGAGCAGCGTGATCTGGATGTCGCGCACCCCGGCCCGGATCGTCACGGTGCGGTCGGTGAAGATCGAGATGTCGACACCGGCCGGCACCCAGCGCTTGAGCTGCGGCAGCAGCGCCCGCAC